>Ga0206845_1055_pt1 | contig 38878 bp, 36 predicted proteins | sample Alteio_BWOrgCont_19_FD_152887 | JGI IMG/M metagenome (GOLD analysis project Ga0206845, IMG submission 152887) | Enriched cells from forest soil in Barre Woods Harvard Forest LTER site, Petersham, Massachusetts, United States -... | ecosystem: Environmental > Terrestrial > Soil > Temperate forest >...
TCGAGCCGGATGTCGAATTGGCTGGAGCCGGCCTGGGCGCGCGAGGCAATGGTGACGGCGAGGCCGGCAATGGGGACGGTGGCTGCCGCGGCGGTGCCGGGCGTCGTCGCGGCCGCAGCGGGGGCGGCTTGGTTTGCGACAATGCCGAAATTGGGCAGGCCCTCGGTGGCCGCCTTTGCTGCGTTCCATCCGCTCTGCGCCGACGGCGATCCGCCGGCATCGGAGGCCGGCGTTGCCGCAAGCGCGTCGATGTGGGTCGCGGCGGCGCCGCCGCTCTGCGACGTTACAGTGGTGTCGCTGTCGGCACGCGCCTGTCCCTGCGACGTCACGCTGCCGTTCCAGGCTTGGCCGTCCGTCGCAGCAGCACTATCGGCGTTCGCGATCGGATCGTTGCTGGTGGCCGACGCCGTTGGCTTGCCTGCCGTGCTCGGCTTGGCGACTTGAGCCGGCGTGGCGACCTTGGCGGTTTGCGCCGGCACGACGATCTTGGCGTCTTGCGCCGCGCCGGCGATCTTTGCGTCTTGTGCCGATACAGCGATCTTGGCGTCTTGCCCCGCGGCGGGAGTCTTGGCGTCCGGTGCCGCTGAAGCATTGCCGGCGTCCGACGTCGCCGAAGGATCGTTGGTATCCTGGCTCGATGCGGCATTCTTGGCATCGACAATCGGCAGATTCAGTTTTGCGCTGGCTTTGGCCGAACCGCCGATCGCCGTGTCCAGCGCGGCCGCGGCAGCTGCTGCCGGCGGCGTATTGATGACCGTATTGGCGACAATGGCTGCTGCAACGGGCTGCGCCTGGGCATCGGTCGCCGCGGCGGCGACGGCAGCGCCGCCGTCGGTCCCACTGGCGCCGTCGTCCTGCGTGTCCGTTTTTGTCGCGGTGTCCGGTGTCGTGGCATTGGCCGCTGAATCAGCGACGGTAGCCGCCGCTGCCCCGGCAAAAACGCCGAGTGCCGCGCCGCCGCCGGTGGTGTCGGTCGGCGCGGCCGTGCCGGCCAGATCGGGGGTCGCGTTCTGGGCTGGGCTTGGATTGACCGTTGCGTTTGAACTTGCGGCGGGAGCCGCTGCGGCATTGGCGTTTTTGGTCGCGTCAGCGGGTGTCTTCGCGTCCGGCGTCGCGGCCTGAGCCGCCCCGGTCGTGCCGCTGATGCGGCGGGCGGAGAATTTCGCCGCTGGCTGATCGGCTGCCATGGACGGGCGCGGAACGGCCGGTTGTGCAGTCGGCTGGGAATTGGTGGCGTCCGGAGCAGCGGCTGCGGCATCGAGCATGGCCGCAAAGGGACCATCGCCGTTATCTTGGGTCGCTGCCGGCGTCTGCGGCCATGGCGAAGACGCGACTGCGGATGTGGCACTGACGTTCGACGCTGTACTCGACACTGCGGGACCTCTGCGATCTTAAGCGCAGTGACCTGCTTGCAACCCGCGGGCCAGCCCGGCGCATATGGAAATACGCGCAAATTCAATGGCTTAATGAGATTGGACGGCAGCCCAGCACGGCAGCCCTTGCGTCCGCTCGGCAAATTTTGCCGCTTCCCCCGTTGTTCGCCGCCGCCGCCCGCGCAAACCCCCGTGCCATGGCGGAGCCGCAGCCCGGCGCTTATAGTAATGGCTGGAAAAGGAGCGCGGCCCGATCGCCATGCACAACAGTCTCGATATCGAGGGGCGGCCGGCCGACACGCGCGTCGTCGTCGCCATGTCGGGCGGCGTCGATTCCTCGGTCACGGCGGCGCTGTTGGCGGAAGCCGGCTATGACGTGGTCGGCATCACGCTCCAGCTCTACGATCATGGCGCCGCGACCCACCGCAAGGGCGCCTGCTGCGCCGGCCGCGACATCCATGATGCCCGCGCGGTGGCCGCGCGGCTCAACATTCCGCATTACGTGCTCGACTACGAAGGCCGCTTCAAGGAAGCGGTGATCGATCGTTTCGCCGAGAGCTATGTGGCCGGCGAGACGCCGGTGCCGTGCGTGGAGTGCAATCAGTCGATCAAATTCCGCGACCTGCTCGAGACCGCGCGCGAGCTCGGCGCCAAAGTTTTGGCGACCGGCCATTACGTCGCCTCCCGCGCGTTGCCCGGCGGCGGCCGCGCGCTCTATCGCGCCCGCGAGGCCGAGCGCGACCAGAGCTATTTCCTGTTCGCCACCACCCACCGCCAGCTCGATCTGCTGCGCTTTCCGCTCGGCGACCGCACCAAGGCGGAGACGCGCGAACTGGCGCGGCGTTTCGGCTTATCGGTTGCCGACAAGCAGGACAGCCAGGACATCTGCTTCGTGCCGACCGGCCACTACGCCGAAGTCATCGAGCGGCTGCGGCCGGGTGCCGCCGGGCCCGGCGACATCGTCGATCTCGACGGCCGCGTGCTCGGCCATCACGACGGCATCATCCATTTCACCGTCGGCCAGCGCCGCGGCCTCGGCGTCGCCGCCGGCGCGCCGCTTTACGTGGTGCGGCTCGACGCCGGCTCGCGCCGCGTCGTGGTCGGCCCGCGCGAAGCGCTGCGCACCAGCCGCATCCGGCTGCGCGACATCAATTGGCTCGGCGACGGCAGCATCGAAGAGGCGCTGGAGCGCCAGGTCTTCGTCAAAGTCCGCTCGACGCGGACGCCGCAACCAGCTTGGCTGCGCGCCAGCCAGGGTGGCGGCATCGAGGTCGAGCTGATCGGCAGCGAAGACGGCGTGTCGCCCGGCCAGGCTTGCGCATTCTATGACGCAGACGTTGGCCAAGCCCGCGTGCTCGGCGGCGGCATGATCTCAAGCACCGTCGCGGCCGCGAAGACACAAGGCGCCGCCGTCGCCATGGCCGCCGCGCGTTGATGGCGGCTGAACTCGACAAGGCCACGGTCGCCAAAGCCTATGCGCGCTGGGCGCCGGTCTACGATCTGGTATTCGGTTCGGTGTTCGATCGCGGCCGCAAGGCCTCGATCGCGGCGGCCGAGCGCATCGGCGGCCGCATCCTCGAAGTCGGCGTCGGCACCGGGCTGTCGCTGCCGGAATATGCCTGGACCAACCGTCTCATCGGCGTCGACTTTTCGGCGCCGATGCTGCGCAAGGCTTCAGAACGCGTCGTCGAGCACCGGCTCACCAATGTCGACGGGCTCGCGGTCATGGACGCGCAACATCTCGGCTTCCAGGACGGCGTGTTCGACGTCGTCGTGGCGCAATACGTCGTCACCGCGGTGCCGGACCCGGAGGCGGCGCTCGACGAGTTCGTCCGCGTGCTCAAACCCGGCGGCGAGATCATTCTGGTCAACCACCTCGGCGCCGAAACCGGCCCGCGCGCGGTGTTCGAGCGTTGCTTCGCGCCGCTGGCGCGCCGGCTCGGCTGGCGGCCGGAATTCCGCTGGGAGCGCCTGGCGCAGTGGGCCGCGCGCCACGGCGGCGTCCAGGTCATCGAGCGCCGCCCGATGCCGCCGCTCGGGCATTTTTCGCTCATTCGCTTCGGCCGGCTCGGCGGTGATTTCGCGGCGGCGGGCGCGACGGAGTGAGCATATATGATGATGCGGCCGCAGTGGGCGTTCGGGCAGAATTTAGCCCCTTGGAAAGGGCGCTGAACTACCCTAAATCTCGCCCGGCCGGCGGCCGCTTTGCCGGTGCGATGATCGGCCGGTTCCATGAGCCGGACATTTTGGTGATGGCGGAGTAGCTCAGTTGGTTAGAGCAGCGGAATCATAATCCGCGTGTCGGCGGTTCAAATCCGTCCTCCGCTACCAATAAATCAAGCACTTAGCTGTACCGGCTCCAAGTTTTGTCTCCGTTTTGTCTCCTGACAAACTGGCCGTGATTGATCGAGAGGAAACCGTGCGGAAAAGCACCGAAGAAAAGAAGAAGCCTTGTAAAAATTGCGAAGGAAAAGGCACTCTCAAGAAGGGAGATAAAATCGTGAGATGCCAGAGGTGCGGCGGCACTGGAATCAAGCCGTCATAGTTCGTCCAAGTTCGCCGGCACCTCGCCGAACGATTTTAAAATTGTAGCGTCGTTGAAATTTCCTATATTCGGATCGCCGCTGCGCTTGAAAGCGAGAGCACCGGCGTTGGCAGCATCCCGCGACATGGCCTCGGCCCGTCGTATCGCGGCCCCTTCGTTGGGCATTTCTTGCGCTTCACCCGGTGCCACACCGTCTTCCGTCCTCACAAACGGCAGGGCTACGTAATACGTGATGGACATTGCTGCCTCCTATGCGGTCCTTCCTATTTGCGCTGTCCCTTGGGATGCTCGCGCATGAGCAGCATCCCGTTTCGGAGCGTGAGCTTCTGGTCGGGCCACTGCTTCACGGCTTCCTCGAAAGCGGCGTGCGCCAGAAACACGGACCCCGCCGCGGCGATAACCCAGCGGATATGCAGCGCGTGCTGGTCCCATAATTCGACACGGAAGTTCATGTTGCGGATGTCGTGTAGGTTCGGGTTCTCGATCTCGCGCAGGAGTTTGTCCACGCGCTCGTAGAGGCCCGCATACGCCCCTTGGACGAGGTTCGTTTCCGAGCGCAGGCGCTCTAGCAGGCCGAGCGTATGGAGCTGGCCATCCTCATCGCCGGGGTCTTGACTCATGAGAACAAAATGAGAACATTAGCGGCAAGAGTCAAGAGTATCGAGGCGAGTGATGGCCCGTGGAACGATGGGAAGACTGGCGGAGGCACTGCGGTATTCCGCCATTTGGCATCTCGAAAAGGCTGAGTATGCCGAGCTGACGGACGAAGAGGACAGAAACGTCAAAACGTTCTGGGCTCTCGAAAAGTCTGTCGTGGATATCCCGCCCGCACTAAAGCGAGACTTGCTCGGGCTGGTCCGAAAATACCCGGACTTGTTCGAACAATCACTGATGGTCCTGTTGTGCAGCGTGAACGACAAATTTCGCCCGACGACTGCGGCGGAATTCGTTGAGAAGCTGAACGCTCAAATCCAGTACGTGGTCGAGAACACGAAATGTCCCGCTTGCGGAGAGCGCATGAAGGCCATCGAATACGAGCCTGGGCGATGGCGCTTCGAGTGCCAGAGGTGCGCCGTCGGTGCGGAGCGGGCAGGGGTGGCAGCCGCCTAGGGCGCTCGTTACATTCCTCCGATGTGCGGACGTGCCACCTACAAGCTGACCTGGGAAGAAATTGTCGCGCTGTACCGGCTCACGCTGGGACCGGCACCGCATAATTTCCGGCCGCGCTTCAACGTCTGCCCGACCACCACCATTGACGCGATCGTGGCCGAGAACGGCAAGCGGGAATTAATTCGCGCCCGCTGGGGCCTCATTCCGGGCTGGTGGTCTAAGCCGATCAAGGAATTGAAGCTCGCCACATTCAACGCCCGTGCTGAGACCGTTGCGGAAAAGCCGTTCTTCCGCGGTGCCTTTAAGCGGAAGCGCTGCCTGATTCCAATCTCTGGCTATTACGAGTGGCAAGACACACCGGGCGGCAAGCAGCCTTGGTATTTCACGCCTCGCGATGGATCTCCGGCGCTCACGGTCGCGGGCCTCTGGGATGAGTGGACGGATAAGGAGACCGGCAAGCCACTTAAATCCTGCACCATGATTATTACCGAGCCCAACGAGTTCGTGGCGGAAGTCCACGACCGTATGCCGGTCCTCCTGGCCGAAAAGGACTATGACCCGTGGCTGCGGGCGGAAGCGGGGATTGAACTATTGAAACCTGCGGCCAACGACTTGCTGCAAAAATGGCCTGTGTCGAAGCGGGTCAATAGCTCGCGCGCCGATGATGACGATCCTACGCTAATCGAGAAAATCGAATTGGTCGCTGCTTAATAGCCGGCAGGGACAAAAAATTGCCGCTCGGTAACGGCACGTGTTTCCGGGCTCGCACTGTTGAGGTATTTGCTAAGACCTCATTCAATGTTTGGGAAATCCCTGGCATATTACCGAAAGTGGGATGATGCTTGCAGGAATTGTTGCAAATTTTTTTGGCTTCGCCTGAATTCGCTTTGTCAATTCTTCGGCGTCTCTCGTGGTTTTGACCAGGACAGCGATAGAACGTTCGGGAAGGTCAAAGTGACCGCGGCAGCGCCATTCACGTTCATGAATCCAACTAATCCAGCCGTCGTCCGCTCGTTCGAAACGCACAACGCGCCAGCGATGGTCTTTTGGAATGTTGAGCTCTGAAAGCTCTTTGTTAGAAAGATATAGGACCGGCCGACATCCATTTCTGTAAGCGTATTTCTTTGTGACCACGATACCGTAGGGTTCATAACGGGGATTAACAGGATTGGTGTCGGTTGGATTCAGAACGTATTTCATCGCCGAGAATGGCACGTCCATAAAACATGTGGCTTTATTCGGGCCCTTGATGAATCCTTTTTTTGTACTGCTGCCCCATATTTCGCCTTTTTCCAAAATGTGGACTAGATTATCGAACGCTGAAAAGTCATCAGCCTCCTTCGTGTTCTTTGTGAGATGAACAAGGTAAGGCGTAAGGTCCGGACGTACGTTGAAAGGTAGGTCTTCGAAATCAGGGTGGGCCATGTGTTCTCCGTGGTGCTCCCGAACCATCAATCTAGGGAAGATATGGCAACTCATAATGCTAGTCTGCGGACGGCTCTTGCAAGCGATGGGAAACATCATATTTGTCGGTTTTGAGGGTATAGCATCGCGGGCCAATTCCGGCCGGCTTCGAGCGCCCCACAGTAAAAGGGGCTATCCATGAGGCTGTCCGATTTCAACGTCGTCCACGCGCGTTCCGAGGCAGCCCAGTTGCTCGACGACCCCCTCGTCCATAGCTTTGCGGGTAAGCAGGTCGTGCTGGCGTATATCTCCCGGGAGGCTTTGATGGATTACTTCCAAGTCCCAGGCGAGCGGCAGATCACGCTGGCGCAATGGAATCTCGTCGTTGCGCGCCACCTTGAGGACTTTAAGCCAATTATCGAAGGAAAGTTTGAGCGCGACGAATGGGAGTTCGTCGAGAGACACGGCCATCGCTACCCGAAAATAATTGTAATGCTGGAGGACATCCAGCAAAGCAGAGTGCATCTCACCCTTGACGTACTCAACCTCGACGCGGGATTTTGGCCTAGGTCCTAGACCCATGGAAAAGTTCAAGTCGTGGGAAAGTTATGGTCTCTTCAGGAGCGAAGTGGTGCGACAGCGCCGATACGTGCGGACGCCAGAAGCTCAAGAGTTCCTATGCGTCGTCGCCATGACTTGTAAGGCGAGGCTTCTCCCGGTGCCTCCGAAGAGAATTTTCTGGCGCGCGCAGCTCGGCCACGACTGGCAAGTTATGGATATGGATGACGTGGAGCAAGAGGTCGCATACAAGCCCGCGCGCATGAAGCCGAGAATCGACCGTGCACACGAGGGGCGGGCGAACCCGAAGGGAATTCCGTGCCTGTATCTCTCTACAACCCCTGACGCGGCCATGTCGGAGATTCGGCCGTGGGTCGGGGCGGCGGTTTCGCTCGCTCAGTTTGAGATCACGCGTCCTCTTACCGTCGTAGACTGCTCCCAACTGCACGGACAATACTTCAAGCTGGCTTTTGGAAACCGAATATTTAATGCAGTGGGGCCAACCATGTCCGAACCGTCGCCGGACGAGTTTGAGAAAATCGTCTGGGCGGCGATAGACAGCGCCTTCTCCGCGCCGGTTACGGAAGCCGACGATGCGGCCGACTATGCCCCGACGCAGGTATTGGCAGAGCTCTTCCGTAGCGAGGGATACGATGGTGTCGCCTACAAAAGCGCGTTCGGTGACGACGGGTTTAATGTTGCTCTTTTCGACCTTGATAGTGCGAGACAACTCAACGGAGCCCTCCACGAAGTTAGGAGCGTGAAATTCGAGTTTAGTGAAAACCCTTTGGATCAATACTTCATCGGCGATGACGGCAAGGTCGTCAGAAATACTATTGTGTCGTTCGCTCCGGTCCCCAAAAGCGAGCAGGGGACGGGATAGCTCTTGCCTCAAGGATATCAAAACTCTCTAGCAATAAGCGGTCCGAAACATGGGGCCTCTTAATTTGCTGCTATTACTTCCAATATTCCGCGTTGACGATCTTTTTATCGAATCTACCATTACCGATCCAGCCAATAAAGTCCGACGGTTGTTTGAAGTTACCCATGGCATTTTTTGCGTACAGAATTGAGCATTTCCTTTTCGTTCTGGTGAGCCCGACTAAGAAGCGACAAATCTCGATATCTTTGATTGCATCCGCGTTGCTCGGAAGCTCGCCAGAGTGCGCGCCAATCAAAAATACATACTGAGCCGAACGCCCCTTGGAGCCCTCGTACGAGGTAACCGCTATGCTTTGTGTGGGCTCCTGTTCTTCCTCGTCCAAATCCACCGGGGGGTGTTGTGCTGCCCACGCCGTAGCTTCCGCTATAACGGACGCCCGTTGCTCGTCTGAAATTACCTCCGCTAGAGGCCGGTTCTGTTTCGCAGCCTCTCGGATGCGGTCACGCGCGGTGCCTTGATTTCCAACGGATAAGATTATTCGCCATCCAAGATTTGAATTCGAATCATCGTTGAGAATTTGTAAGGCTTTTTGGCGTTCCGACAGTTCATCTTTCTGGGGAACGGTAATCAACCCTACGTCCTTCAGATGTTGTTCCACCTGACCGCGATACGGGTGGCTGCCAATGATAAGCGCTACGGGTTCGTTCTTGGAGGCTGCGGCATCAACGTCTTCCTTCGGGATTGCCCTTATGCATTCCTCGATGTAGCGGCCAAAGTAATTTGCGTTGAGTCGTTGAACGCTAGTTTCAACGAGGTCAATTCGAGGGAATTTCGCACTATCTTCGCCCTTGAGCGGTTCAAAGTAGCGATACGGTTTTTGGATGCGCCCGCTTAAGTTCTTTCCGTCTTGTGCTTTTTTGATGATGTCATTCACGGCCCCCACGATCACTTCCGGGCACCGCATGCAAAAGGGGAGTTCAAATATCTCGTAATGTCCATCTTTGTGGTGGGCACGAATATGATCCCAGCTCGCACTGCGCAAGGCACTATACAGTGCCTGGTCGTCATCTCCTGCAATGACTATTGCGCTCTTGTCTGCGAGCAGGTCGATAATGGACGCCTCCATGGCGTTGAAGTCCTGGAATTCATCGATAAGTATCAAGCTGTATGCCGGGACCAGCGACGCGTCAGCACTCATCTGGCAATGTGCTCTATATACGCTGTCGTCAAAGTCGATCGCGTCGTAGTAATTGCAGCGCTCAAAATAGAATTGTTTCTCGTCTTCCTCACACTCCAGGTTTCGCATTCGGCTAATAAACGTTGGTGGAGCAGTTCCGCGGAGGTATTTCCAATCCAGAGGAATGAGGCGGCGCAGGCCCGGATAGCAGCGAAAGTTCTCAGACAATCCATTCCGCACTTTGGCGTTGCGCCGCAGGAGACTTTGACAATAGCCGTGCAGGGTGAACACCCGTGACGCGTTGCCGAGATTTCGGTCCAAATCGTCCTTGAGTGTATTTATGAAGGTTAGGACGAGGTATTGATCGGGAGTGCCGGAGCTTGCCTTCAAAAGCTCACTGAACAAGTAGGTCTTTCCCGCGCCCGGCCCGGCGACGACGAGCTTTTTTCGGCTTTTAGAGGCAAGCACGCGGTCCGTAGCCGCTTTCAATTCCGCTTTGACATCCACTTGTGCAGGCATCCATTCAGTATAGACACTGCAAATTGTAATCTAAAGTGCAACTTTGGTCCTATCGGCCGCAGGGGTCGAAGCCGGATGGCGGAGACGCGAAGCGGCGCCGTATAAGAACGCGAGCAGGCGAGAGGTGCTAACTCACACCCACATAAAGGATCACTGCGCATATCTTGACGAAACGAGATTTATGTGTCGTGAAATAGATATTGTGCGACGTCCTATGTTCCTACTAAAGGCGCCATGCTTTGGTTGGAGAGACTTTGAGATGGAGTGGGAAGACTTAATACGGTTATTGAGCCTCGAAAGTGGGGCGGGACGTAACCTTCGAGATTGAGCCAGATTTACGTGAAGACGAAGTCGAGTGCGGCGCGCTTTTAATTTTGACGGACGGTGAGAATATTAGGTCTGCTAAACAAATCATTCGATTGCATTTAGACAGTCCGAAATGACGCTTATGTTGTCGCAGTCAACTTTAAAACGTGGATTATAACGGTCTTCAGAATTAAAGCTGGTTTCTCGTACTTTAAAATTGCACGACATGCCCACTTTAACAATTTCTCTAAGCTCCGAAAGAAACCCGTGTTGGTATTGAGCCCCGCGTACATTACCCATCGAGTCCGCTAGGTATTTCCGGGCACCTGCTGCATAAGGCCCTATTTGTTCGCAAAGTCCCTTCGTCGAATCTGCCACAACTTGCACAGAGATTCGCTGCTCTCTCCCTGATTCAATATAAGTACCGTTGTGCGCCAGCGAAACGGAGAAAGTATCAGCCTCATTGTCGGCGGCATGGTTGGTTATATACATACTGTCGAGACGAATTACTCCGCCACTGCGTCCTTCATTCCGCGCTAAAAAACTTGCCTCCGTCTCTGTCATCGATTCAAATATTAATTGAATGCTCGAGCCTGCCGGCTTCCATATAGGAAGAAGAATGCTTAGGAGTGACGTTGTTACTGAAATCAACGCGATCAAAAGTGCGAGGTTTGTGCTGCTGAAGCTGATAAACTCACCCCATTTCCTTTGCGCAGCTTTGCAAATGGGGCACACGCTAGCGTCTATAGGTATTCTCTGCCGACAATCAGCACAAAGGCGAGTAATCGGCTTAAGTCGAGACATCTGCCACTCCGAAGCGCAAAATGTTCATTTTAGAGAGTGCACGATTGTTAGCATATGTACAATCACGCGATCATGGACGCCAGATGCCTAATTTTTGACGACCTTACCTTGCTGCACCAAAAATCGCGACCCTTGCGCTCTTTCTAAGAAAACACATTAGTCCTGTGTTTGAATTCTTATTGGAGTATATTAGACAAGCCCATTGGTTTCTAACGGTGGTGCAAATTAATGGTGGATTGAGATTTTCGGCCGACTGAGTTGTGTCAAAAGCCCCACTTGCTTGTGTGGAAAGCCCCGGCGCCTTGTGTCAAAAGCCCCACCTTTGGGCTCCAGGGAAAAGACGCGTTGGGTGAACGATTAAACAGATTTCTAAGCGGCTTTGCGCTGCCACTGCTCGAATGAGGGAATTTTGCTCGGATGTCGTTGGGCCGTGATGCGGGCGCGTTCAATCTCGAAGATGATATGCGCTATTGACCCACTTCCCTGCCCAAAGCGGGGCGCCTTGCCGCGCGCGGCGGCCTCGATAGCTGTCTGTTCCTTGGCTGGCAGCCTTGCGAATAACCGGTCGGCTTCGGCTCGTCGGAAGCGGTCGTAATCCATGCGCCGTTGGGTGGCCATGTCGTTGGCCTGGCGTCGAACCTGGCTTGCCTTGTCTGCGGCTCGCCCAGCTTGGCGCTCCTGGTAGCGCAAAAGATATTGCTTCAACCCTCCCAAGGTCTGTACGTCGAAGTTGGTCTTCTTAGCTTCGCCAAGCGCGTAGTCGAGAAAATCCGGAATGTCTTCAAACGAGAGCCGCGCCAAAAGGTACTTAGCGGTTTCCACGTCCTTTGACGGCACGTATGGAACGCCAGCGTTTCGACGACCGGTGCGCTTCTCGACAAAGAGATACGCGACCTTAAGGGGCTCGGCGATCTGCTGTCGATCGGTATGGAAGTCCAATTGCACACTCCCCTGCTCACGATGGCGATAAAAGCGGTCGTAGTCGGTGAAGAATTCTGAGCCCGGCCGAAATGTGATCACAAAACCGCTCCGACCTTTCGCATCAGCGATGGAATAAGACGCAAGAAATCCGACCTTCACGAGTTGCCGCAAGTGCGGCCCCAATTGGTCGCGGTCGATGATGGATTGATAGGGGCGCACCGCGAGTCCACCTAACCATTCGACACAGACGTCGTCGTATCGCTTCATGAAGGTCAGGCGCTTTCGGTGGTGGCCGTCGTATAAATTCGCGAAATGAAAAAATAACCGCATGTAGAACGCTTGACCAATTGTTCCAAGCTGCTGCATCAGCCCGTGATTAAGACAGGTAAAGTGTCCATCCTGCAGCGAGGCCATTATCGGCCGCGCCAACGTCACAGTGCACGTCTCTATTGGATCGGTCGCGTGCTCGCGCCGCTCTAAATAAAGTTCGGGAAAGACGTTAAACGAGTGCTCAATATATTTGTCTCCGGATTTGAAGCGAGTTCGGACGAAAGAGTAGTGAATTTCATCGAGGGCTCGCGCGAGCTGCTCGTTTGCGCTACCTCCCCATTCGGCGCGCCCGATGAGGCGCATAAGTTCGCGCTTAGTGAATGACACGTCCGCGTGTTTAGGGCGGCCATAACCGGAATGCTTCTTAATGAGCGCAACGAAAATCTTATGAGCCAGCGGGCCGGGCTGGCCCAGTTTAGGATCGGGACGGATGACAATGTTCTTTTCCGTCACTCCCTTATTGAGTTCGATCTGCTCGGTGTGGGTCGACGCTCTCTTTGCGTCATGACAAAACAGCGCGCCGGCAACGCGCAGTAATGTATTTTCCATGTAGAGCTTACCTGTCTGCGGGACAGATTCGCTCGTCTCCGCTGCCCTAGCGGTTGTCGTCATATGTCAGGTCATTATAGCCCCGGCGCGGGCGCGACCTCATGCAATATTCACACCGAGCTTAGTTGTTCCCTTCGTGGCCGGCGTGGTCCTGATGCTCCCGCGGCTCGCGATGGCTTTGCGGCCCTAACAGCGGCGACAGCATCTTCTGCAATCCCGCGACCAGAACGTTTGTCTCTCGGTTGCGCTCGGTCAACTCTCTTATCTGTACATCCTTCACGTCGATTTGGCCCCGTAGAAAGACGTTCTCATTTTCGAGCAGCAGAACGTAACGGTCCTCTGTGGGATGAACGGACGCGACCATTCGCGGCTGTTCGGGGCCGTTCGTTGATGAGAGCGGTGCTAATTGGTCCTTGTTTTTTAAGGGGTGAACGGACGCGTCTGTTCGCGACTGGTCGCGGCTGTTCGGGGCCGTTCGCACCTCATTAATATAGGTGATGTGGCGCTCAACGGAGTAAGGCGCAACGAGATATTTTTCGCCGGTTTCGGTTTCGACCTTGTGGCAATCGAGCTTATCAAGAGCGCAGTATTTTTGAATGGCGCGGATCGTGCGGGGGTAGCCGGCCTTTGCGTAAAGCTCGGCCGTCTGCTCTATGGAGAGGATATATTGGTGGTTCGGCGAACGGTCGCGGCTGGACGCGTCCGTTCGCGGTTGTTCGTTGGTCATCAATATTGATGATAACGCGGCACACCTCCGGCTCGCGTCGGTTATCCCCAGACTCAAAAAGAAGGGAAGCGTGAGCATCTTTAGTGTGGCGAAGAAGAATCACCGGTCAGCTGCTTTTTTCCCATGCTACTGTGTAAGGGCATATGGATGCAGTTGTTGAGAAAGAAAAAGCCATCCGGGGGCTAGTGCAAATTGCTGTACGTTCTTACGCAACTGGATTCGAGGCGCGCCACGTGGCACAGAAGGATGATCCGAATGGCGTCATCAACATGAAGGTGCACAACCCATTCATCGCCGCATTGGGACCGGAAGTTCAATACTACTCAGCGCTCGTCCGGTCGTTGGACAGTTCTCTCGGGGATATGTTGGAGGGACTCGCGATCTCGATCGCCCAACTCTCATACCAAGTTAGCCGAGAGGTCGTGGGATTCTTGAGTGACAAGCAGACAGGAAAAATTGCGCGGCTTTTGGAGGAATACAAACGGCGAGTGAAGCGGCCGGAGGTGAGTGATTATGCGCTCCTAATTGACAAGGGGGGCGATAGCATACGGAAGGTACGGCACGACAGCGATTACTACTTAAAGGACGAAGAAACAGGTCGGCACTATCTGATCGAATTGAAGATTGGTGGCGACCTCGACAACAAAAAGGCACGCGCGGAAAAGGAAGCTCTGCTCGAACAGTATGCAATCTTGGTCAATACCCTTGGCACGCCGAAGAACGTGTCGTTGCGATTTGCGACCGCATACAACCGGTTCGGGGAAGGAGCGCCGTGGGAGCAGGGGAGAGTAAAACAGTATTTTGCGCCGGAAGAGCTGCTTATCGGGAAGGACTTTTGGGACTTCGTTTGCAAATCGAAATCGGGGTACCAGATTGTGCTGGACGAGTACAAAGCTCACGCGCGAGTTATTGTCGAGGCGCTTGATAATGTGAAGGCCGCTTATTTAAACTAACTTTTGAATGTATGAATGAAGTTGGGGCAATTTATACCGCCGATAGTTTCAAAAAGATAAAAGAGGTTCCGGATCATTCTGTCGATGTGATTCTTACCGACCCGCCATACAATCTCGGCCAGTACTCGACCGGAAATTTGACAATGAGTTGGCGGTCAGACTTCAACAACGACATTGCGAAATGGGACCAAGAAACATTCAGCCCGCAGCAATGGATTGCAGAATTCAAGCGGGTCCTAAAGCCTACCGGTAATTTGTTTGCGTTCACAAGCTACAACCTGCTCGGCAAGTGGCATGAGACCTTCGATCCGGAATTTGACACCTTTCAATTCATGGTCTGGCACAAAACCAATCCGGCGCCGAAGTTGAGAAGGGCAGGTTTCCTAAATAGCTGCGAGCTGATCGTGTGTGCTTGGAACAAGGGACACACTTGGAATTTCGGAAAGCAGAATGAGATGCACAACTTTATTCAAACTCCGATCTGTATGGGAAAGGAGCGATTGAAGAATCCGAAGCATCCGACGCAGAAGCCGGTGAAAGTCCTCGAACACTTATTGAAGCTGGGCTCGAAAGAGGGCGATCTAGTATTCGATCCATTTATGGGCGTTGGATCGTCCGGCGTGGCTGCACTTAACATGAAGCGGCGATTTCTCGGCTTCGAAAATGAGCCGAATTACGTCGCGGCGGCGGGACAGCGCTTTAGGGACGTGTGTGGAATGAGGGTGGTGCCCATAAAGCGCGGGGAAGCGCAGCCGTTTTTGCTCACGCCGACGACGTTGAAGGTCAACAAGTCACAACAACTGTATTCCATCGCGGCTTAGGAGATGACGGGTTGGTGTGGCCTAAGGCGCTTTTACTGGTCGGGTGCGCTTTGCTGGCGGCGCCGAGCATTAGACAAGTCCGCCACTCTTGCCGGCCGCCTTGCGACGAGTCTCGGCTGCTCGTTCCTCACACACTTCCTGCCACATCTCGTAGGTGTCACGCACCATCTGGTCCAACTCTTCGAACGTGAAGAGCGTCACATCTGCGTCGGTATGGAGAATGGGAACACGGGGTCCCTTCTCCGAGAGCGAAAACTGGTAAATACCTAGTACGACGTTCGCGAAGTCCGGGTCCGCCACTCTGATGCGTTCGTGCATCACGGAGAACACAAAACGCCGACCCTGGACGGTCAGTGCTTTCGTGCGGCGCGGGTCGAAGAAAGGAATAAGTGGACGTTTGTCAATTGACAACACGACGGGGTGCCAGAACACCACCTTCTTCGACACGCCGAGAGCTAACGGGAAAATTTCGTGGTGGCGACCGGATAGATCTTGCTCGTCTGCATAATTAAAGAGGCCGCGACCGACCCTCAAGTTAGCGTCTTCTTCCGCGTCGCTGCGAGAACGCCTGCGGATATTCTGCTCTATCTTGTGCCAGGGCGTTCGCGCCAGCGATCCCAGCATTCCGGCCTGAACGTTGAGGATGTCTGAAACGTTTCCCCTCACGGGGGCATAGGAGTACGGCGGGTAACCGTAGCGAATCTGTTCAAGCGCACTACGCCTCTGATCGGCTGGAAGCGGACAGACGCGTGCGAGGTCAATTTCAGATAAAAGGGGTATCTTCACTGGGTTCTCCAATGGTCGGGAAATGTCCTACTGAAACCTTGTGGTGCTTGAACCTCTCTAGAATGACATCATCGGAGATTCGCAATCCAAATGCCAGCGATGTTCTCCCTTTGTTGGCGATGAAGTCCCAGGGCGCGCCCTTAGCATGGGAGATATCGACCAGCCGGCCGGGCGTCATTCGACCGTAGGACTGCATTATCCGCGCGATATGCTGCCGGACGGCCAGGTCGTCGGGCAATGGAATGTGAGCCTGGATGCCGGTCGTGGCTTCAATACGGGTTGCCCGGAAGGTGATGGGCTGAGTGCCGGCGGACTTAAAGGCTTGGTATGCGGTCGGATGTACGGGGCCATACTCCCATGCCTCGAAGTATCCGGACACAAGCGGACGCTTCTGCTCGATGAGGAAGATAGCGTGGGCGAAGTAGAGGAGTTTCTGCAGGGCAAGGTTGGTGATGCGGTGGCCGCACCGCTCGGCTTCGTCGAGCATCAAGTTCGCGATGCTTCTTGGGTCGGACGCCATGATTCGTTTTAACCGACGCGAGCGGCGTTGCCACGCGCCATTGAACAGGCTTGGGGAAAAATGGTCGCCCAGGCGGGCGAATCAGGTTGGGTTCATTAGAACAAATAGAGAACCTTTCCCCTAGCGGGTCAAGGGGGGATAAAACCGGGCGGGCGATTCGAGGGCGGGTAATGGCGAATTCCGAAATCTCGGTCAATGACAGAATTGCCGACGTGTTCCGGGCGATCAACACCGATTGGCGTCTGTACGATCAGGTTTCAAGCGAAAACACCCACGGCCTTTTAAAGAAGAAAGCACTGCGTCCGGACATCCTCATCATTGAGCCCGGCGTCCCTCCTATCTGCGTAGAGACTGAATTTGAGCCCGGCGTGTCGGTTGAGGCCGACGCCGCCAGTCGGCTCGGGGAAATCGCGGTTAAGTCGGGGGGTATGATCCAGGCAGCATTCGCGATTAAGATTCCCACACGCTTCAAAACAATCTCGGCACCGAAGCTGCTTGCAGAGCTACACAAAGCGCAAGACTTCGAATACTGCGCGCTCTCCGGCTCCTCACCAACAAACTATGTGCGCTGGCCGGCAAGTGGGTATGTTCAAGGGTCGTTAGAAAACTTGTTTGTCGCCTTGCAGGGCGCGGCAACGCCACAAAGCGCGATCCAGCAGGGAGCTGACGCTCTGGAAAGTGGTGCGTCAGAAATTGCCGCCATCATCGATTCCATGAAGGTTTCGCATCCAGGTTTGATAGCGAAAATTTCCGCGGCACTCAAACAGGAAGGTAATCTTCAAACATTTAGAATGGCCGCAACCATTTTGATAAATGCTTTCGTATTTCAGGAAAACCTAGCTGGACGTTCGGGAGGTCTTGAAGACGTAAAAAGTCTCGAAGAGTTAAATACCGCCGGCGGCATGACAAAGAAGGAGGTCGTCGCCGAATGGACCGCAATTTTAAAAATAAACTACTGGCCGATTTTTGGAATCGCGAGGAGCCTATTACAAGCAGTCCCAACCACCGTAGCCGCAGGTATTCTATCGAGAATGCATCACACCGCTTCTATCTTGCTTACGCTCGATCTCGGAAAAAGCTCCGATCTTTCGGGAGTAATTTTTCAACGCCTGATTACCGACCGGCGATTCTTGGCAACTTTCTACACAACACCCTCGTCCGCTGCGCTCCTCAATGGGCTGGTGTTCAATGGGGTGTCTCTCAACGGAAAGCCTTGGTCGGACCCTTTGGTCACTAAGCTGCGTATAGGAGATTTTGCATGCGGCACGGGCTCGCTTCTTTGCGGCGCATACAATGAAGTGCGCAGGCATCTTGAAATCAACGGCGTTTCCGCCAGGACACTCCACGCCGCATTTATTGAGAATAGCTTGGTTGGATGCGACGTGATGCCGTCTGCGACGCATATCACCGCCTCAATGCTTTCTTCGGCGTTCCCGGAAGAGCGGTACTCACATACGAACATTCTGACCTTGCCGTTTGGAAGACAGGCGGATGGGTCGGTTAGCCTCGGGGCAATCGAATTTCTTTCAACGCAGGGCGCGCTGTCAATCATCGAAACTGGCGCCTTGGGCGTTGGTGCGAGCGGGGAAGCTGATGCTGACCCGTGGGCAGTGATAGGCGGAACGGGAATAGCCGATGGTAGCTTTGACCTCGTTATTATGAACCCGCCCTTTACCCGTCTCACTGGCGGGGGTGGGAAGACAAGCGAAATCCCGCTTCCGATGTTCGCAGCGTTTGGGAATGAAAAAGACGAACAGGAGCTGATGTCGGCGCGCACCAAAAAGCTGACCGTCGGCACCTGCGCACATGGGAATGCCGGCGAAGCGAGCATTTTTGTTCAAGTAAGCCATAACAAGGTGCGGCACGGCGGCCATCTCGCACTGGTATTGCCTCTCACGTTCTTATCGGGCGCTGCGTGGGAAGACTGCCGAGAACTGATACGAAAAAATTATCAAAATATAATTGTTGCGACGATTGCCAGTTCAAAATCGGGAAGTTTTGCGTTCTCTGCCGATACTGATGTTGGGGAATGCCTTCTCGTTGCGCGTCGAGCAGACAAGCCGGCAAAAGAAGAAGATTTGACGGCACCTGCAACCCGCCTAATAAGCGTAAGCCTCACGACCAAACCCGTAGCACCGTTCGAGGGCACGGAAATTGCTCGACTAATTCGAGAGGGAATAGCAGCGGGCAAAGTGGCTACGCTTGAAGCTGGACCTCTTGGTGGCACTGCTCTCGCTCTGGGCACAGTACACATAGGTGAAATGCTGTCCGGTCCACTGAACGCCAAGGACCAATGGCCACTTTTCCGCATTTCGGATCATACAGTTGCACAAGTCGCGTACCAACTTGTTTCGGAAAAACAGGTCTGGTTACCTGGAATGCCTATGAAAGAGATACAACCGGTTAGTCTATGTAGACTTGGAGAACTTGGAGAGATCGGCCCGTATCATCTCGATATAGACGGTTCTGGTATTTCCGGAGGAGCGGCGCGTGGTCCATTTAAAATCAAGGATGTTCCGAAGGGGCACACTGCGACGTATCCGGTACTCTCCAGCCACGACTCTGAGAAAGAACGGACATTGGAAATAGCTAACGATGGTGAAGCTGTACCGAGGGTGGGTAAAAACGCGGCAGAAATTGAGGTCTTAAAAAAGCGAAGAGAAAAAATATGGAATACTCGGTCGCGTTTGCATGTCAATACAGACTTCCGTTTCAACTCCCAAAGCCTCACCTTCAGCCTCACCCCCGAACCTTCAATAGGCGGTCGCGCGTGGCCTACATTCAAGATGAAAGACGCGGCCCATGATATAGTCGCGTCTCTTTGGGCCAATTCGACTTTCGGACTGCTGACATATTGGTGGGGCGCTAATAAAGCGCAGGACGGGCGCGGCTCGATCACAACCACTCAGATCCCAAAGTTCTACATTCTTGACCCGCGCAAGTTGACTCCCGCAAGCCAGAAAGCGGCCGACAAGTTCTACTCTAACATTAAGGGTAAAGCGTTGCTGCCAGCACACCAGCTAGCTGGCGACGCGGTGCGAGCGGAGATAGATGCTTTTGTCCTGACAGAGCTTATAAAAGTGCCTGCCTCTATCCTCAAGGCGTGTATTGAAATGATGGCAACGCTTCGAAATAAGTTGGGCTCAGAACCCTCGTTCAATGGTGGAAAGTAAGAAGCATTCAGACTTTTCGAAACAATAATTATAATAATCTGACATTAGGAAAAAAGAAAAGCACCCCGACCAGGGGTGCATAGCCGCACTGTTGGACGCTCGGCTGAATACGCTGCCACTGATGGGCGTCGAAGGAGCCTCCGTCCGCGCCATCCCATAATGGCGTGATCGGCTCGGGCCTAGGAGCTGGCGGCAGTTACCAGATGCTGCAATCGAGGTAGCGGTGCTTTGATGATTTTATCGCGGGGCAAAAGACGCCGTTATTTATTGTCTCATGAAAAGGAAAAGGCCCATTGCGGGGCTTGTGAATTAGCGAACGAGGGCAAACTGCGACCTTTCCTCGGGGGATGTAAAATCGGTCACGAAAAGCATCTTCGCATCCAACTCCATTGCGACGCTCTGCTGCGAGGTTTCGCGTCCAAATCGACAGATGAACTCGTGGATCAAATGTTTATCTCGCGTAAAGGTCACAGGCTCAAAGTAGGTGTAGAGGATGTGCGTAATCTCGATGATTAGTATTCCTTCCTCTTTGTTAGACCACATGCACTCAGCGGGTGCCAGCCTCGTTACGCCGCCGGTGATCGAAGTGAGAATGTAAGCGGCTTCTTTTACCCACTCTTCGATATTTGAAATATTTTCGCCTAAGAAATTGCGCCCAGGTAGGTAGAGCGTAAATCGATGTGCAAATATCGACGACGCGCCAAGGTCGATATCCATTTCGTGTCCTCCAAATTCGAAAGACACCTACTGAATACTTATTTTTTCGAGAGTCCATTCTCACCGCGACTCACAGGGTGCAGGGAGTGCACAGCGGCGCACCATGCGGAGACTTTGCATTTCGATCAATTTTCTTTACAGCGGGAGAATGTTCATCAGAACCAAACGTCAGCGAAAAAACGGAAAGGTCTACGTGTATCGCGTCCGCGAGGAACGATATTGGGATGCTGCGGCAAAGAAGGTCAGGTCCCGTTATCTCGGCCGGGTGGACGATGCTGACGAGGCGATGGAGCGGGCTTTGCGATCAGCAGAGCGTCAAGCGCGCGAAGTGGACGACTACCAGCGCGAGCAATTCGGCGAAACCGGCGCGGAGCGCGCCACTCGGGAAACTAACGAACGACAATGGTCTCAGGAGAAATTCTTGGAAGAAACGAAAGGCCCCGCCGAAGCGGGACCCGAGAATTCTACGCCATCTTCTGAAACTTGACGACGTTGTTGTTGAAGAAGCCTTTCGGTGGACAGCGCGCCTCCGTCACCCCGATATAGCCCAGCAATGTGCCATGCTGATCGCGGATGGGGACGGCGACAGTGCCACGCATGATGCCCTTGGGCGCATAGCCGATGCCCAAAGCCTTGGCCTCTTCTGGATTGAACCCGGCCGCTTCTACGGCGGCATGTTCGGCATCCAGGTAGTCGAGAGGGGATAGGCCGTTCGCTCGGCTTTTCTGCGCTTCTGGGGCTGCGGCACGTTCCTTGCTAACTGTACTGGTACCAGTACGAGGTACAGTACTGGGTACTTTACTTATTCCAGCCAACAATTCGGCGGCCTCCGTAAGCTTGCATTCGCGGATGTGACCCACAAGCGCGATCTGGTCACCCCCCGTTTCGTTGCCGAAGCAGAAAAACAGATTCTTAGAGGGTGTGATGGCGAGGGCGCGGTCGCCGCCTTTCTTGCAACCGGGACACGGGCCGCGAAGTTGTCCTCCGGACTTTTGTAGGGTGAGGCCGAGCATTTGCGCTGCGTCCTCGATAGACACGCGCTCCTTGAGCGCGACAAAGTCGATGAACGGCATAGCCGCCTCCTGCTCATAGCGATGTGTGGGAGCTTCCTTCGCCATTATACCATCCGCCTCGAAGGCGCGCTTTTGAGCATGAAAGGTGCAGGCAGCCGATTGAGCGCGCGCCGCCGAATAATCCGACTCCACAACCCGCGAGAGGCCCGCTAGAATTTCTAGTGAGCCTTTATATTGGGGAGTGGGGGATGCCTAAAAAAATGTACGTCTACAGCCTGCCTGATTTGTCGAAGGTAGTGAAACGGGGGAATGAGTTTTATTCGACGATGGTGAAGTGCTTCACTTTTAATAGACCTACTAATGAAGTTCCAGTACCGCTGATGAATTTGAAGGAAACAGTGGACGATTGGGATGAATATATAAAAAAGAACGACGTATCAGAGGCCATAATCGAGGAGCTAAAAACGAAAGCATTTTCCTTCGGAATGGTTGAAGCAAAAATGGAGAAATACTCCGACGCGGCGATGGAACAGTACAATTGCAGCGCAAAACGAGACTATAAATTTTATGGATTTCGCAACGAAGCGAAAGAGGAAGAATTAGGGAGCACATTGGGTTTGTTTTTGGGATTTACCATGGATAAAGAAGGAAAAAACTTACCAGGGACAGGATGGAAATTCAGTACGGTCGTGGAAGGAAAGCAATGGGAGCAAAAGCAGCACTATAATCTTGCTGAAGTCCTAGCAGCGATTGCAAACGTCGGATATTGGGTAGACTGGGTGCAAGGAGACAGTTCGGTTTTGGCAGGGCGTAGAGGCAAGCAGTCAGGGGTAGGAGAAGAGACTACAGAGATAAGCGTGAAAAAAGAAATAAGCGGCGACGTTATTCAGTCGGCGCTCGACGAGGTATTTCGCAAAAAGTGAGGGGCCTACGCGGCCCCTCCCGTCTGTTCCGGTTGTTGTTTGCGCGTCCATTTGCGCTTGGGCTTTTGTGCCCCGCTAAACAGCGACACCATTTCGGAATCGACTTTTGACACCTCGTTCATTAGCTCTTCGCGGCGCGCAATAAGGGCTCGTACTCGGTCCATATCCATTGTCGGCTCCCAGAATTTGCATGAGGTTTACCGAACCCTCTAGCGTCTCCCACGTGGTGAGTAGCTGGGTATCGGCGTCGAAGTCGGGTACACAAGTGAAAGCAAACCGTGCATGCGGATACTTACGTGCATGTTTCTTTATGCGCTCCTTTCTGTTGTTATTGATGGTGAGAAAGAGAACGGTGGGCGCGCCGGTGAGGCCGTAACGCTTGAAGTAGACTTTCTCGGTCAAGTAGGTTTGATACCGCGATAGCTTGGCGCAAATACTTTGGCGCTCGTTCTGTGTTTCCTCGGGCTCTGTGCCTCGGTCCACTTCCACATGAAGAAATGCAAAGCCCCCATTGTGCGCAAATCCCCGCGTGATGTCGGGCGCAAGTAAGGGCCTACTGCCGGTGATCCGCCAAGGAAACGGGTCTTCGCGCGTTTCTCTTGGACAGTTTGGATGGGCCAGGATGTCTTCCGGAAACAGGGTCCGCAGTCCCGCATGGTCGAGGGAAAACTCGACCATTGAGCGCAACAGCTTGTGTTTGAAGTGGTCATTACCTCGGGTACGAGCGCGCCAACGATCCTTTAGAGCGAGCAGCGCCGCGCCCTTGGGCTTCAGCTCGTAAACGTAATTGGCATTTCGGGGGATATAGGCGAGCTTCTCCTGGTGAGGCAGGTTAGGAAAGCCGATGTATCCGCCCTTGGTGAGCCGGGTAAGCAGCGTGCGCGTGGCGTGATAATTGCCGGTCGCTTTGTATATGAAATCAGAGGGAAGAAGATCGTAGCGGCGCAGCAGGTCCAAAAGCTCAAGCTCGCGTGGAGAACCATTGAGCGTTAGGATCGGCTCGACAATCTTGTATGCGGAGTGGCGCATAGGTAGGTGTGTACTGCAAAGCATCTCTCCTGAAAAAGGTCACGAGCAATCACGCGGTACAGGAAATGCACTAAGGTACACCATAATCATATCAATAATTTTTCGTAATCGGTTCTGAAATATCGTCGGGTAGGGGAGTAGGGGAGGAGATTGCCCTGATACCGTAGATATCCACGATTCGCTGCCTCATATCCCCATATTGCTGTTGGGTCATTTGCGGCAGTTTGTCGAAGTCCAGGCGAGTGACAGGAATAGAATAGTTGCGTCTGCGCGTCTTCACGGAAACGGATTTGATGTCGTCACAGCGGCTCTTGAGACCTGCGTTCTTCAAGGATGCCTCAATGCGAGGGTCTATCTGCCCCTCGTGGTGGTGAGCAACCGTAACGGCAATTCTTTGGGCTCTGGCCTTCTCCAAAATGTCGGCAAACCGCTCGTCAGATTTGATGTAGTCGTGCGCTTCATCAAGGTATACAAAAATGGGCTTAAGCTTTCTCTCGTCTAGGTGAGTTCTGCGAGATGAAAGCTGATCGATAAGGGCAATAAAAAGACGGCCCAAAACCTCCGTTCGCTCCGGCGTCAGGGTGGCGCGGTCAGTATCCACTAGAAGCACCTTGCCGCCTTCATGCAGCACTTCAAATAAATCGAGCGCACAGCGATCGGCATTGAGCATTTGCTCAAGCATAGGGTGGTCGAGAATATTCATAAGGCGCTGCTGCACGCCTTCCTTGGTGGCGTTATGTAGTCCGGGGAAGGTATTGCGAAACCAAAACTGTGTATTGTTGTCGAAGCGCTCGAAGCCATCCGGCAATTCGACATGGCCTCGCTTCTTGTTAAGCGAGAAGAAATCCCGCAGCACATAGAGGTTCGGTTTGTCGTAGGTTCGGGCTGCTCTAATGAGATAGGAGAGGGCACCCTTTTGAAGGTCGCTTGCCTCCGTGAGGTTGCCTAGCATGTACGTGAGCACGTCCACACTCTGCTCTTTGGGCAAATGAAAAGGGTTAAGCGCGACCGGATGTGCGGGGTCAACAATAATAATGTGGTCGCGTAAAGTGGTCGCAAACTGTTTCAGCATCCGCATTTCGCGGATGAGCTTCTTGCTATCGATAATTATAAGCGAACATTCCCCCCGCTCCACGCGATCCAAGTCCGCCTTAATGAAGTGACGGAGGTAGGTCGTTTTGCCCGTGCCGTTGTGCCCTAAACACCAATGATGAGTGCAGCGCGTTTCGTCCTCGAATCCGAACGGAATTTGCATTTGGAAGAGCTGATTGAAAGGCGTGTCCTTTAGATACAAATTGGCAATTTTGTATTTGGGCCAATCTGATTGCAGTTCTTGCGGGTAGACAGGGGCATTCCCCCCACCCATTTTGACCGCATTGCGCTCAAACTGCTCCCAGATATAGCGGCAGTGGTTGGTTTCAAAGAGCCGCGGATCGCGAAACGGCGTAATGAGATCGTAGATGGCGGTGGGTAAATCAACTAGTTCCGCGATAGGTAAAGTAAATTGCGTGCGGTCGAATGTAGGGAGTTTTTGAAGAAAGCCGGCGAAGCCTCTAAGCATTGCCTCGGCTAATATAGCGGGGTCGAAATTCTGCGTTTGCTGCGCGGCAATTGAGAGGGCAACTTTGTCGGCGTTTGTAGGAACAGGCGGCGGTAGTTCTTTGATATAAATACTGCGAGCCGTGCGAAATAATTCAGCGAGTATGTCTTTGGAAGGGAGCAGCATCCCCGACCGACGTAAAACTCGCTCAAGAGCATCTGCTAGTTGTGAGCAAAAAATCGCGTCAGTTGGAAACTCTTGCTTGCTCTGGTCGGTGAGCAGCATAATTTCATTCCGTTCTCGCTCTTCGATGGCTCGCTGCGCCTCCTGGCGCCTAGCTTCCTCGTTGTGCGTTTTGATGAGGTAGTAGACGCCATAGCCGATGGCACCCACGACGGCACACGCAAGTAGAACGGCACCGACGGTGACGGCAAAGGCGACTACTAAAGACAACACCAGAGCCGCGGCGAGGATAGCGACGACGGGCATTACTCCCCCAAGAAATTTGCGTTGCGTTGCTCAACGCCGACTCTGCGGCGAGTATGGCAGGCCCGAGAGTGCTTTTTAATCCCCCTAAGTTGCTGCCTGAAGGCCGGGGCTGGGGGAATTGTCGGCTCCCCAGCTAGGGCTTTGTACTCAGCAGGGGATAGATCAATGAGCAGGGACGGGTTTGCGACGCCGACGTAGAACGCCAGCTTTTCAGCGTCCTCTCGATTGGTTTGGAAGACGTACTTTTCCTTGAACTGAACGACGGCCTGCCGAAGTTTGGGTGTCAGCTCGTCCAAGAAATCCAATGCCACGGTGAAGTCGGTTCGGGTTGATTGGGCGGCCAGGCGGTCTGAGGAAAAGAACCCGAGACCATTGATGTATACCGGACCCGTGCTGCGGGAGATCAGAAGCGAGCCGAGCAAGAAGGCCGTCAGATCTCCTATCTTCGCCCGGCAGAGATTTGCAATAATAATTTTGTTTTGTGCCAGTGAAAACGTGCTGTGCTGTTGGCCGAAGATATTGCGCAGGGTGGGCGACATGAGCAGGGTGCCGATCTTGTTCTGGAGCGGGGCGAGCGCGGCCTGATACTGCCTGCTATCCCACCGGCATATGACCTTCCAATTCGCAACCACCACCGGGTCGGTGCAATATGCGAGGCATTTTTTCTGGTAGCCCTCGTCCGTAAGGAGTTTGAGCACGCCAAGGAGCGTCGAGCCGGGGGTGTCGAGCAGGATACGAAGACAGTTGGCCAATATGAAATTGGACTGCGCGCCCCATCCGTTCGGCCACATTGCCTCGAAGTAGGCGCAGATATTTTCAGTGAGCGTGTGCCGCTCGTCGGGCGGAATGCGGTCCAGGATATTGAGCCCGAACGGATAGTTCAGGTCAGACGGATCGAGATAGAAAACGTTTTGTAGGAGTGGTTTTGGTACGGTATTGGCCGTCGCTTCGGCGACGGAACCGTCCGGATCAACGAGTAGAAGGCCGCGCGAGAAATCGTCTGCGGCGAAGTGTAATAGCAAATTCGTTTTGTCGGAAGCACCGATAAGTAGCCGGCTCATGGAGAGAGACTGTTGCCAGCCCGAAGCCAGAGCCATCTGCCTTTAGGTTGGCTTCGGATGTCGGGCAACAGTCTTTCCGCACGAAAGAACCATCCACCGCTATTATTTCATGAAGAAAAAATGTCGGTGGTCGGCGCGGGCGAATTGTTGGCTGTCCGGTACCGTGGGTGTACCTAGTGGTAACTGTGCCGCCCAACTTGTCCGTCGTGCGCGCCCGCGCCGACCCAATGGGTTTCACCCGGAGTGGCCGCATTAGGTCTGTGTACTTTAGACGCGCTCGCGCGACTATAAGACCAGATGGAAGCCATTGGGTCGGGGCGATAGCCACGCGGCAAGTTGTGGCGGAAATGTCGCTGAATAAGCGATTTCCGGCGGCTGCATCCGCCGGGAAATTGTAGCAACGTAATTGCTACATACCGTGCGACGTAAGAAGCCGGGCATTTGCGCCCGGCTTCGGCACTATTAGCCCGTCGTCACGAGCCGCTGTGAACCCTCTTTCGAGGGTGCACGAGCGTCCTTCCGTTCTTTGTCATAAGCATCAACTTCTTCGACCGGAAAACCAATGCGACAGTTGCTCCGCTTCTTTCGTCCAAGCTTGTCTTTCGATGAATGAACAGGCCCGAGAGTTACTCGAAGTGGAAAGCCACACTCTTCTTCCCATCGCTTAATGCTGGTGCGAGTGACATTGAACATCTCGCAGACTTCGCGCATGGAGTAGTACCGTTTCATGACAGGTCCCTTCAAAAGGGGCTTGCCATGGCGCACGCTCGGTTGCCCGATACGAACGCGCGGCGAATCTACCAAAAAGAGAAAGGCCGCGCTAGGCGGCCAGTAGGGTAGTGAGGTGACTTTCGTAGTTCTCAACCGTTACCTTGTTGCTTTAAGGTACGTGTTGCGGTCGCTGATTTCTTTAGCCCCGATTATGACCTCCGCGCGCGATTGCTGCCTTCGGTCCCGGTATGCCGATATTGCCCCAAAACCAGTAATATTGACAGAAAGATGGGTCACCAAAGCTACTATTTACTTTCGACTATAGGCGTTTACAACGGTTTTAAGCTTCCCATCTTGACCTTCATTTTGCAGTGCCAGGATGAATTGCTTTTCATCTGAGAGACTAATCTTGGATGCGCTAGCTGAAATTTGTTTGATGTCTTTGATTAAAGCTGATTCTGGAATTCTGTCGCAAAGTTGGCGAAGTGCAGGTTCTTCAATCTCCCGCGCCCTGACCAGAAGCATTCGTCCCACAATGGGGTTTAGGTCGGAATCGTTGGAAAGAAAAAGACCCGATATAAAATGATGATCGTGCCAAGTGGACCGTTCGCCCGTTGGAATGGCCATCACCTTGATACCCATGGAGGTGGTGCCTTCTCCTCTTAAACTGCCTCCAATAAAATAGAACGTTTGAACGAGTTTCACGATGAATCCGTCGGTTATACGAGCTACCTCGTGTATGTCCAAATATTCATGTCGAAAAGAATAGGCCTTACGTTCCCCGTGAGGAGGAAAAAGTTCCAAATAGGATTTGGTGATTGTACTTTTACTGGCACGTCGTGAAGTCCAGTGTGTCGTGTATCTGTAACAAACATAACGAATAGGCGGCGGCGATGCCGTGCGCGGAATTTTAAAGTGCGTCGCTATTGAAGGGTCCAGAGGGGATTCGACGTGGAGTTCTTCCCGCAAGATATCGATGATGCTTGTCAGGCGGCCTGAAGGCTTCGGAAACTCATATTCGGTGGTAGATAACGCACCTTCAAGCGACGCAGGGAAAAGGTCTTGAATACGCTCTTCAATATGAAATAAGCGAAATGCATGGAAGGCGGGAGTTCGCTCGATCGCTTGTTCTGACTGCGCGCGCGAATGAACATAAAGTACGAGAATAGATAGAAATATATAATATTGATTGGCGTCCACTCGATGGCGCGGAACATGAAACTGCCCGACGATAATCCTGCGGAGCTGACTGTATTTTGCGTAATGTCTGCTGGCGAGGAGCTCCACCCACTCCAATTTGTCGGAAAGAGCAACTATGAGGGAATCCAATTCGGCTTCCGCCCGCCGTATACCGGATAGTAGTGGTTTGGAATCAGTTGCCTCCGAAACCGTATCTTTTGAGTTTGGTAGTCCTTCAAGGGATAAAGCTGCGTGGGTTGCCGCCAATCTTAGGTATGAATTAGCTCCAATGTCCTCTGCTAACTGTTCAATGCCATGTCTGGTCTGGGCGGAAAGTCGATTAAGAATGGTCGGGCTAATCGGTAAGGCCTCAGGCATCGCCACCCCTCAATGATAAGTTTGCATAAGGTTGCAAATTCAGACCCAACTTTGCAATGGGTTGCAGCGCAATAGGTCTATTATATTTTTGAGAGAATTTCAGTCGAGGATATATTGCTATGTGCAAATATCTCGGGGCGTTACACTGTAAATGATATAGTAGAAAAACTTGAATACACAAACAATACTTTGAAAAGGCGCCGCGATTATGGATAAAATGTGGGCGCCGAGGTGGAATCTCGGCGCCCGGGCACCACGACTGCCCGTGATGCCACCCTGACACAGGGCAGTTTGATTATACACCCAAGCCGCCATGGGGGGTATCGAGGTAGCAGCCTTGGAACTGGTGCCCAATCTTTGGAGGGTACCAAATGTCATGTTATCCAGCGTTGTCGGAGACTCCGTCGGCGACCAAAAAGACTAAAGTAAGAAGCGCTATTTCGGTCGGCTCTCCGTCGTACGATGAAATGCAAGCCGAAGCTTACGAGAGGGTCTACGGTCCATGTAACTGTGAGACGTGCGCAAAGTCGCTTCGCTTGTCGAGCAGCCAAACAGCCAAAGGCTGATCGTACACAATAAAGGAAGAGCCCCGGTCGAAAAACCGGGGCTCCCATTGCATTCGTCGAACGTCTTTCAGTCCTGCGAAATCAAGCCGGACAGATAGGTTTCATATTTTTCAACGGCCTTTCTCATTTCCGGAAGATAGGTCCAGCGATCGTAGATTGCTTCCACATCGGTTTGGACAGCCGCAGAGTGGTTGATGAGCCGCTCGCCGATCCAAGAAGGCGTACCAATCTGACCGTGAATAGTACGGTGGGTGCGACGCAAGTCGTGAAGCGTGTAGTGGGCCACGTCGTCAGTCAGGGCGTCCAACTTCTGCTTAAACTTGCCCCACCCCGAGAACGGGCGCTCGTCAGATACGCGGGACGGAAAGAGCAAGTCGGTCGAGTTAAGGCGGGGAATGCTGTCCAGAATGGCAGCAACTTTGTCGCCATACGGGAAGACGTGCTCCTTTGAGTTCTTGGTGACCCACTCGGGAAGCGTTATGGTGCGGTCTTTGGCGTTGATCCACGGACGCCTCAGATTGGCTATTTCGCCCCTACGCTGGCCTGTCAGGATCAAGAGTTGGACAACGATGCCGTGCGGATATCCCTGCGCGCCGGCGGCTTTCCAGACGGCTTTTAGCTCTTTGTCAGGCAGCACCCGCTTGCGCTTCTTGGGGGGCTGTATCTGTACTCCCTCAAGGGGATTGTGAGGCATGTAGCGCCGGGGCGGCCTTACGCACCAGCGCATGAAGATGCGCGCGACCGCTAGGGCGTGGTTTGCTTCGCCCTTTGGTACGTCTTCAACGCAAGCCGTGATGTCCTCATAGGTGAGGTCTGGCAGTTTCTTGGCTTTGAGCTTAGGGAGGAAGTGGCGTTCGATGAGCCGTTTATAATCCCGCTGGGTGCGGGGCTTCTTGGGCTCAATGGCAATTTTCCATACCTCGTAGGCCGCTTGGAAACTGATCCGTTCGTTCTTCGTAACGGGCTGCGTTAGGAGAGCCTTCGCCTCTTTGCGCGCGTCAGCGAGGCTCTTATCCGGATAGCGACCGAAGTATTTGCGGCTCCGCTCCCGCCCGCGATCGACAAACCAACTCTTGCGATGTTTGCCGACGCGGATTCCGAATGCCGGTGTCGTCTCATCGTAGTACCGCCCCTCGGTTTTCAGCCGAGAAATGGCCACATCTGTAAAATGCATGCGCATTTCTTGACTCCATTTTGTCTCCCAAATCGCTCCGATATGGAAGAGTGCCTCTGGAGCCATTATATCACTTAAGGCATTGATCCGTTATAATAATTTGCCTTCACGGTGGAGCACAGCGCACCACAGTGTGCGTGGCAAATCAGAAATCATAATCCGCGTGTCGGCGGTTCAAATCCGTCCTCCGCTACCAAAAAATCAGGCGCTTAGGTGTGCTGCCTTTTGGTTTTGGCTCCCATTTGGCTCCCACTACATAGAGCCGCGATTGATCGTGAGGGAATCGTGCGAAGAAGCGCCGAAGACAAGAAGAAACCTTGCAAAAACTGCGAAGGAAAAGGCACGCTCAAGAAGGGCGATAAAATCGTGCGATGCCAGAGATGCGGCGGCACTGGAATCAAGCCGTCATAGCTCATCCAGGTTCTTCGGCACTTCGCCGAACGATTTCAAGATCGTGGCCTCGGCAAAATTTCCCATGTTCGGATCACCGCTCCGCTTGAACGCGAGCGCGCCGGCATTCGCAGCATCCCGCGACATGGACTCGGCCCGCCGGATCGCAGCTCTTTCGTTTGGCATTTCTTGCGCCTGGCCCGGCGCAACACCGTCTTCCGTCCTCACGAACGGCAGGGCGACGTAATACGTGACGGACATTGCTGCCTCCTATGCGGTTTCTCCTATCCGCCGCTTTTCGTCGGCGGAAGTCGCGGATAAGCATTATTCCCTGCTGTAGCGCAAATCGCGGCTGCAGGGTGACTTGCCCCGATGGGTAAGGAGCCGTCCGGGTTCGTCAAGCGCTGAGAAATTCTCCGACCAGCTTTGCCACGTTTCCCGCTTGCTCGAAATGCGGCATGTGGCCAGCGCCGTCCAACATCGCGACGCGCGCGTTGGCGATACGCGTGGCGAATTCATCGTCATAGGCCGGTGCGATGTTGGCCCAGCCGTGGCGTATTCGTTCAGCAGGTGAGAAGAGTATCGCCTAGCCAACAGTTGCACCTTGCGATGTTTTACCTTAAGTTGATTTTTCTCAAATTTAGTCGGTCAGACAGCAGCAAATCCCTCACATTTAGGAGTTATCCCCGTGGGCTTTCTCGACGGCGCAATCAGCAGTATCGGCTCCTCTCTCGAACAGTCGGTCACGACCTATGCGGAAGGCCAGATCGACGGCGCGATCGGCGGCACCATGGGATATTTGTTCGGGCAAGATCAGGAAATGGGCGGCCAGGTCCTCGACGGTTTGGCGGGCGCACTCGCGGACAAATTTGGCCCGGGGCCGCAATTGGATACGCTTTTAAGCGACGTGACCCAGCAGCAGAAGGCCATCGCCGCGATCGGCAACCAGCTGCAGGCCGTGTCGGCGGCGATTGCGCGGATCACGGGGGAGATCGCGAACATCCAGGCCTTGCTGCAGGAGATCAGACAGGAGCAGCTCTATCAGGACTGGGCGGCTAGAAACAATGTCATCAAGGGATATGTCAACGTCATCGATACGACGTATCAGCAGTATGCCGATTATATGAAGCATGCGCTCAAGACGCATACCAAGTCGATCCGCAAGCTGGCCGACGACATCATCAACCCGACCACGGGCGTGCGTAATGCGGCCAACGGCATTTCGACCTATCTGCTTTCGGGCGGAAATCAGGACAAGGGCGCCTTGCAGCTGTGGTCCGAAATGGTCGCGCCTCTGGTCACGGCCCGCAAGCTGGACTACCGGGAGGCCGTTGCGGAATACATGGATTACTACTCGAAGCTGGCCTATTCGCAACTGCAGGCCACCAACCTGCTGATCGAGGCCTTTCATTTCCGCGACGAGTCCGACGAAGCGCAGAGCCTCTGGGCGGCCTACAAGGATCTGCTGCTGCGCCAGGAAGATCAATTCATCAGGTTCTTGGTGCCATTGGTGTACGCGGCAATTCCGGGTGGCCGGTTCCTGGACCAGGTCATGAACCCGCCGCTGTGGTACGGCAACTTCAGCTTTTTCGACGCCGCCATGCAGCTACATCCGGGCGGACAGACGGTCGATGGGGATACCGACCGGGGCAGCGGATTTTACGCGCCGAGCAGCGTGTTCCTGCAAGCCGAAAAGCTGTTGGCCAACCTCTACGTCACCGACCCAGAGCAGCGGCGGATCGTCGTCCACCTCGTCTACATGGACGGCCAAGACGGCGCCATTTCGAATCGCATCAACGGCGTTCAGCTCACGCTCGATCCCGGTCCGATCGCGGCGCAGCACAAGGCGCAACTCGGTCCTTTCAATTTGTCCACCGACATGGGTAATGAGGATGCCGTTCCGGACCAGAACATGTGCCAGTCGGGGTACACGGGTAATTCGTTCTACGTTAATCGCCTGGTATTCACCATAGGAGCCGACGGCATACCGCTCGGCGACGGCTCGTACGGCGTGACCGATCTGAACGCCGCGCTGCCGCCGATCGACAGCTATGGTGGAAAGGTACCTTTCCAGGAAGCCAAGGTGCTGCACTATCCACTCCGCGTCAGCACGGCCGCTCCGTTCGACTTCATGAACTTCGGCGGCTACATGTACAGCCTCAGGTATCCGACCTGCGAATCCTTCCGCGGCATCAACGGCTGATCGGCTGTCGACCATCCGCCCGCTGCTCGTCGTCGGCCTCTATGCCCCGGGTTCCGGGCTGACGAACGTCCTGACCTGGTTGGCGGAAGACCTCGGCGTCGCGTTCGACATCGACTATCTCGGCATGACGCCTTACGGCGTCATGCCGGCGGCTCCCGCGGCATCGCCGAAATTCCGATTGCATCTTTTGCCGTGCCGGTCTCCGCTTTCGCTCTCGCCCGGCCGCGCCAATTTGGACGCGCATCTGGCCCGGCTGCGTCCCGCCGCCGTCCTGGTGTCGGGGCCGCCCGCCATGGTCGACTTCACGCTGCGGTGCCTGCAGCCGCACCGGCCCGCGACCCGGGTCATCCTTTATATGCCGATCGAAGGCGAATTGGCCGCACCCGGCGTGCTCTCGACCATAGCGCTCGCCGACGCCTGCATTCTCTACACCGAGCACGCGCGCAAAAACGTACGCGCGCTGCATGCGCACGCGCCGGTGCGCGATCCACCGATCCGGCTGCCGCCGCTGTTCGTGCTCGGCCACGGCGTCGACTGCGCCGCGTTCGCGCCGCTTGGCGGCAGCGTCGACGGCCATTTCGGCGACGCGGGCCGCGCCGCCGCGCGTGCTCTGCTGTTTCCGGACAATGCCGCGCTGCGCCGCGGCTTCATCGTGCTCAACGCCAACCGCGCCTACTACCGCAAACGTCTCGACTTGACGATCGAAGGCTTTGCACGCTTCGCACCGGGCAAGCCGGACGCTTTCCTCTACTTGCATGTTCCCGGCATCGATCCGGCGGAGCGCAAGTCACTGGATGCCGCCGCCGCGGCGACCGGCATCGCACAGCGTGTGCTCATCAATGCGGTGAACCCCGACGGTGCCGCGCTGTCGCGCCAAACGCTCAATCTCCTCTACAATGCCTGCGACGTCGGCCTGACCACCGCGATGGGCGAGGGCTGGGGCCTCGGCAGTTTCGAGCATGCTGCGACCGGGGCGCCGCAGGTCGTGCCCGACCACACCGCGTTCGCGGAAAACTGGCGCGATGCCGCGCTATTGGTGCCAATTACCGGCCGCCAGTTCGTCTTCTACGAGTTTGCCGATATGTTCGAGGTGTCGCCCGACGGCGTCGCGCAAGCGCTCGAAGCGCTCCATGGCGATGCCGAATATCGCCGTCGCATGGCCCATGCGGCCTATGCGCGCGCCAACGAACCGCGCTATCGGTGGCCGAATCTCGCGCGCCGGCTCGGCGATTTCCTTGATGGGATCATCGCGGCGGAACCGCCGCGCGATTTATTCAGCCCCTGAGAAATTCCCCGACCAACTTCGCCACGCCCTGCGCCTGCTCGAAATGCGGCATATGCCCGGCGCCCTCCAGCATCGCGACGCGCGCATGCGCGATACGCCTTGCAAACTCGTCCGCATAAGCCGGCGCGATGATGCCGTCGGCTTTGCCCCAGACGATCAAGCTCGGCGCGGCGATGCGGTGGATGTGTTTTTTCAGGCCCTTGTCGGGCAGCGGCCAGACGAATTTGCCGGTGCAGGCTTGCGACCAGATGAAGCCGACTTGGGCATCGATGCGCTCCGCAGGGTCGCTCGGCATTTGGAAGAATTTTTCGGCGTGCTCGCCCTTGGGGTCGGCGAACAAAGCGGCGCGCAGGTCGGCCGGCGACAGCAGCATCCAGTTCTTGACCGGCATGTCGTCGCGCCACAGGCCGACCGGGTCGATCAGAACGAGTTTTTCGACGCGCTCGGGCATGGCGGCGGCGATCTCGCAGGCGACCAGGCCGCCGAACGAATGGCCGGCGAGCACGGGGTTTTTGAGCGCGAGCCGGTCGAAGAGTTCGCCGTGATAGACGATCAAGTCCCACCAATCGTCGATCTGGTGCACGGCTTCGCAATCGCCTTCGCTGGTGCCGGGATGCTTTGGCGCATAGACCGTGTGGGTGCGCGCCAACAGCTCGAGAAAGTCCTGGTCGTTGCGCAGGCCCCATGAGCCGTGCAGGAAAACAAGCGGCGGCCCGGAGCCGAAGATCGCGACTTCGGTCTCGATCTTGTCCTGCCAAAGTCGCAGCTTGCGCATCGGCATCGCCGCCATGGGGAGCTTTCCTTGTTTTTGGCTTTCAGGATGCGGCGGCCGCGGCCGCAGCGACGGGACGCTTTTGCCGCAAACTTTCCGGCCACCAGCGGTCTTCCCATTCGTCGTCCCACAGATCCTGCAGATGCGGCAGCACGTCGCGGGAGAACAGCGAGATGTTCTTCGTGCACAATTCGTGCGGCATCGAGCCGAAATGCAGCAGCGCCAAGAGGTGGCCGATGCGCAGCCGCTTGATGCCGTCGAGCAGCCGGTCGCGCACGGTCGCCGCGCTGCCGGTGATGACGAAGCCGCGGTCGACAAAATCCTTGTATTTGAGATCGCGCACGTCGAAGCGCTGGCGCAGCGGCGTTTTCATCGCATGCACCAGGCTGGCGTGGTCCTGATAGCCGGGGATGGCCTGATAATGCGGCGGCGTGCGCAACAGCTTGTGAAAAAAGTATTCGGCGTGCGGCGCGTATTCTTCCGCCGCTTCGTCGCTTTCGGACACGCCGATCAGCTGCAAAAAGCCGAGCCGATGCGGATTCGCATCGCGGCCGCGCTTGGTCACCGTGTCCCAGTAATAATCGCCGAGACTGTGGGCGTTTTGCGCGCCGTAATAGCTCAGGTGGCAGAAGCTGTCGTCGCGGTCGACGACGAACTCGACCGTGCTGGCGCTGCCGGAGCCGGGAATCCAAATCGGCGGATGCGGCTGCTGGATCGGCCGCGGCCATAGGTTGACCATCGGCAGCTGATAGTGCTTGCCGTTCCAGGCAAAGACTTCCTTGGCGCACCAGGCTTTTTGCACCAGCTCCAGCGCCTCGCGGTAACGCTCGCGTTGCTCGACCGGCACGACGCCGTTGGAGATCGTCGCATCGGTCGGCAGGCCGGCCGGGAAGCCCGCCACCAAACGGCCGCCGCTGATGCAATCGATCATGGCGTATTCCTCGGCGATCCGCGTCGGCGGGCTGGTCGAGGGCAGGGTTGAGCCGAGCTGCACGATCGCCACGTTCATGCCGTCGGTGGCGCGGGCGAGCACCGAGCCCATCAGGCTCGGATTGGCCATGAAGCCATAGACGTTCTGGTGGTGCTGGTTGGTGCACACTCCGTTCATGCCCGAGCGCGCCGCATGGATGAATTCGTCCAGCGTCCAGTTGTAGTACTGGCCCACCTGCTTCGGATCGGCGACGTCGAACCAAACCGGATCGATGTAGGCGGACTTGTAATGCTTGTCGAAATCCGCCGGCAGATCGCGATACGGCATCAGATGGAACATGCAGACTTTCACGGCGGCTCCTTACAATCGCAATTGGCCGACAGACCGAACGATGGGTTTCGCTTCGCTCTTCCCATCCTACTTCACGGCGCAATCGCGCAAGATTTCCGGCTTGAACGCCAGCCCGTGCCCCGGCCGTTCCGGCGCGGTGATCATGCCTTTCACCACCGGCACGGGATCGACGAACAAATCCTCGGCAAGCCCCATGTCCTCGATCCAAATCCCGTTCGGGATCGAGGCCAGGAGCTGCACGTTCAGTTCCGGAAACAGGTGCGGTGCCATGGTCATGCCCCAGGTGTCGGCGACGGTCGCGATCTTGCGCAATTCGGTCATGCCGCCGCGCATCGGGTCGGGCTGCAGGATCGGCAGCCGCGGATTTTCGAAGAACGGTTTGAGATCGAACCGGGTGAAATGGGTCTCGCCGCCGACGATGCGCAGGTCGAGCGCTTGCGCGATGCGCAGATAGCCGGCGAAATCGTCCGGCACCACCGGCTCTTCCAGCCAGTACACATCGTAGTCCTGGAATTTGCGGCCCATCTGGATGGCGACATCGGCGGTCCAGCCCATATTGACGTCGATCATGATGTCGATGTCGGGCCCGACCGCTTCGCGCATGCGCTTGACGTTGTCGAGATCGGTGGCGAGGGTTCCGACGTGGGCGACCTGCATCTTGATCGCCTTGTAGCCGCGCTCCTTGTAGTGCAGCGCCTTGGCGATCATGCCGTCGCCGCCGGAGCCGCGGAAGCAGCCCGAGCCGTAAGCCGGCATCTGCGCGCGAAAATGGCCCCACAGCCGGTGCAGCGGCAGCTTGGCCGCTTTGCCGAGCGCGTCCCACAACGCGATGTCGAGCGCCGACATCGCCATGGTGGCGATGCCGCCGCGGCCGAAAGTGATGGTGGTCTTCCACAGATCCTGCCAGATCGCCTCGACCGCGCTGGCATCCTTGCCGATGACGCGCGGGATGATCACTTCGTCGAGGCAGGCGATGATGGATCGGATGCCCGGCCGGAACAGGAACAGATAGCCCATGCCGGTGATGCCGCCCTTGGTCTCGACATCGACCACCAGAAAGTTGCGGGCGTCGCCGAAGGCATGGCCCTTGAGCCAGGGCGTCTGCGGCCACGGCACGCGCAGCATGGTGGTGCGGACGGCGGTGATGGTCATGTCGGACATCGGCGCGTTTCCTTCCCTTTAAGGCGGATGCTGCGGAAATCGCCGCGCGGCGTCAACCGCGACAAATGCAGGTTGTCTTGTGCGACACGCATGGAGCGGTTCTACTGCCCGCAGATTTGAAACGCACCGGGGGAGCCCATGCCGAAGACACAAATCACCTCGCCAAAACTCCGCCAGCCGAGCGGGCATTTTTCCCAGGCGACGATGGTCGCCGCGCGCGGCCGCCTGGTCTTCATCTCCGGCATGACCGCGCGCTGCGCCGATGGGACCATCGCCGGCATCGGCGATATCGAGGCGCAGACGCGGCAGGTCTGCGACAACGTCAAGGCCGCGGTGGAACAGGCCGGCGGCATCATGGATGACATCTGCCGGGTCGACGTCTATGTGCGCAACATGGAACACTTCGACCTCATTCACAAAGTCCGGCGCGACTATTTCAAGGCGCCGGCGCCTGCTTCGACCATGGTCGAGGTCGCCAAGATGACGTCGCCGGACTATTTGATCGAAATAAACGCCATAGCGGTGATCGGCGAATAGGCGAGGGCCGTCGGCGCGATTACACTGTCTTGTCACGCCCGGCAGGGCCGGGCGGCACGTTGCGATCGACCCAAGCGGGAGCATGTTTTGGCCTCGACCACCATCAACATCTCCAATTACAGCGATGCGCTGATCGTGCTCGGCACGGCGGGCGTCGTGGTGCCGATGGTGCGCCGCTTCGGCCTGAGCCCCGTGCTCGGCTATCTCGGCGCCGGCGCGTTGCTCGGGCCGCTCGGGCTCGGCACGTTCAATCAAAAATATCCGGCGCTGTTCTGGTTCACCGTCAGCGATGCCAAGAACGTCGAAGGCATTGCCGAGCTCGGCATCGTCTTTCTCCTGTTCCTGATCGGTCTCGAACTGTCGTTTCAACGGCTGTTGGCGATGCGACGGCTGGTGTTCGGCCTTGGCGGATCGCAGGTGCTGCTGACCACGGCGTTGCTCGCGGGTGTGGCATTGCTGCTCGGCCAATCGGCCTCGGAAGCGGTGATCCTCGGCGCCAGTCTCTCATTGTCCTCCACCGCGATCGTGCTCGAATTGCTGTCGAACCAGGAACGCCTGACCACCACCGTCGGCCGCGCCAGCTTTTCCGTCCTGCTGGCCCAGGATCTCGCCGTCATTCCGATCCTGATGTTCATCTCGATCCTGGCCGCGGGTTCCGGCGGTTCGGTGCTCAAGAGTCTCGGCACGGCGTTGCTTCAGGCCGTGATTGCGGTTGCCGTCATCGTCGTCTTCGGCCGCGTGCTGCTGCGGCCGCTGTTCCGCTTGGTGGCGAACGCGCGCTCCACCGAGCTGTTCATCGCCGTCATTCTGTTTGTCATCATCGCCTCCGGTGTGATTGCCTACGAGGCCGGCCTGTCCATGGCGCTCGGCGCTTTCGTGGCCGGCTTGCTGCTCGCCGAGACCGAATACCGCAAGGCGATCGAGGCGACCGTCGAGCCGTTCAAGGGACTTTTGATCGGCATCTTTTTCTTCACCGTCGGCATGGATATCGACGTGCGCGAGCTTTTGC
>Ga0206845_1056_pt1 | contig 38654 bp, 29 predicted proteins | sample Alteio_BWOrgCont_19_FD_152887 | JGI IMG/M metagenome (GOLD analysis project Ga0206845, IMG submission 152887) | Enriched cells from forest soil in Barre Woods Harvard Forest LTER site, Petersham, Massachusetts, United States -... | ecosystem: Environmental > Terrestrial > Soil > Temperate forest >...
GAAGATGAAGGCGGGCAGTGTCAAATTCATTCGTGGTCGCAGCGGCAGCCAAAAGGAGGGGTGCCTGCTCATCCTGCGGTTTTTGCGAGAGGACAAACTCTGCCTCGTTAAGCGCTTTGTCGAATTTTCCGAAACCCAGGTAGGCGGCTCCGAGTTTCATGCGGACGTCAAGGTTGCCGGGGTCCAGTTGTTCGGCCTGGAGCAGGATGGGCATTGCTTCGGGGGCGCGGCCTTCATAGAAATAAACGAGCCCGAGGCGACCGCAGGCTTTGAAACAGGCCGACATGGATTTCCAGACCGCCGCCGAATTGGCTCCGCCCTGGTCCGGCAACGGCGTCCGCTATGCTCGGTTCAAGATTCTGACTGGAGACCCCGTCGCGGGAGAGAAACTGCTGCAGGACATTGTTGAAAAGACCCCCTCTTACCTGCCTGCCTGGATGGCCTTGGCGCAACTTTCCGCCGCCGAAAATAATTACACCAACGCGCTGTCTTTCCTCGGCAACGTTTTAAGCCGCGACCCCCAGAATTTTGAAGCGTTACTGCTGCAGGGACGGCTGCAACTGCTCCAGGGTCAGTTGGCCCAGGCCATCATCAATTACAAGCAAATGGCCACCATCTACCCGCAGGCTCCTGTCGTTCACTTCGCCTTGGCCCAGGCCTATCTTGCCAATAATCAAACCAATGAAGCCGATCTTAGCCTCACCAAGGCTCTGGATCTCAAGCCCGATTATACCGATGCCATCCTGCTGCGTGCTGAAAACCAAATCTTCCACGGAGACCCTGCTGCGGCGATTGTTTCCTTGCGGAAAGTGGTGCAACAACAACCCCAGATCGCCCAGGCCTGGTTGTTGCTGGCCTCCGCTTACCGCGCCGAGGGCACGCCGAAAAGCGCAGTCGAGATTTATCGCGAGCTTGAAAGATCCTATCCGGAAAGCCCGCAGGTCCCCACCTTGCTCGGCAGATTGTATTTTCAGTTGGATCAACGGACCGATGCGCTCACCCAGTATGAAAAAGCGCTTCACCTTCAACCGGGTTACCTGCCAGCTGTCGAACAATTGGTGGATCTGGACCTTGCGCAAGGACAATACACAGCCGCGCTGGAACAGGTGCAGCAATTGATTGTCAGAAATCCCAATGAGTCGGTTTTACAATTACTTTTAGGCACAACCTTTTCCGCCCGGGGAGAAACCAATCAAGCCGAAATGGCGCTTTCCAAAGCCATCAAACTCCAGCCCGATTCCCAGGCCGCCTATTTGCTGCTGGCCCAACTTTACACCCAGACCGGGCAAACTCGAAAAGCCCTGGACAATTTGCAATTCGCGCTGGACAAGGACCCCAACAACATCGCTGCGCTCATGATCATGGGCATCATTTACAACTCGGAAAATGACTATGAAAACGCCCGCGACGCCTACGAAAGGCTCCTGGCCATCGCTCCGGACAATGGTATGGCGCTAAACAATCTGGCGTGCGTTTACGCCGACCATTTGGGTCAACTTGATAAAGCCTACCCATTGGCGCAGCGAGCCCGGGATGTCGCCCCGGCCGACCCCTCCGTTGCCGATACCTTGGGCTGGATTCTTTACCGGAGAGGCGAATTCACGCCGGCGCTGGTCCTGCTTCGCGAAAGCGCTGATAAGCTATACACCACGCCGGAAGTTCAATTTCACTTGGGCATGGCCTGTTACATGGCAGGCTATGAGACGGAGGCCACGGCCGAACTCCAACACGCGCTCCAACTCCCTGACGATTTTCCGGAAAAAGACACCTGTCGGCAGCGCCTGGCCATCCTCGACATTCACCCCCAAAAAGCGGGAAATGACACACGCGTCTGGCTGGAAAAGTGGACGGCCGATCACCCCGATGATCCCGTTGCCCTCGCGCGGCTCGGTGCTATTTACCAATACCGGGGAATGCCGGAAAAGGCGCTTGCCACTTATACCGCCATCCTCAATTCCAATCCGCAAAATATTTTCGCGCTGGTCAACCTTGCTCAATTATACGCTTCCACCAATCCCCAAACCGCCTACACCTTTGCCAAATCAGCCTGTGAATTGATGCCCAATAATCCCGAAATCACCCATCTCGCCGGGCATCTGGCCTTCGTTACAGGCAATTATCCGCAGGCGCTGACTTGGCTTGAATTGTCCGCCCAGGCCCAACCGCAAAACCCCGAAATCCAGTTTGATTTGGGCCACGCATTATATAGCGAGGGAAAAGTTCAGGACGCCAGGGCCGCCATGCAAAACGCCCTCCAAACCGGAACAGCATTTGCCAACCGTAATGCCGCCATGCGTTTCCTGGCATTGACCGCCGCAGTGGACGTCCCGGCGCAGGAATTGGCCGGGGAAAGTCTGGCCAGCCAAATTTTAAATTCCAAACCCGATGATGTCCCGGCCCTGATGATCAAAGCCGCCATTGCCGGACAAAAGGCTGACGCCGCCACCGCACAGCAAATTTACGTGCAGGTCTTGAATGTCTATCCCGATTTCGCCCCGGCCCAAAAAAAACTCGCCATTCTGGTCTGTCGGCAGGGAGATTATGCCCGCGCTGCCGACTTGTTGCAGAAGAGCGCCCGTCAACTAACCCAGGACCCCGAGTTGTTGTATTATCTGGGATTGGCCCAGTACCATTTAAACAACAGCGCCGAAAGCAAAACCGCCCTCCAACATGCCTTGGATTTGGGTTTATCCGGGGAAGATGCCACCGATGCCCGCCGTATCCTCGCCGATTTGAGGTAGTAAATCTCCTGAAGGCGTCGGGAAATTTTACGTTGAGTACCTATAAAATCATAAGTCATTTAAAATGAACAACTTAAATAAATTAACAATTGGCGGCATACGTCGAAACCCCTTACACTGTTCCATCGTAAATCCCCAGCCACCAAAAAATTTGACCTGGAATATTTATTATTAAGTAGTTCATTTATAACAACTTAAAAATGTAACATTGAAATATCAAAAAAAGTCCATCACGTTGGCATCTATTTTGCATTGAACAGCATACAATGAACATGTTATTTCGCTCAATTCTCTCCGTGACTGCTTGTGTTTCACTGACGGCAACCGTGGCAATGGCCAATACCGTTACCCTTTATCAGGGAACCTATTCCTATAGTGTTGGCGGCGAATTCACGGCAGACACTTCACAGAATTTCCTCGGCAATGGTTATGTTTCGTCAACTGAGCAAGTAGCGGGCGGTCAAACCGGTTTTCAAACCTTCTGCATCGAGTCAGGCGTGGATTTTAACCCTGGCACCCCTTACACCTACACCTTGGGCACCTCCACCGCCCCTGATAGCGGTGCCGCTGGCAGCGGGCTGAATCTCAGTGTGGGAACAGCCTATCTTTACTACGAGTTCGCCACGGGCAATTTGACGGGCTACAACTATGCCAATACTGGTTTGGGGCTGTCACGGAACTCGGATGCCGGCTTGCTCCAGGCCGCAATCTGGGCGCTTCAGGGCGGACAAACCTACAGTGGATACGCCGTTCCCACAATTAGTAATAATTCGTTTTATGCCGCTGCTCTCGCTTATTGCAAATCGTTGGGCATCAGTGCCACCAGCGCATACGAAGGATCCAGTGTGGATGTTTTGCAATTGTGGGTGAACTCAAATGACACCGACCCCGCGCAAAACCAGTTGGTGTTGACGGGCAGCAATTGGAGTGTACCCGATGGCGGGATGACCGTCATGTTGCTCGGTGTAGCTATCATCGTCATGTTCTTATTTCAATCCCTTTACCGTAAAGTTCAGTCCCTCCAGCTTTATACGACCAAAGTCAAACGTTCGGCCAAATAAACCAGGCCGGTTGTCGGTTGATATTCGTGCGTTAAGCAAAGTTTACGATGTCTTTTGAGGCGTGTGAAACGCCCTTCTCCTGTCTTTCTAATTTGTCTTATTGGCAGCATTAGCCTTGCGCTTATTTTATTTGTTTGCGTAAGCTGCCCAGACATTCTCCCCTGTATAGATACCAGTTCTTTCTGAGGTCCCAATCTCCGGAATGAAACCATGAGCAATGTTGATATCCTGGGTTTTGCCGCTGCGATTTTTTGCTGCGTTCTGGCGCTGATCGTGGCCTGCCAATCGCAGCTTTCCCTGGTCCGATGGGCTTTTGTCGCGGGGATGGTCGCCTTGGCTGCGGAAAATTTATTCTTTGCCCTCACGGCGGGTGCCGTTTTATCGCCAGATATGATTTACTGGCAGAATGGTCGGCTCATCGTAATGTCTTTCACGCCGGGAATATGGCTTTTTTTCAGTTTGGGCTATGCTCGTTGGAATTATTCAGAATTTCTTAAACCATGGCGCCTTGTGCTGGCCGCAGCCTTCCTGGTCCCGATTGGATTGGCTATTTACTTTGGCAGGGATTTGGTGGCTTCAGCCGGCCAGTCCAAGGCTGGTGCGTGGATGTTTAGTTTGGGAATTACCGGCGCTGTTTTGAATCTCATTTCTTTGCTTGCCTCGATATTGGTGCTCATGAATTTGGAATGCACTTACCGGGCTGCGGTTGGAACAATGTTATGGCGCATCAAGTTCATGATTTTGGGATTGGGCCTGATCTTCGTCGTCCAGGCCTACAGCACCTGCCAGGCACTGCTCTTTCACAATGCGTTAAGCTTGTCCTTGCAAAGCGTTGAGGCGATGGCAACCTTGTTCGGTGGCGCCCTGATTTCACGATCGCTTTTTCGTGCCGGACACTTTAATGCCGATGTCTATCCTCCCCAATTCGTTCTTCAAACATCTCTTACCCTGATGCTGGCCGGCGTTTATTTCTTCGTCATCGGAATATTTGCCAGGCTCGTCGAGTTTTTTGGGGGTGACACGGCCTTCACCCTCAAGGCTTTCATCCTTCTGGTGGCGCTGGTGCTCGTTACCGTTTTGTTGCTATCCGATCGGATGCGCCAATATGCGCGGCGCTTTATCAGCCGGCACTTTCAGCGGCCCCTTTACGATTATCGCTCAATGTGGCGAAGGTTTACCGAAGAGACTGCTTCCAGCGTCAAACCCGCTGAACTGTGCCAGGCTACGGCAAAATTTTTAGCCGATATTTTCCAGGCCCTCTCCATCACCTTCTGGCTGGTGGATGACAAGCGGGAAAATTTCACATTTTCCACCTCAACGTTTTTATCCGAAAGCAAGGCTAAAGAGCTTAAGCTCTCGGCCGCGGACGCATTGGCAGTCATGCACGCTTTGGAAAAGCATTCCGACCCCGTTGACATTGATGCCTCCCGAGAAAGCTGGGCCGTAGCCTTGCGGCGATGCCATCCGGACGAATTTCGTGCCGGCGGCAACCGGATTTGTGTGCCCCTCATCGGTGGCGGCCAAATACTGGGCATCATTATTCTCGGCGATCGCGTCAAAGGCTTGCCCTTTTCTTGGCAGGAATTCGACCTGCTGAAATGCGTCGCTGATTCCGTTGCTGCCGGCCTCTTGAACATTCAACTTTCGCAGAAACTCCTTCAGGCCGGCCAGTTGGAGGCATTCCAGATCATGTCGGCATTTTTCGTCCATGACCTCAAAAACACCATTTCCACCTTGAATTTGATGTTGAAAAATCTGCCCGCAAATTTTGACAATCCCGAATTTCGGGAGGACGCTTTAAGAGGCATTGCCAAAACCATTGCGCATATCAATCATCTCATTCAGCGGCTCGGCCAGTTGCGAAACAAATTGCAAATTAAGCCGGTCGCCACCGATCTTAATGAATTGGTGCTCGCTGCGCTGGCCGGCGTGGAGGCAACCCCGCAAATCAACCTGGTAAAAACTATTCATCCATTGCCCATGATGCTCCTGGACCGGGAACAAATGCTCAAAGTCGTCACCAACCTCATATTTAATGCCCGGGAAGCCCTTTCTTCCTCCGGCGAAGTTCACATTGAGACCTCCCAGAATAACGGATGGGCAGTCTTGTCCGTCTCGGACAACGGCTGCGGCATCAACCCGGATTTCCTGAATCATTCCCTTTTTCGCCCATTTCAAACCACAAAAAAAAACGGTCTTGGCATCGGCCTTTTCCAGAGCAAAATGATCGTGGAAGCGCACCAGGGCAGAATCCAGGTTGAAAGCCAGCTCGGCAGGGGTACCACCTTCCGAATCTTTCTGCCCATCCCCAGGCAAACTTATGAACTCCAAACTACTCATAATTGAAGACGACGAGGAAATTCGCACACAAATGAAGTGGGCGCTGGGCAAGGATTACGATCTCTTGTTCGCAGAAAATCGCGCCGCCGCCCTTGAGACTTTTCGTTCGACGCGCCCGCCCGTTGTCTTGCTCGACCTTGGCCTGCCGCCCCAGCCAGGCAATCCCGAGGAGGGGTTGGCTGCCATGTCCGAACTCCTGGCCCTGGACCGCCTCACCAAAATTATTATCATCACCGGTCAGAGCGAAAAAGAAATCGCTCTCCAGGCGGTTGGCCTCGGCGCCTATGATTTCCTGCCCAAACCCATCGAAATGGAAGACCTGAAAATTGTTCTCAAACGCTGCTTTCACGTCGCCCAACTCGAACGCGAATACCGCGTTATGCGCGAGCTATTGCAAGGCGACTCTTTTGAAGGCATGCTCGGCAACAGCCGTCCGATGCAAGTCGTCTTTGACTCCATTCGCAAAGTCGCCACCACCGATGTCCCTGTCTTGATCCTCGGCGAAAGCGGCACCGGCAAGGAAATGGTCGCCAAGGCCATCCATCAACGAAGCAGCCGCAAGAATGGTCCGTTCGTGCCCATCAATTGCAGCGCCATTCCCGAGACCCTTTTGGAAAGCGAATTGTTCGGCCATGAAAAAGGAGCATTCACCGGCGCGCATATCCAACGCAAAGGCCGCATAGAAAGCGCCAGCGGCGGCACGCTTTTTCTCGATGAAATCGGCGAGATCCCCACTCAATTGCAGGTGAAGCTCCTCCGCTTTCTCCAGGAACAACGCATCGCTCGCGTCGGCGGCCGGGAGGAATTTCAAATCGACACGCGCGTCATTACCGCCACCAACGCCGACCTCAAGAAGGCCATGGCCGGCGGGACCTTTCGCGAAGATTTGTTCTATCGCCTGGCCGTGGTGCAAATTTCCATGCCGCCATTGCGCGACCGGGAAAATGACATCTCCCTGCTCGCCCAGGCCTTCCTCAATCGCTTCGCCGCCCAAATTCCGAAAGAAGGCCTGGCCTTCGATCGCGAAGCCATTCGGTCCATCAACACCCATCAATGGCCGGGAAATGTGCGTGAACTCGAAAACTCCGTCCGCCGCGCCGTCATCATGGCCGAAGGCAAACACTTGACCACCAAAGATTTGGGGCTTTCATCGGCCATGGGCTTGAACTTTGCCACCCTCAAGAGCGCCCGCGAAGCGCTCGAGCGCGAATTCATCCAGCGCGCGCTCCGAAAACATTCAGGCAAAATCACCGCCGCGGCCACCGACCTGGGAGTCAGCCGCCCCACGCTCTACGAACTGATGGAAAAATTGGATATCGCCCGGGAATGATTACGCCAGGCCGATGCCACGTCCATCCCTAGGTTCCCGCAAACCGATTCGGATTGCATGAATGCCGCGTTTTCTTTACAACACAAGAGCGTTTGAAAAAAACTATAGCCGTTCGGCAGCGGGAGATTTTGGTGTTTTGGCGAGGCTGAGCGAAGGAGCCTGCCCGTAGCGGCCTGTGACTGAGCGAAAACGAAGCCAAAACCCAAAAGATCCGCTGCTTGTCTCTTCCCAACCGAGCGGCTACAGTTTTTTTGAAAATGCTCTAAAATAGAAAGTGACCCTATGAAAAAATATATCATAAAGAAATTGGCGCTGTCGGCCAAGACGCCGCTATCGCTGCTGCTGTTCACGATGCTCTTTGCCCTCGCTGGCTGTGAAACCGACCAATTCGGAAACACCTCCGCACAGTCGTTCACCCAGCAGAGCATCCAATCCTCCGCGCAGTTTCAATCCCAGCCGATGGTCCTACGCGAAGGTAATACGCTGAATATTACCTTTCCAGGTTCATCCACGCTGGACACCACGCAGCAAATCCGGACAGACGGCAAAATCGTTTTGCCTTTGATTGGTGAAGTGACTGCGGCAGGAATGACCCCGGAGGCGCTCCAGGCTGAACTGCTCAAATTATATGGGCCGCAAGTTGCCACCAAACAAGTCATCGTGACGGTGCAATCTCCCAGCATCCCGGTCTATGTCACTGGTGCGGTGCTCAGGCCCGGTCCGGTGTCTGTGGACCATCCCATCACGGCGTTGGAAGCCGTCATGGAAGCCGGCGGCTTTGACTATACTACGGCCAACCTTCGGGCCGTGGTTATTGTCCGCCAGGAAAAAGATCGGACAATTAAATATAAGTTAAACTTAAAACGAGCTTTAGCCGGAGCCGAGGGACAGCCTTTCTATTTGCAACCATTCGATATCGTTTATGTTCCTGAAAGATTTACCTGGTTTTAGGCTATTTTTTGTGATCTAAGTGTTTGGGAATTAATAAGTAACATACTTTGGCTGCCAAACCAAAACTTATTGGTATTTCTTCCTTTAAAAGTCTGCTATAATACTCTCTGTCAGCCAATCCGGCATGCTCCTGTCCGGGAGGCTTTTATTTTCAGAAAAAAACCGAAAACAGCAAAACTATGAAAAGTCAAATCTACCTGCGATTCGTCGTGTTGGCGCTGGTCGCCGGCTTTTATCAGGCCATGGCTCAACCGGTCATCAGCTCATTCAGTCAAAATGGAGCACTGGTCTGCACCAACTTGAGCCCAGGCAGCCTGGCCAGTGTGGTCTGGGCCTCGTCCCTGGAAGGACCTTGGTTCACCTACACGAAAGGGCTGAACGCCATCATGGTCTCCTCAAATGGCACCATTCAAGTCAACATACCCCTCAACAATCAGGGTGCCACATTTTACCGCGTTCTCGGCGTCACTGCGTTCAACCCTCTGACCGGTATGGCCCTGGTTCCCGCCGGTTCATTCACCATGGGAGATACTCTTCTTGATGCCTACCCCGATGCGCCCACCACCAACGTTTATATCTCGGCATTTTACATGGATACCAACCTCGTTGATTACACCCAATGGCAATCGGTGTATAACTATGCCATCACCAACAACTATAGTTTCGACGATACCGGGTTGGCTAAAAACAACGCCACAAATCAGCCCATCCAGACAGTCAACTGGTATGACGCGGCAAAATGGTGCAACGCCCGGTCGCAGCAGGCCGGTCTGAACCCCGTTTATTACACCGATTTTGCCATGACACAGATTTACACCAACGGCGATACAGATCTCGTTTATCCCAATTGGTCGGCCAATGGCTACCGCCTGCCAACGGAAGCCGAGTGGGAAAAAGCCGCTCGCGGCGGCTTAAACGGACAGCGCTTTCCCTGGGGCGATACCATTTCCGAAAACCAGGCCAACTACGAGGCAGAAACCAACCTCTTCACTTACGATTTAGGGCCTTATAATGGCTACAACACCAACTTTGATGAAGGGGGAGTTCAGCCGTATACCAGCCCTGTGGGGTATTTCCCTGCCAATGGTTACGGGCTGAACGATATGTCCGGTAATTTGCTCGAGTGGTGCTGGGACTGGTATGACAATACCCCCCCTTCCGATGGCTATGGTCAGCCCTCGACCAACAACCCAACCGGCACCACTGCCGGCACCTATCGCGTCCTGCGTGGCGGCTTTTGGGGCTACATTGCCTACATCGCTGAATGTGCCGCTCGTGACTCCGGCTCCCCGGGAACCTCCGATAATAATATCGGCTTCCGATATGTAAAAGGGCATTAAAAAACGCCCTATTGATAAGCATAGTTAATTAAAACGATGTTTTTTAGAAAAAACGTCGAAACTGTTTACAAAATTGGCAGTTACCTTCATTTCCAATGCAAAATCAATGTTTTAAGAAACAATCACCTGTATGCTACAATATGTACCGTCGGATTTCCTTACGATTCTACGCAATATCAACTTACCTTGCTTCGGTATGAATAATTTGTTAGTATCTGAAAATGAACATGTTACGTTTTGTTGGTCACTACATACTGTGTATTGGCATCGGCATTGCTAAAGCAGTCTTGCGGGTAGAAAAATTAATAACCATAAGCGAATGAGAAACACTTTAACAGCAATTTGCGGCATTGCGACGGCAATGGCCCTGACAGCCACCGTTCAAGCAATACCAGTCAGCGGAACCATCACCATGGGCGGTGAGGCAGTCTTGGATAATTCCAATTTAGGCCTGGCCGAGAATGTGGAGAGTTGGACGTTCGTCTATGTAGCAGCTGAATCTGGCAACTTTGGCTCCATATCAACTTATACTCCGGTCAACATGAATCCAAACCCGTTGAACTTTGCCCCTGCCCCTGGCACGGCACTGCCAAACCTATGGAACGTTGGCGGTTTTACCTTTGATTTCGTCAGCGATACCGTGAGCCAATCCACAGATTTTTTGAATGTCACTGGATACGGAACCATCAGTGCCGCTGGCTATGATACAACCGATTTCACTTGGGCGTTTGAGGCTGAAACTCCTACGACCGGAGGCCCTGTTCAATTCACTTTTTCCGCCGTGGCCGGACAGACCGCCGGATTGTCTCCTGTTCCTGATGGCGGCCTTACTGTCGCTTTTCTGGGGTTGACCTTGGCCAGTGTCGAAGGTTTGCGACGCAAATTCATCAAAGCCAAAGCTTAAGAAATTCGCAGGTTGCGCAATTTCAGGTGCTTGCGGCATGTCCTGAATACGTCTAAAAATGTCCTTGACCTCGGTGTGCTTTCCGGGTAAAATTCTTGGAAAGTTAAAGAAAACTAAAAAACGCCAGGTTTTTACGATAACCGTAAGTCGCACGTGCGCTAAAAGAAGTTATTTGCATAATTTTTAATCAGAGGCTGGATATGAATTTAAAAAAGTATCAACTGCTTATCTCGGGGCTGGTTTTAGCTTTGGCAACTGCCGCAAATGCCCAGCCTACTTTCCTTCCCAACTCGTCAATCGGCTTTCAGGAGTACATTGATGCTGGTTCGTTCACCTCCTCTTCGCTCACCATGAGTCCTACCAATTTTGTGGTGCCGTTTAGCCAGCAAGGAACATTCTTATCCACCGTACCCAGTGGAACGATAGTCTATGTTGGCAACCCGCCAAACTTAACCTTAACTGACCTTTCCTCAACCCCTCAGACAGAAGACATTACTGATTTTTTGATCATTGGTGCTCCCGGCCCCTTCGGAAGCCCCGGAACAACTCCCGTTAACCGCTTTTTTTTCAATTTGCAAACCTTGGCCGAGGTGGATCCGGTAAATGGCTCTTTCCTTGGAACGGGCGTCCTCGTGGACAGTACCGGTGCCTACGTCAATACGCCTCTTCAATTTGCCCTCAATTTTACTGAAGTAGATGATGTCTCTTCGTATACGTTCACCTTGTCAACCGTCCCCGAACCTTCCACCATTAGCCTGGTCGCTGCCGGATTGCTGGGATTGGGTTCGTGGTCATTGCGTCGTCGGAAAAGCTGAGACCTTGTTTCATTTTGTTTCGAAAAAGCCCCGCTCCTCGCGGGGCTTTTTGCTTTTCCCTCAGCCGGATGGAAGACGCGTGGAAGAAAAATTGCGTTTTCCCGGCGTTTGGGTAATCATCGTGGGAGTTCTTCCGGGCCTGTAGCATTGTCTGGCATCGTAACGGATTGTCATCATTGGGTTTGGCCGGCGTCGCGGATCTCACCGATCATCACAAAAACGCTAAAAAAATCCAATCGGTGTCAAATGGCAGTATCAGATTTTTCCAGCCCGCCATGGAGATATATAGTCGCTTGGAAAACGCTTAGAAAAGCCACCAAAAGCACAGGATTTTTTGATTAAGCAACAAATAATCGCCTAATGGTGGATTAGTCTGCCTAAGCCTTTATCGTTGATTAGCCGATTGCCGCCGCTGGCCGCGTCCTCACAGTGAGGGCGCGGCCGGTTTTATTGGAGGGTCTGAGGGTCGCACGCCAGTTACATTCAGCTTGCGAGTGAAGATTCCATGCGTCCCGGTCGCCCACGTCTCTTGGCCGATAATTATTTCCGAGAAAATCTCGCCCTGAGGTGCGGAAATAATCCCCTGCATGCGGCCCACCTGATCTAACATTTGGATTCCCGCTGGCGTGCACACATACAACATACCGCTCGTATCCACGGCCATGCCGGCAGCGCCACTTTCGGTATCTCCGTCGCGCACGTAAAGGTGATGATACGGCTGCCGAGCGGACAACGTGCCATCCGGATTAATATGGAAGGAGTAAACGAATGGCTCGCGCGGGTTGTCGGCCAGCAACAGACTCTGGTCAGGTGTCAAACATAGGGCATTGAAGGAAATTCCCTCATCGACGACTTTTCTTTGATTATTCGTAGTCGTCAGCCAGATTTTTGCATTACTGGGGTCGGCTTCGTACTCCGCTCCACTGTAGCTTTTGCAACGAAGCCTTCCACTCGCCGGGAACCGCATATTCGAAATCGGCCCACGGTGCCAAGGTTCTTCCGGCAAAATAACTTTCGCCACGGGCTGCTGGGAATTAACGCCCGCCTCGATTGGTTTGGGCCAGTCTTTCCACAACCAGCGCATCGCATCAGGGAAAATGGCGGTTGCCTGCTTTCCGTTATGTCCACCGTCGCCCCAAACATGATTGACCTCGTAGCCGGAAAACTCGAGCGCGGAAAGCATCTCCTGGTTGGCCAGGAACCAATCTCCACCCACCAGGTTCAAGTCATTGCTGCCATCCTGCAAAAAAACGCGGAGCGGCTTGGCTTCCGTTTTCCGAATTAAAACTTGATAACTATTTTGACCGCGTTTATCGACGTAGGTGCCAATGGAACTGAAAACGCGCCGGAACGCATCGGGCCGCTCCCACGCGGCCGTAAATGCGCAAATTGCCCCACTGCTCGATCCGCCAATCCCGCGATCGTTCGGGTTTTTGGAGAAACGAATGGGACGCCCATCGGAAGCAGTCTGCCGTTCCACCTCTGGCAACAGTTCGTCAAGTAGAAATCGCGCATAGTTGTCGCCCAGCCCGTCATACTCGTAACTGCGATTGAACCGATCCAGGGCGTCTGGCGAATTCGCTTTCACCCGCCCAGGCATGACGAAGACCCCGATTGTGACCGGCATTTCATGACGCGCGATTAGATTGTCGAAAACTGCGGGGGCCTTGAATTGCACTCCGTCTTGGTTGACGTAGAGGCAGGCGGGCTTGGCAGGATTGTACTGGCGCGGGACGTAAATCCAATAATCGCGCACCGTGCCGGGAAAAATTTTGCTGTTCTCGAAGCTGTATTTTTTAACTTCGCCCACGGGAACGCCCGGCTGCGGGAACGAATCCGGACCGGGTTTGTAATCGTCCACGGCTGAGGCCGTCAGCGCAGCCGCGAAAAATGCGAACAACGTCAGTTTTTGGGGAAAGAATGGGCGCATAAAATTTTCCTCCACTTTCTGCGACGAAAGCCGCAGGTGAGGGTAAGAAACTGGGGATTCAACTTGGCGAGCGAGCCGCCAAGTTTTGCCAATTCCTCCTCCGGCCAGCGAACTTGCAGGCGCGCGATGGTGGAAATCTTCGACGCTTCCTCCAGTGGCGCGCCCACATTTGCAATTGCGCCAACAACCCGTCGGCGTCGGAATAACCTTCCCGGCAATGCACCAGATCGCCACAAAAGCTGAAGCCGTAAAAAAGACACTTCAGTTCACTTTGCGTCTTGGCCACGAACTGCGCGCAGAGCTTTTCAAACGCCGGAAGATTTTGCTTCGACACTTTAAACCGGGATTTCCCATTTGAGTTGATCTTCATGGTTTAAATCGAGTTTTTTCATTACTTCTAGAGCAAATTCTAATGGTCAACTCTTCAAAAGTAAATCTTTTGCATCATTGACCTATACTCACCCTTTTACTGGAAGAATGCGGAGCGGGCTGAAGCATTTAATATCGGCTCTTTACACTAAAATCCATTAACTCATCAATTCTTTCTTTCGGTTGGATACCGCGAAGCTCGCTTCGGGCATAGCTTCTGTCCCCAGACATACTGCAATGCCCCGGAGCTTGCTCCGGGGGATCGTTTACTTCAGCGAATCCATTACATCGATGACTTTGCTTTTCACGCAGCAGGAGAAGATGCGTGGAAGAAAAATTGCGTTTTTCCCGCGTTTGGGTAATTATCATGGCAGTCCTTCCGGGCCTGTAGCTCAATTGGTTAGAGCAGAGCACTCATAATGCTTTGGTTCTCGGTTCAAGTCCGAGCGGGCCCACCAATTTAACCATGGCATGGGTTTACCTATTGTGCGGCCCATCAGGTAGGCACTACCTTGGATCCACCACCGACTTAAAGCGTGTCAACAAAAACTGTAGCTGGGTGATCTCCTGATGGTTGGCTTTGACCTCAAAAAACATGCGGCGCAGCCGCTGAATCAAAACCCCCGAAGGGGGTGACCGATAATAGCCCAGGGTAAGCGAGTCCGCGAGCGCCACCCTGGGTAAATCGTCCATAAAATAACCGCCAACCACGAAGCCGCGCGTAAGCGCGAATCTGATCTGCGGTCCTTTCCCTGTACTTACCGCGCCGTAGCCTTTGGCGAAGGCCATTTCCCGCCACGCGTCCTTGGGTTTGGCCATGAAGGAATCCTTGCGGCGGCGGCGGAATTTGTGAACATGAATTGCATCATATGCCCAAGCAAATTGAGCGCTACGTTGAGAAAGTTCAGGAGGACATACTCGCATGTCCCAATGAGCAAATTTATGACGGAACCGCCGTTTCTTGGAGCTACCTCGAGGATATTCTGATTGATCGCAAAGTCCCAAAGCGTTTGTGGAGCGATGTCATCGAGCAATTACGGTGTCCACGATGCCAAAGCACGCTTGAGATTTGGTATAAAGTTGGAACGAAACCCCAATTTGAAATTAGGCATGAGCAACGGATTGAAAAAGCGCAGAAACGTTATGGCGAAAAGCTTTTTGAGTTTACGAATTTTTTGCGGAGTAATCCCTACCTTGGCGCATTGCATCCAACTGGTAAGCAAATCGTCAAAGAAATAGAGAAATTTGCTGGAGCCTCAATTACGGACCCAAATTGGTTTCGAGCGCGAAGAGTGGATAGTCCGATTCCGATGACAATTGACGATTTGCGGCCACCCAGTCCTAAAAAGCATAAGATTCCTGAAGGCCGATTTAACCATTTCGGCCAACCATGTTGGTATTTATCGGATGATCCTGCTGTGGCCGCTGCGGAAGTCACTTCCGCAAACGAGAGGCTGACGTGGGTGCAAGAGTGGAAGATTGAAAAGGTCAGCAACGTGCTCGATTTGCGCGCTTGGCAAGCAGACGATGACCGCACCTACGACAACGAAGGCGAGACCATTGATTTTCCGCTTTTACCAGTTGCACTCATTTTCGGTGATTATTTAAGCACCAAGCCGGAGAAAGAAAGCAGTTGGCGGCCCGAATATTTTGTGCCCAGGTTTGTGGCGGATGCCGCAAGGCGCGCAAGGTTTTCAGGAATTAGGTTTCGGAGCACTCGATCTTTCGGTGAGAATTTGGTGTTGTTTAATGCCCAAATACCCCTAGAGCCGGTTGGAGAGCCTAAATTGGTTTGGTTGGAAGACAGAGATGCCGAACGACGCGATGGATTATTTTTATATCAAGGATTCCCTATTTCCGTTGCCGACATTCCCGACTTGGGCATATTGTGATTTTCACATAAACATTTCGAATCTGGTGAGGCCCAGAACGTCAGAATGAACGAAAGTGACAATTTCGCGCTTGTTCCAAGACAGCCAGCTCAACTTGAAAAAGCAGAGCCGGGGCCGAAGCGCGTTTTGTCCGGCATGGTAACGGATACGCTCGCCTTGGTGAGGTCGCGTCCGCTTAAGATTATTCTGGTGGATGACGAAGAGCTTCTTCTGGAACTAATAGAATTGGCCATTCGCGCTAAGTTCAAGAACGTCATTGTCCAAAAGTTCCAAGACAGCCGAAAGGCATTACAAGAATTACAACGCGAGAAACCTGATCTGCTTATGACAGACGACAAAATGCCCGGTCTGACCGGCGAAGATATAGTCCGACATTTGGTGGATAGGAACGCCACCTATCCTATAATTGTGGGTGGCGGATGGCCTTCGACGGAAGAATGGGTGCGGAAAATCAAAGACAAAAAATCAAACATAAGTTTTCTGCTTTATCCTTGTACGACAGAACAACTTTATGCAGAAATTGCCAAGCACTTGGCTGTTGCACAACCAAGAGAAATGGAACTCGATTCCCAGGAGCCATACGGTGCATTAAAAACACCGTGCCCGAAATGTGGTGGTGAAGTCCGGGACAATTACTTCAAGTTTGAGTGCCGGAAATGTGACTTCGCCCTCCCGAAAATCATGGCAGGCCGGCAACTTGAAATTCACGAGGTCGAACAGCTTGTCGAAAAAGGCCAGGTCGGCCCGCTGCAAGGGTTCCGAAGCACGAAGGGATTTCCGCTTGTGGCGATTATAAAGATAAAACCTGACTTCACGCCGGAATTTAATTTCGAAGATGAAGCGCTGGTGTCTGGTCAAAGAATCTGGCGGGAGTTTGAGTTGAAGTGGCGCTTGGGTGCTCGCACGGCTGGTTTGCTTGTCAAAGTCGCCAGTCAATTTGTCTCATATATTGAAATTTCCTGTGGCTACGAGACAGCCAGTGCAAAAAGTTTCATGGGAGTAATGATGGTAGGCGGCCCTGACGCTGGTCCCGGTAGCCGCATAAAAGTTACTGCCACCGGACATGACGCAAGTGCTGCGATTGATGCGGTAACGGAACTATTTACTTGCGGCTCCCGGGAGGACCACTGCATCAATCCCGATTGTATGTCAAAGCCCTGCCTAGTCAGCTATTCCAAAGACGATATTACTTACAGTTGCGAGGAAGGTCATACTTGGAATGTTCCCAGAACTGGCGAATCCGAACGTTGAATTATGCGCAAGACATCTTGGATTCTCCTCGACACCGAAACAACGGGCATCTCAGCCCCGATTTTTGTAGTCGAGTTGGCGGCGCAGCGGATGCGCGGCTGGTCGGCGGAGGGCGAGCCGTTCCGCAAGTTGCTGAATCAAAATCAGGAGATTCCCGCCGAGGCTTCGCGCGTCCACGGTTACACGCGCGAGATTCTGGAGCGCGACGGCGAACCGGCGCAGCAGGTTTATCAGGAGTTCGCCGCCTACGTAAGTAATCTGCCCCTCGTGTCCTACAATCTGGAATATGATTTGGACGAGGTATTGCAACCGGAATGGGGGCGGCTCCGCATCGCGCCGCTTGGCCAGCGCGGTTTTTGCGCGTTGCGGCTTGCGCAACGGCTGCTGGACCCGGTGCCGGCGGGCAACTGCAAGTTGCAAACGCTGCGGCAGTATTATCGCCTGCCGGAACGCGGCGCGCACACGGCGTTGGGCGACGTGCAGACTGTGGCGGATTTGTTTGCCAATGTGCTGCGTCCCATCGCCGAGCATCGGGGCTTGGATTCGTGGGACAAGCTGGAGGCGTTCGCGGCGGAGGAATGGTATCCGTCGCGCATCGCGTTCGGCAAACACAAGGGGCGGCTGATTCAGGAAGCGCGCAAGGACGCCGAATTGCGCCGCTGGCTGAATTGGCTGGCCGGTTCATCCAATTCGCGCAACGCCAAAATGGGACGCTGGTATTTGCGTCAATTGGAGAAGGATTTAGCGGCGGATGCCACAGTGTTTGCAACGGCGGGAGTTGACGGCAAGCGGGCCAAAACCTCTTTCGCGCCGGGACAAACGGCGCTGGTCATTTACATCAATCCTGAATTGGAGCAGTTGCGGCAGCTTGTGTCGGGCGCACGGGCGCGGCTGGCGGAATTGGAAGTGGATTATGCCAGGGAGAAATCACGCGTGGACGCGATACAGGCGGCGTTGTTCCGGCGGTTGCGCGAGCATTACCAGAAACGCGACCGGCTGCGGTTGATTTTGGATTATCGGAAGAAATATCTGGATTCGCTGGTGCGCGGCGGCGAAGAGGAAGCGAAACAGGCCGAGGAGAATTACGAGAAGGCCAGGACGCAGACGGACAAGGATTACGAGGAAACGGCGGCGGCGGTGGCTGAAAAGAAGGCAATGACGGCAGAAGAGGAAGCAGAATTGAACCGGCTATGGCGCAAGTTGGTGAAGCTGTATCATCCCGACCGTTTCGCGCACGAACCGGACAAGCTGGCAACCTACGAAAAGCTGACCGCCGCCATCAACCGCGCAAAGGAGGCGGGCGACATCCAGACATTGCGGGAAATCGCGGAAGACTCGGCGGGATTTATTCTGCGGCAAGGCTGGACGCGCCTGGATTTCAGCGACGAAGTGGAACTGGCGGAGTTGCGGCGGCTGCATGAGACGTTGCAACTGGAAATCATCGTCGTCATTGAATCGCTGGAGCAATTAAAGGAAAGCGCGGAATACGAACTTTGCGGCATCGTGGAGCAAAGACCTGGCGTTCTGGATGAACTCGCGGTGGAAAGAACGAAATTGTTGGAACAGGAGAGCGCCAAATTGCAGCAAGAAGCCGAAAAACTCGCGGATGAAATCAAAGAATTGAGCGAGGGAGGTTCGCGGATCAGCTAAGATTTGGGAGCTTGATCTGGTCTTCATTCGTTTTCTGTTTAAAATTTCGGATATTTCGGGTCGCCCCGCCATTAGTGGAAATTAGTGAAATTCGTGTCTAAAATCCGTGTGCGTCCGTGATTAAAAAACTATTTTTCACGAAAGTTGCGTTTTCCGGGTTTTAATTGGGAAATCATTAAAAAATAGCGGTAGTGGCGAACGCTACTCTTCCCGTTTCTCTGGTAAAATGCCCGGATGATTGACGCGCAATCTGAATGGGTAGGGCAGGCCGCCACCGGCAGCTTGCCGGTCCGTGCCTGCCGCACTCTGCACCATTTGGCGTCCCGCCGAAGGCTCATCCATTCCCTCAAACTTCAACTAACCCAACGCATCCTCGCATCGGTTTTATCTGTCCTATCCGTCCCATCACTACACCCTCAATTGCCCATTGGTGGCCCCGGCGCAAGCCGGTTTTACCAAACAAACCCATCTCACAAATTCACAACTCACTGTCAATCAACTGGAACCAAAAACCATGTGTCAGCTTTTCTTACAAAAACGAACCCAAATATGACGACTCTATCGTCCATTTACCCTTCTTTTTTTCGTCCCTTCTGTCCCTTTTGTCTTTTGTATTTTGTTTTATGGCTAACGGGAACGGCGGTGCGAATCGGTCAGGCAATTTACCCTGTTCAAACGACAGAATGAAAAATCAAACCGGATCAAACCAAAAAAGTGGCAGCGCCACCAGCCAGTGGTGGCCGTGCGTCACGCCTTCCGTCTCTCAACTTACTCAACCCTCAACTCTCAACTAGTTTTGCCGCTCATTGCCAGCCTTATCCAATGCGAATTAAGACCAATTAAGCCGAATTAAGGCCAATTAAACCTTCCCGCGAAAAAAATTCATGACGTCCAAACCCGCAAAAACCACCAATTTATTTGAAATTCGAGAAAAAATGCCTCAAAAATTTCCCAAAAAAACCTGCAAATTTCGCACACAAAACGACCAACAATCCACACTCTCAACTCTTTGCGGCGCCGAAGCTTTCGCGAAGGCGGGCCTGGCCACCGTAGCTTTAGCAAAGGTGGGTCAACTCATCCAACTCTCAACTTTTGAATTGACTGGCTCAATGGCCTTTGATTATGTCTTATGATGTTGAAACTCCTCACAACGATTCCGGTTCGCAACGGCGAGCAGTTCATTGAACAAACTCTGGAATCCCTGGCCCGCCAGACCGTCAAGCCGGACCGCATCATTGTCTCGGACGATTGCTCAACCGATCGCACGGGCGAGATCGCCAAAAATTTCAAAGGCCTCCAATGCGAAGTCGTTCGCAGCCAGGCGCCCCTCGGGCTGTTCCAGAATTTTAACCGCTGCCTTGAATTGGCCGGGCAATATCCCACCGAATACCTCCAGATTCTCCATGCCGACGATACGATTGAGCCGACGTTCTACGAGACTATGATTGGCCTGCTGGCCGATTGCGATGGCTATGGCATGGCTTTTTGCTTGGACGAACGCATTGACGAGAACAGCAAATTCCTGAGCATGTCCGGCAACGCCGATGGGATCACGGAATGGCTGACGAGGGATGAATTTTTGAAGCGCAAAGCGGAAATCCGCAACCAGGCGTTTTGCGCAACATTATTGAAGCTCGGCGGCAAGCCCGCGCCTGTCCGGTTCCCCATAGACCTGCAGACCATTGGCGATATGGCCTACTGGGCGGCGTTCGGCGCGCATTGCAAACAAATCCCCTTTCTCCACAAGGCGTTGGCCAAATACCGCTGGCACGGCGGCACGCAGACCGTCCTGGCCACCCCCAACCTCAAAGCGTTGATCCTGGACGAATGGCGCGCCATGGAGATGAATGAAATGCTGCGGGGCAAGGGCTGGAGCACTTACCGCAAATTAAAACTTAAAGGCATGTTTTCTGTGCGCTCAAACATCAAAGTCAAACGCTCCCGCCAAAACGGAAACTTTGCTTATGCGGGTGAAATCCTCCGTGCCGCGCAGCCCATTTCAGGCATGCCGCTGTGGGTGGCGGGAAGATTAGTGGTGGAAATGCGGGACATTTATCTCTTCAAAATTTTGGGCCGGCGCCGGCATCCCAACAACATCTACGGCTGATGCGCCCGGGCAGGCCTAAGTTTTACCTGCTTAAAAAGAATCGCCGCCCGTTTCAAACAATATTAGCCTTGAGCCATGTCAGAAAAATCAGGTTCAACTTGTCTGGTTACGGGGGGCGCCGGCTTCATCGGCTCTCATCTCGTGGATGCGTTGCTGGCTGACGGGGCCATCGGCGAGGTCCGGGTTTTGGACAATTTATCTTCAGGACGTCGTGAGCACCTGGCTCACCATGAAAAAAACGCAAAGCTCAAAATCCATGCGGTTGAACTTTTGGACGCGGAAAAAATCCGGCCGCATTTCAAAGGCGTCAACACCGTGTTTCACCTGGCCGCCAACCCGGATGCGCGCTGGGGGATTGAAAACACCCGCCTGGATCTCGAACAGGAAACCATTGTTACCTACAATGTCCTGGAGGCGATGCGGTTGAACCATGTTCCACAGGTGGTTTTTTCCAGTTCCGGCACGGTCTATGGTGATGTGGGAACGAAGGCGACGTATGAAGGCCTGGGGCCTTGCCTGCCGGTCAGCCTGTATGGCGCGGGCAAAGTGGCCTCCGAAGGGTTGATTTCAGCATTTTGCGGAACCTTCGGACTGCGCGCGGTTATTTTTCGTTTTGGCAATATCATTGGAGAACGCACCACGCACGGCGCGGTCTTCGATTTTATCCGGCAACTGGTAAAGGATTCTAGCGGGCTGAAGGTCCTGGGCAATGGGTTCCAGGCAAAACCTTATGTTTACGTCCGCGATTTGGTGGAAGGATTGATTTTTGGCAAAAGCAAGTGCGAGGGCATGGAAGCGTCAAAATTTGACGTCTTCAATTTGGCGCCCGGCGGAGCGACCAGCGTCAGGTTTATTGTTGAAGAATTGATTTCGCAATTGGGATTTTCCAACCGCACAAAAATCCTTTATGGCGAAACCGCGCAAGGCTGGCCGGGGGACGTGCCGCAATCACGAATGGACTCGTCCAAACTGGCCGCAGCGGGATTTTCCCTGCCCAGAAGTTCAGACGAGGCGGTCAAGTTTGCCCTCAGCCGTATCATTCATTGGCTGGTCAATCGCGCACATTCGGATGACGGCCTGCGATTGCCCGCGGATGCCCGTCCTGTTTTGTCGCACTAAACGACTGATGGGAGGATTACTTTTTTGCCGCCAATTGCGTTTTGTGCGTGGAAAAATAAAGGAAAACGCAGATTAAAATTCCCACGCTCATGGCCGTCAAGGTGACGTAAAGGGGATCATGCGGCACGCTGAAATGAAAATCCACGGTGTGAGTGCCGGGTTGCAGTAAAACCCCGCGCATGATGTAATTACAACGCAAAAGCTCCGCCGGCTTGCCATCCACGAATACGCGCCAGTTCAGGTCAAATCGATCGTTCAGCAGCAGTACAGAAGGCGCTGAAGCTTGCGCGCTAAAAACGATGTCTTTTGAGGCATAGCTCGTAAAATCAACTGTGCCGGGATTGTCGGCTGCGGAATTCGTCATGGGCGCGTCAACCGGCAATGGATTGGAGACCAGGACGGTTTTTTGCGGATCAAAATTGGGGCTTGTCAAAGTATGCAGGGTGGCAGAGTCATTGGTATTGACTTCCCAATTAGAGTAGATTTTGACGCGTGGCAGCGCGCCGGTGAATTCAAAGAGGGCGTAGTCGCCGTTCTCATCGGGAACGGCGGTCAGTTGTTCAAGCTCCGATGGCCGTTCGATGCCCGGTTTGGGCTGAACGCCGAACCGTTGAACAATGTGAAAACGACGTTGCGTTGGGTCCAGTTGGTCATTTATGGAATCAAGAAAGCCGGCGGGGCCGAGCAGGTAGCGCGTGTTAGTCAATTGCCAGCGGCGGGCAAGCAGATAAGCGGTATCCGGAGTCGGGCTAAGGGCCATATCATAAGCCATTAGGTCACTGGAGACTCGCGGCGATTGGACGATATCCAGGGTCTGGACATTGTAAAACCGGAATTGATGCTGCATCCATTCGATTTGGTAGAGATCATGAAAGAGGGAATTTGAAGGCAGTTCAGTAACACGATGCTCGTAAGGTTTATCAAGCAGTAAATTGATGATCGGGTTGGTTGACTTGGTGGGATCGTTCGGAGAAATTTCATACTTATGCTTGTAGTTCCAGTGTATAATCCAGGGCAGGTCGGCCCGGCCCATGTCGGCCAACAAGAATGCCACCAGAAGATAGCCGCCGACCTTCGCGCGTTTGCCCGTAAAAACCCCGGCAAGAATCAGGATCATCAGGACGATTGCCGCTGCAAAATATAATAGAAACCATCCAAGCTGACCGATGCTAAAAGTGGCAATTGCTTTTCCCATGTCTTCATCAAACCCAACCTTTTGAAGGTAGCTAACCAGATCGGTCTGTTGTGACATATAGATCAACCAGGCGACGACGCTGACAGCAAAGGTAATAACACAAATCAGGCTCCAGTTGCGGTCAAAGCCGCGAACACTCGCCCGCCAGTTTTTGAATTGAGTCAACCATGAAGCGGATTTATTGGCAGGCACCTGCGCTGGCATGTATCGCCTGGTTAAGCCATCAATGCCGTAGGCAAAAATAATGATCATGCCCAGATAAAAAATCGCCAGGAATTTAACGGGATTTCGAATCGTTGAGAAATACGGCAGGACGTAAATGAAATGATAGAAGGGGGCAAAACGCCCCCAGGCCAGCAGCAGCGCGATAATCATCGCCGCCGTCCAGAACCAAATCAGGTGCCGTTGAAATTGAGTGAACAGGGGATTTTGTCGTCGAAACGATTGGGCTATGCCAAATAACGCCACCAGTGCCACCAAAATGCCGCAGTAGTAACCGGCATACCCGAAACGCATGAGGCCCTGTGGAGGTGAGCCTTGGGCGCCACTGTCAAAGAAGCGGTCAATTTCGGGTGCGCGCCCGACGCCACCCCAATATTCGCCGCCTTTGTAGTAATCCTGCAAAAAATCCATCATGTCCGTGGGCGTGTCCAGTCGGTAGCCAAAAAGGCCGGGAACTAAGATGCCGAACGTTTCCTTTTTTGGGAGGCTCCATTGGGTTGCCCAATCCCAATGTTGTTGGCTGGTTTCAGCGCTTTTGTCCTGTCCCATGCCGGCAACGCCAACAATGTATGTTCCAATTAACGAAGTAACCGTTTGCCAGGCAATAAACGCGGAAAAGATGGCGATGACGGCCACGCGCCCAATACCACGTCCAATTCTTTGCAAGCCGGGCACATTTTCTTCAATAACTGATTTGAAAAAGACATAGGCAGCCACAAACAAGCTAAAAATGGCCCCGTTGTCCGCGCCTTCCATGACGCTGAAACCCACAGCCATCCCCGCCAGTGCCAGACGCGTCCAACGAATTAGACGCGGTGTTTCATCGGAATTGGCCATGACCAGGGCCAGGGCAAAGAAGACTGCCGCCATGGCGATTTGCTGCGGAAAAGTCCCCCAGCAGGCGTTGCCGAAATAAGAGCCATTGAGAGTCGTGGCCAGCGCGCCCAGCGCTGCCGCCAATGGTGATAGTTTTAATTGGCGAAAAAATGTCCACGCCCCCATTCCCAAAACGAACAGCGCGATGGCTGCCAAAAACTTGGCATCGTTGACGGGACCAAGAAACCAGCCCATCAAGGCACTGAAGTCCGGCGTGGCCGCCCCACCATTAGATCCAATATCATTCTGATCGCCCCATGTGCCGGTCAGAATGCCGGGAAAACGCGAATAGGCCGCATTCTGTTGCCCCAATGGGCCGTCATTCGAAAAATGGACATAATCGGGGAGAAAACTTTTGCAGAAAAGAATTGATAAAATAATCGCCAGCAACAAGGGAAAGGCAAAATTATTAGGTCGGGCCGGCGGTGCGGTCTTGACAGGTTTCATCTGATGGTTTTGACGATTCAAAGCAGTTTAAATGTTAAGATTGTAGAGTGTCAATACGGCGGATACGTTCAATAATGCCAGGTTTCGTTCCATCCAAAGCGCGAAAAAAACCTAGCCAACACGCGGTTCAGTCCATAAGCTTTTTGCATGAGTTCACGGATTTTAGTCACCGGCGCGGCCGGATTTATAGGTTCGCATGTTTGCAGGCATTTGCTCAAGGCAAATCACCGGGTGGTCGGCCTGGATGACCTGAGCGGCGGTTTTCGGGATTATGTTCCTGAGGGTGTTCATTTTGTTGAAGGCTCCGTGACGGATGCCACGCTCGTAAAGAAATTATTCGCCGAAAATCATTTTGATTACGTTTTTCACCTGGCGGCTTACGCGGCGGAAGGCCTTAGCCATTTCATCAAACATTTCAACTATACGAACAACCTGCTCGGCAGCGTCAATCTGATCAATGCCTCGATCAACCACAGTGTGAAGTGTTTTGTATTTACCTCGTCGATTGCAGTTTATGGGAAGAACCAACTGCCGATGACTGAGGACGCGGTTCCGCAGCCGGAAGACCCCTATGGAATCGCCAAATATGCGGTGGAACTGGATCTGAAAGAAGCGCATGAAATGTTTGGTTTGAACTATGTAGTTTTTCGTCCCCATAACGTCTATGGCGAATTTCAAAACATTGGCGATCGTTACCGAAACGTCATCGGCATATTCATGAATCAAATCATGCAGGGCCAGCCGATGACGATTTTTGGCGATGGCGAACAAACACGGGCATTTAGTTATATTGATGACGTGGCGCCGGTCATCGCCGCCAGCAGCGAGCGCCCGAAGAGTTATAATCAAATTTTTAATGTAGGCGCGGACAAGCCGTATTCAGTCAATGAACTGGCGAATGTCGTGGCCAAAGCCATGGGCGCAAAATCACAAATCAAACATCTCGAAGCGCGGAACGAAGTGGTTCACGCGTATTCCGCCCATGAAAAAGCGCGCCAATATTTTGGCGACTTGATTAAAGGGGTTTCACTTGAAGAAGGCGTCGCCAAAATGGCGGTGTGGGCGAAAAAAGCCGGCGCACGCCAGGGCAAGCCGTTTGAGGGAATTGAAATTCGCAAAAACCTGCCGCCATCGTGGGCGGCATTGTTGGCTGGATAAGTGAAGAGATGGGCAGAATCAGCTTGGGTGCGATCAGTGAAAAATGTGAATTTTCCAGGCGGATTTAAATCATATCATGGAACCCAAAGAGAAGCCAAACCAGCCGCTGGTCAGCATCCTGCTCAATGTTTTCAATGGCGAACCTTATCTTGCGCAGCAAATTGACAGCATTCTGGCCCAAACCTACTCCAATCTCGAATTAATCATTTGTGATGATTGCTCCACGGACCGGACCCCGGAGATTGCCCAGGAATACGTGCGAAAAGACACGCGGGTGAGGTGGGTGCGAAACGAGCGCAACATGCGTGTATCGGCAACCTTCCAGGCGCATGCCCATTTGTGCCGGGGAGAATTTATCGCGCCTTCCGACGCCGATGACATTTGGCTGCCGGAAAAAATTGAGAAGCAGGCGGCATTTTTAATGGCCCACCCAAAAGTTGATTTAGTGGTTACCGATCTCACGGTCGTTAACCACGACCTGTCGGAGAAGATGGGGTCGTTTCACGAAAAAATAGGCAACCATTCGCGCGGCGGGTTTATTCCGATTGATGCGTTGCTCGTGCGAAACCTGGTGGGCTGGCACGCATCGTGTTTTCGGCGCGCGCTGCTTCCCCGGCTTCTGCCGATGCCGGTTTTTACCTGGGATGCCTGGCTTGGCCTGGTTGGCGCGCTGAACCATCCTTTCGGATTTATTGCCGAGCAACTGGTTCTTTACCGCCAACATGCAGTGAACATTGTAGGTTCCAGGCAACGCGGCAATACTTTTTACATTAAGCGGTTAAACGACCCCGAATACCTGAGAATTTATTTTGAAGGCAAATCAAATGAAGCGATTGTTTACAACCGGTTGCTCGCATTGGGCGGAAGCGATTCGGCGGAAAAAGCTTTGAAACAAAAAGCCGCCAACCAGAGATATTTATTGGAGGCCATTCAGGCTGCAAACTTTTGGGGCTTTGTTTCCTCAATGGCCAAAGCTGCCTGGGTCATTCTAAAATCGGATCAAAAATATCATGTGAAACAGTGGGCTTTCATTGCTCTGTCTTGGGGTGCAATACGCAAGCTTAAGTCTTACAGACCAACTGCCTGACACGCTCATCGAAGAGTTTATTCCAGTCCACGCCGGGCGCCAGCCCGCTGCTCTCCATGTGAGTAATCAACGATGGTATGGGAGCCCACAACGTCCGGCGTTTCCCAAAAAGGATTTGCCGCCACGCATAGCGCCATGCCAGTGCGTGAGAGGCAGAAAAAAATAATCCATCGCGGGCGCTTCCAACCCAGGACCAGGGATTGCAAACCCGTTTTTTCGTCAGCGCCATCCAGATCGCCAGGTCAGGATTTTTATCGTAGGTTTTGAATACCGATGCTGATTCAGCCAGCGTCCGGCGTCGCGCCATGAAAGTGAGGCAAGTAGATGCCACTGTGCGCCACCGGCTGCCATTGTCCACGATTTCCAGACCGCGACCATGATGAATAAACTTCGTGTTATAATCCGGATGGTCGTAGGCAGTTGCAAAATCAACTTCGGGATGCTGGCGCATAAACCTCACCGTGCGCTCAAGCGAGTGGGGGAGATATAAATAGTCATCTTCAGCAAAATAAGCCAATTCAGAATCTGTCTGTGCGCTCAAGATATCAATTTGGCGGAGAAAGGTCGCCCGGTTGCCTTCGCCTCCAAGCCGGACAAATTCCATCGTCGTTGTTGGAAAAATTTTATTCAACAAGCCAGTATAGGGTGGCGGGCAATTATCCAGTAAAACCCACATTTTGATTTTTAAATCGCCGAGAGATGCTTTAAACGTTTCGAGGTTTAGCCGGAGCAGCGGCAATTTTTCCTTAAATCCAAAAATCGGTTTGCGCGAAACCCCAGGGTATATCCGATAACAAACGGCTAAATCATACTTTTCGGCATTGATCATGATTATGGCCCTTTTTACTTTTTATCAACGCGCGGCAGGCCGAATTTTAGCGTGCGCTTAATTTCAAACCAGCGGTTTGGGCGCAATCTAAAAAAACGCAACATCCAGAAATCCGAGTGCTTGCGGAAGGCCGCGACCCGCTTTCGTTCCCGCAAGATATGGCCGTGCAAGCGCCAGCAATCGAGCAACACGCTCCAGAAACTGCTCTTGGCAAACGACCAGCGCCGCAGCACGATGGCTCCGGCCAGCGATTCCAGAAACAACAGCGGGACCAGCGGAATGACGGGTAAAAGCAAAATAAACTGGCCATTTTTAAGCAATGTCAAAATGCAGTTCCGATTGGTCAAGAATCGTTTCCGGTCATTGGTGCGAAATTCCAGGGTTGAGATTCCTCCAGTCGGGTTGACACCGGCCGCGCCACGGTGGTGCAGGCGTGCTTCATAAATTCCAGCCACTTTATATCCGGCGATCCAGACCCGCCAGGACAAATCGGCGTCATCGGAATAAATAAAAAATTCCGCGTCGAACATGCCTACCTCCATAAAAACATCGGTGCGAATCAGATAGGAACAGCCGCCGGAGATAAAAATTTCGCGTGTTTGGGTGGCTACATTCGAAGGGCTGGGTAATCCAAAAATGTCGAAACCGTAAAATCCAAAGTCCTGGTATGAATTATCGGGATAATTCAAGACCAGGGGGGTGGAAGCCGCCGCGCCAAGTTTTTCGGTTCCCGCCACAAGTTTTTCCATGCAATCGGGTTCCAGCCAGGTGTCATTGTTCAAAAATAGCAGCCAACGGCCCTGTGCGGCGCGCCCGCCGGAGTTGTTGCCTTCGCAAAAGCCGAGATTATCTGAATGGCGGATGATGGTGGCGGCGGGGAACTTTTCAAACCATTTTCTTGCGACGGCCACCGAGTCATCGGAGGAATTGTTGTCCACCATGATTGTCTCAATCCGGCCGATGATGGTTTGCGCGAGGATCGTTTCAAAACATTTCGGCAGCCAGTTCGCCCCGTTACAATTCAGCACGATGATGCTGACGAGCGGCTCGGCATTGGCCGCGCCAAATTTTTCAATTTGTGCCGCCATTTTTTAAAACCTGTTCCTGCTTTGTACCGCTATTTTTTAATGTCTGTTCTTGCTTCAAGTGGGCCACCAACTTTTTATCATGTCTATGGGTCTTATAGGTCCAGACGCCCCAGGCATTGCCCAGGACACTGGCCGGACAAGCCGGCAGGTGCCATAACCAGCGCCGATTGCCGTCGCGGAACATACCGCGCAACGCATGAAAAAGCGGGCCGGCAAAGGAACAGCAATAAAATATGGCCAGCCAAAGCGGCACCGGGGGACTTTCTTTCATCCAATTGGTTTTGGCTTCCTCCTGTACCCGGAGAAAATGAACGGTGGCGCGTCGGCGCTTTTTGACAAAGCCCCAAAGTGTTTGGATGTAGTAGTGATGGACGCCACGTCCGCGAATCCGCAGCCATTCGCGTTTTCCGGCCCGCATGAGATGGAGCGCGGCGTGCGTGTCTTGAAAATGTTCGTCCGCTTTGACGGATTCCAGGTCCGCGCGGCGAAAAACAAAGCCATTAGCCCCGAGTGGATAAGATAAAGAATTTTCCGGCAGCCGCCATCGCTCCACGTCGTTGGTGCGCTCAATGAGCATGGGATTGACGCTCATCAGCCAGCAGATTGGGTCGCTAATGTGCAGCAAATGTGTCAGGTAATCGCAGAACGAACTCATTTTTGGGGAGGGCAAATAATAACTTTCCACGCCAAGCGCCTGCGGATTTTTTTTGAGGGCTTGGACAGCCAGTTCGATGTAATCAGCGTGGGTGATTTCATTGTCGGCGTCCACAAAGACGATAAATTCACCGGTAGCCTGCGCCAGCGCTAGGCGTTTACCTTCCTCCATATTTTTGCCGTCGTCATCCAAAACGATTGCGCCATATTTTTTGGCGATGTCGCGCGTGCTGTCGGTTGAATGAGCGTCAGCCAGGATGATTTCATAGCAATCGCGCGGATAGGTTTGCCGCGCGATGGAAGCCAGGCAGTTGTCCAGGATGGCGCCGGCATTGAGCGTCGGCATGATGAAACTCACGCGCGGCACATTTTGAGCATCGGACGACATGCCGTCATTATGGTTGATAGCAAAGGTAAATTCAAACCTTTGCGGCTCATGTGCCAACTGGAAGGTAAGGCCATTTAATTAAGGGCCGGTGAAAAGAAGACGATAAAAGGCACAAGCATTGGTTCCCGGCAGCGTAATCGGTATGACATTCTGGCCGCCGAATTGGAGCGGCGTAGTAGAGACGCGAACCCAATTGGTTGAAGCCACGTTTGTGGAAGTCTCAAGGACGAATCCCGACGGGCTTGTCGGCCAGGAAATATACAGAGTTCCTCCTGACGGAGCCGTAGCCAGTTGTGGCAGGTTTACGATGTTAATGGGATTGGCCAGTCCGGTGTGTCCGGAGGCGTCGCTGGCGCTCAATACCAGATTGGTTGCGATTTGTGACACGGTAACTGTTCCCGTCCACACACCTTGAACGAAATCACTTGAAGCTGTTGGGCTGACCGGCAATCCATTGGTGGAGTTGATGAAAACAATGCCAGAGTAGTTGGTGAAGATTCCGTTGGTCGCATTTTGGGCAAGGATTTCAACCGTGAACAGTGTCTTCAGGAATCGCGGCGAGGAGATGGTATTCCATGCAAAGTGATCCACGGTGACAACCAGTAGGGCATTGGAGCTGTTTGTGGAGCCATAAAGATTAGTCACCAGGACTGAATAAAAGCCAGCGTTGACTGATTGCGCGTTTGTTAAAGTCAACGTGGTGTTGGTCGCTCCGGAAATGGCATTGGTGCCATTGAAAAGCCACTGGTAAGCCAGTGGCGAAGTGCCACCGGCAGTAATACTAAAGGTCGCGTTTCTTCCTGCCGCTACCGTTTGATTTGTGGGTTGAACAGAAATCGTTGGTGATTGGCCGAACGGAGCAAAATTTTGGTAAATAGAAACACTGCTGCTGCCATCGTTGACAAAGGCAATGTCCGGACGGCCATCCCCATCCAAGTCTCCAATCGAAAGACCTTGGGGATCCGTTTGGCTTCCAAACACCAGCCGCGCGGCCAGGGAATTGTTGGTAATAATGCCCGGCGTGCTCTGGTTAATGAACACCTCCATTTGACTGGAATCCTGACACACCGCCACCACGTCCAGCTTGCCGTCCCCGTTCATGTCTGCCAGGGCCAACGAATTGACCCACGCTCCTGCCGCAAAGTTCGCCGGCGGCGCAAACGAGTTGGTCGTGATACTTCCCGGCGTGCTCGTGTTGCGATAGACGGATACCTCCTGCCCACCCGGCTGCGAGCCAATCACCACGTCCGGTTTGCCGTCACCGTCAATGTCCCCGATGGCAATGGGGAAAGGATCCTCCGGCCCGGCAAAGTCAACGTGCGTCGCGAAGGCCAGGTTCCCCGGCGTGCTCAAGTTGCGCAGCACAGAAAAACTCGGCGTGTTGCCGCTGTAGTTGGCGTCGGCGCTCGCCAGGTCGGGTTTGCCGTCCCCGTCCATGTCAGCAATCGCCACCGACTGCGGGTTGGCTCCGGTGGCAAAGGCCACCATCGGCACAAACGAATTAGTCGTAATCGTCCCGGGCGTGCTGGTGTTCCGCAAAATCCCCAGGGCGCTGTCACTCCGGTCGGCCACAACAATTTCAGGCCGGCCATCCCCGTCCAAATCCTCCACCGCAACGTTATTAGGCAGGTTGCCCACGGTAAAGTACACCGGCGGCGCAAATGAATTGGTGGTAATGCTCCCGGGCGTGGACAGGTTCTTAAGGACGATGACACGGTTGTTCTGATAATCCACGCAGACCAGATCCAGCTTGCCGTCACCGGTCAAATCCGCAGCCACGACGTTGCCAAAAGCTCCGCTGGCCAGGGGCAGCACCACTGGTGTGGCAAACGAGGCCACACTCAACGTCCCATTGGTGCTGATGTTGCGATAGATCTCAAGTGTTGAATTACCGTTAATCACTGCCAAATCCGGCTTGCCGTCTCCATCCAAATCCGCAATCGCTACGTCGGCGATACCGCTGCCGCCCACATTCAGGGTGATCTGGGTTCCCAACGAGGTATTGGTGAAAACACCCGACCCCGGGAAGCTGGGCAGGAAGGACGCGTCGGAATAAGCAGTCAGCCCGCCAACCGTTTCGGTGATGGGGGCAAACATCGCTCCGGGCGGCACGCTTACCACCAGATTTGTTGTGCTGGCGCTGCTTACGCTCGCCTGCACCGCCCCAAAATAAATAATATTGCTCAAAGCCACAGGGCTGAAGTTTAAGCCATAAATGTTCACCACCGTCCCTGTGGCTCCCAGCCCCGGGCTAAAGGAGGTGATCACTGGAACATTGGTGCTGACAATCGGGGTGATGACCGTCAAAATGGCATTGGAACTAACTGCCGAACCGTAGGCATTGGTTAGTGCGACTGCATAAGTGGCGGCAGCGTTGGACGAAACGTCCGTCAAGGTTAGCATGGCCGAGGCCGAGCCTGAAATATTGCCTCCGTCGGATATGTTCGTGCCATTCTTTTGCCACTGGTAACTTAAGGGCAGCGTCCCAATCACCGTTATCGAGAAAGTGGCCGTGGTGCCGGCCAGATTGGTAATGCTCACCGGTTGGCTGGTGATGATTGGCCCAAACAGGACCGTCAGGGTAGCCACGGAACTGGTTGCGGAACCGTAGGTATTGGTCACGACGACGGCATAATTGGCCATGTCGCCTGACGAGACATTGGTTAACGTCAACAGGGCTGTGGCCGAACCGGAAACATTGCCCCCGTCGGTCATGTTCGTGCCATTCTTTTGCCACTGGTAGGCCAGGAGCGGCGTCCCGCCGGCGGTGACTGAGAACGTGGCTGTCGTGCCAGCCAGGTTGGTGATGCTCACCGGCTCGTTGGTAATCGTCGGTGCAAAAACGACAGTCAGTGTCGCCACGGAACTGGTCGCGCTGCCTAGGCTATTGGTGATGATGACCGAATAGTCGCCGGCATTGGTGGCCTGGACATCACTCAGTAACAACACGGCATTGGTCGCCCCTGCCAGCGTATTGGTGCTGTCAAAATACCATTGATAACTCAAGGGCGGCGCTCCAACGGCATCCACCGTCAAGCTGGCCATAGTGCTCGCTACCGCTATTTCATTGGTAGGTTCTAAGGTAATCACTGGCGGTCCGCCGTAGGGCGTAAAGTTTTGGTAAACCGAAACTGTATCGCCGTAATCATTGGCAAAGACAATGTCCGGTCGGCCGTCACCATCCAAATCTCCCACCGCCACCCCGTTGGGATTGTCTCCGCTTGAAAACACCTGCGGTGAGGCCAGGGAGTTATTGGTAATAATGCCCGGCGTGCTTTGGTTAATAAACACGTCCATCTGGCTGGGACTTTGCAGTGTCGCCACCACGTCGGGTTTGCCATCCCCATTCAAATCCCCAAGGGCCAACCAGTTTACCCAGGCCCCTGCCGTAAAGTTCACCGGTGTCGCTAATGAGTTGGTCGTTATGCTCCCGGGCGTGCTCTGGTTATGATAAATTGATACTACCTGTCCGCCCGGCTGCGAGCCAATCACCACGTCGGGTTTGCCATCCCCGTCAATGTCTCCGATGGCAATGGGGAAAGGATCCTCCGGCCCCGTAAAATCAACATGCGTCGCAAACGCTAGGTTCCCCGGCGTGCTCAAGTTGCGCAACACCGATAGGCTGGGCGTTGTGCCGTTGTAGTTGGCATCCGCGCTTGCCAAATCGGGCTTGCCGTCCCCGTCAATGTCGGCAATGGCCACGTTCTGCGGGTTGGCCCCGGTGGCAAAAGCCACCATCGGCGCAAACGAATTAGTCGTAATCGTCCCGGGCGTGCTGGTGTTGCGCAATACGCCCAGGGTGCTGTCGGTGCGGTTGGCTACGGCAATATCGGGCTTGCCATCGCCATCCAAATCCAGGACCGCCACGGAATTGGGCACGTTCCCCACAGTGAAGGTCACCGGCGCGCCAAAGGTATTGCTGGTGATGTTTCCCGTAGTGCACAGGTTTTTGACCACAATGACGTGATTGTCATCGTAGTCCTCACTAATCAGATCCAGCTTGCCATCGCCGGTTAAATCGGCGGCAACAAGGTTCCCCAACGAGGCGCTATTGATCGGCAGAACCACCGGCGGCGCAAAGGAGGTGGCGCTTAACGTCCCGTTGGTGCTGATATTGCGGTAAATCTCGATCATGTCGCTGCCACATGTGACTGCCACATCGGGTTTGCCGTCCCCATCCAAATCAGCAATGACCACGCCGCCAGGGCCGTTGCTGGAATTGAGGATGATCTGGGTTCCTAGCGAGCTGTTGGTGAAAACACCCGATCCCGGGAAACTGGGCAGGAAGGACGCGTCAGAATAAGCGGTTAGGCCGTTGACCGTTTCAGTGATGGGGGCAAAGGTCGCTCCCGGGGGCACGCTCACCACCAGATTTGTCGCGCTGGCGCTGCTAACGGTCGCCTGCACCGCCCCGAAATACACGATGTTATTTGAGATGATGGGGCTAAAGTTTAAGCCATAAATGTTCACCACTGTCCCCGTGGCTCCCAGCCCCGGGCTAAAGGAGCTGATCACCGGCACTAAGTAAACATTTAATGTTGCATTGGAACTGACGGCTGAACCCAATGTATTTGTTATTAGAACGGCGTAAGTCCCCGCTTGTGACGCTTGGACGTTCGTCAGAGTTAATGAACCATTGGTGGCATTATTAATATTGGTTTCGTCAAAACTCCATTGATAACTAAAAGGTGTTGTGCCAATGACGCCAACGTTAAAGGTGACGGTCTGGCCTGCGATGGCAGACTCGTTGGCTGGTTGCGTGATAATTATTGGTGGAGACGGTGTGATTGTTAGCGATGCGTTGCTGCTGACCGCTACTCCGGCTGGATTAGTGACCATCAAACTATAATTTCCAACGGCGGCGGCGGACACATCGCTAATCGTCAAATTCGTGGTCATTGAGCCGGATATGTTTCCCCCATCGCTCAGATTGGTCTCATTGAGCTGCCATTGATAGGAGAGAGGTAATCCTCCGGTAGCAAAGGCGCTAAAGATTGCCGTCGCCCCTTGTATGACCGATTGGTTCGTTGGCTGGGAAGTAATGGCGGGTGGCGCGATGACGTTTAGAGCAAACTGACGGCCTTGCCCAACGCCATCATTCAAATTCGTGAACCACAAAGTTGCGCTATAGGTTCCCACCACCAAATTGCTGGCAGCGTTGTTTAAGCTTACGGTGACGGTGACCGCCGGGTTGCTGGGCATTAATATTCCTTCATCCGAAGAAACACTCAGCCACACGGAAGTATTGGAAAGTGTCCAAGTCAGCGTATTAGTTCCGGCATTGGTTAAAGAAAGTTCGCCCGATGTCACTATGAATGGCCCTCCCACGCCGCCAGTGGAAGTGAAGCCGGTTGCCGGCGTGATAATCAATGGTTCGGGATTGGCCAGTGCATTGATGAGATTTTGCCCTGCGGGCGTTCCCCAGCCAGTGCAAAGGTCATATCCTGGAACTGCGTAAAACTTGGTCGGGCTGCCACTCCAGGTATTGTTCCCGGTGGTAATGTCGTGGAAGTCAGACGTATAATTGGAACCGGTGCCTATGGCATCCACTGCCGCATTGATCACCCCAATGGGAGATTTGCCGCTGGCGGCCGCCTGTTGGTTGGCCAACGCCGCAAAGCCAGCCCAGAGGGGCGCGGCGCAACTGGTGCCTCCCACGTTCCAATCGCCTCCATCTGCACGCACATACACATTTTGCGCAGTCATGGCAACGTCCGGGGTGTTGCGCATGGTGGTTGATCCCTGGTTGGCGGCCATGCTGATATTGGTTTGCCAGGATGGGATCGGATATTGTGTGCTGATGCCGCCGCCACTGCCCCCATTGCCAGCATTCCAAACCGTTTCTGATACCCACGCGCCGCCCGGCCCGCTGGTCGTTAAAGAGGTGCCCCCGACTTGTGTGATGTAAGGACTATCACCGGGAAAGTAAATCAGCCCTACCCATGCGTCACCGTCGCCGGAGGCGTTGAAGAATGATTGTCCTTGCGCGGCCATTTCCATCCAAATCTGGTCTGCTGCCGGTTGGGCTGTTCCTTCGGGGGTATACCATGAACAACTGAACTGAGAGACCAGGGTGTTCGTTACCATCTGATTCAGAATGTCCTCGAATGGACTGCCATTCGGCGCCTGATAAACAACCACAGCAGAAGCATTTGTCGCCATGGAAATGGCCACTTCGATGTCCAGTGCCACTTCGACGTCCGCCTCCGAACCCTCTGTTCCGGCAGTGGCGCCATCAATCAACACATCCTGCATTGGAATATTCGGCAGACCTGCGGCGCTTTCATAATATCGCTGGCCGAATAACCGTCAAATTCGAGCAGACCTACGGCCTGCCCTGAACCGTTTAGCGAGGTGCCAGGAACATAAGCCGCCCGAAAATCTTTTCCCTTATACGTGCCGCCGGGACCTGAGCCGGAGTTAGGCGAAGCAGCAGATTGCGCGGTGATAAGGCGTTTTGTCACAAGGCCAGGACGCGGTAGTTCGTAATTGTCCAAACCTCCGATGTGCAAGACTGAGGTTGACAGATCAAGCGATGGATCGGCGCTGGGCGCGTAAAAAGTCCGGTTTTCCGTGGGATGACGATAGACATTCATCTTTAGATGAAACGCGCGTTCGATGTCGGGAACTGAACCATTCACGTCCACCAACATCCGGTTGGAATAAGTGGCCGTGACGCGCAGGCCGTGTTTTTTAGCATAAGCGATGACCGCCTGATAATCCTGTATGGATGGGCCAAATCTCTCAGTAAATTGCGCCGGTGTCAGATAATGGTGGTAAATGGGGCTGGAGGGATCATAAATTTGATTGAGCAAATCAGAAAGCTCGGTCTCATTTCGCATTGGAAGCGAAATTGCAAGATTTAAACGGCTGTTAGCTGGAAGTGAGCCTGATGGCTGCAGATGGGTCACTGCCGGTGGTATATGACCATGTAACACTTGCAGCGTTGTTGCCGGGAGCGTTGTGAGGGTAAGAAATAAAAATGAGACAAAACCTATCCCCCAAAGTAGTTTTGTTTTCATGATTCGCTTGTATGTCTCTGGGTGGCGTAAGCCTGTAAAAGCGCTCACCTGCGTCTGACAGCTAAAATCACAACACTCTTGCAAAAAAGTTTTGACAAGTCAAGAACCTTAATTGACAGGGCAAGTTCCTCAATTTAAACAATTTAATTGAGCCGCCGGATGCGGATACGCAGTTACCAGTCTGCTACGATTCCCGGGATTGGGTGCGCATGGCGATCAGCCAAAATAGGAACAACATGCCAAAGGTAATGCCGGCAGCCATAGGCATGATCCGCAATAAATCGTCAGGCGATTTGCCAAAAAACAAAAGCGCCAGCCAATAGGCCACACCAAGTCCGCAATAGAACAAGGCCAGCTTAATCCAGCGGCTGGCGAGCGACCAGGTGCCCAGCGCCTGCAATAAGCCGATAAAAACCATGGCCGCGCTGAATGGACCCACCATCCCGGCTGATTCCGTTGTGTATCTGCCAAGGACCTTTAGGCAGAACATTCGCAGTGTAAAAAGACACACGGCCCCAAAAAGCAGGCCAAAACTGGAAAGCCCGATTAATTTGATTTGTTCCGAAACGATGCCGCCAGTGCGCTGCCCCGAACGGGAAGTGAACAAGACAGTAAGCATGGGCGCAACGGTTTGGGGCAACGCACGGGCCAAAATGCCCGCGGCGGCGTAGGCGTCGAGATCGCTTTTTGTGAAGTATTTATTGGCAACCAGATAGTCCCCTTGAAGAAAACAGAAATTACCTATAACATACGCTATGCTAATAATGAAGTAGACGGCAAATTCTCGATTCCATGGTGGAATGGGTTCGCCATGCAACGACAACTCCTTCCGCCAAAACAGCAGAACCAGGTATGCCAGCAAAGCGAAGGCCGAAGCGAGCACGGCGGTTTCGGCGGTTGGCCACTTGAAAGTAATGAACCAGCCGAAAATCACCCGCAATACCATCGCTAATAATCCGATGAGCGCCAGCCGCTTGAACCACGCCATCCCCTGACATAAGGCCGTGGCGAAGGATGCCCACAATGTCAGAAGTGTGCAGAAAAGTGTTACCAGAGTTAGGCTTTCGCCATAATGGAAAAAATGGCTCAAAGGCTTAACGGCAAGGATCGCAAGCACTGAACCAATTATCGTAAACCAAAAAACAAATCGCCGGCAGCCACGGAGCAGCCCCTCCAATCGCGCAAGGTCATCGCTGGCTTTGAAATGCGCAATGTAGTGTGTGACAGCGGCGGTGGCCACCGCCGGCAGCAGGCCAAGCAATGTCATTAAACCACTCAACGCACTATTGGCATCTCCGTAGTCACCGGATGTCTTCAAGTGCCGGCCCATAATGGCTTGAAAAGCGAGGTTGCCAAGTCCGGTGACAAAACTGAGGGCAGTAAAGATAATGCCGCTTTGCAACAAGTCGCTGATGCGCCATGTGTTTTTCATAAGGGCGGCCGGCCGGGGCAGGTTTTTAGGGCGGAAGCGTTCAATTTTGTTTTGCGGTGTCGGGCAATGCCTTGGGCTTCAAATATGGACGCTTTTTACCGCAGCCCAATCTTAGATAAAATGACCGTTGGTCAGGATGGCCGTCTTCATGTCGAAATTTGATCCAATATTGAGACATTTTCGTTCAACCATTTCCAAAGACGTTCCAAGCCTTTGGGAAAGGATGTTTCCGGCTTCCATCCAAAGTCTCTCTCGGCCTTTCGCCCATCGCTGATATAGATGGCCTGATCACCGGGGCGAGTGGGATGAAATTCAACCTGAACCTGCCGTCCTGCCAATTTTTCCAGGTCCGAATGGAACTCTTTCCAGATGGAAACGGAATTCTTTGTTCCGCCGCCAATATTATAAACGCCACCCGCGGTCACATCGCTATGTTTAAAAGCCATTTCATACGCG
>Ga0206845_1053_pt1 | contig 38508 bp, 45 predicted proteins | sample Alteio_BWOrgCont_19_FD_152887 | JGI IMG/M metagenome (GOLD analysis project Ga0206845, IMG submission 152887) | Enriched cells from forest soil in Barre Woods Harvard Forest LTER site, Petersham, Massachusetts, United States -... | ecosystem: Environmental > Terrestrial > Soil > Temperate forest >...
TTTAACTGAATACGGCACACAAATTTTATGCATGTTGTCGGCGGAAAACGGCTGCACATATCTGTCGCGCAATTTTGAAACCATCACCGGCCAGGCCGGTGACGCGCATCTTGGCCAGCATTTTTACGACATCGTGCACAGCGATTTCCGCGAGCGCCTGGCCGACATCATCGCCGCACCCGCGCAGCAAACCATGCCGCAGCCCTTCCGCTGTAAGCTCACGCACGCCGATGGAAAATATTACTGGTACCTGTTCCTCATTCATCCCAAGCAGGAAGAAGCCGGAGAGTTCGTGTGCATCGTTGAGAATATCAACGAGAGCGTGCAGGCCCAGAACACGCTGCAAAAAGCGCGGCTTGAGGCGGAACTGGCACTGCGCGCGCGCTCAGAGTTCCTCGCCAATATGTCGCATGAACTCCGCACGCCGCTCAATGCGGTGATCGGCTTTTCGCAGCTCATCGAGAGCCAGATGTTCGGCCAGATCGAAAATCCGCACTATATGGAATATATCAAGCACATCCACGAAAGCGGCTACGACCTGCTCGCCAAAATCGAAGATTTGCTCGAAATCGCCAATATCGACGCCGGGCGCGTGCGGCTTTCGCGCGAGGAGATTCACTTGAGCGATATTTTCAAGCACGTGCTCGAAGCACAGGCGCATCATGCGCAGGACGCTCGCGTCAGGCTTGAGCCAGCGCCACTGCCGCACGATATTTTGCTGCATGTCGATCGCCTGAAGCTGCAGCACATACTGGGTCATCTTGTCGCCAACGCCATCAAGTTCAGCGCGGCGGGAGATACCATCACGCTCTCAGGCCGGCAGGACGAAAACGGCCAGCTGCAGCTGGTAGTCGAGGATACCGGCCACGGCATTGCGGCGGAAAAACTAACCTCCATTTTAAACGCGCTGCAGGAAGATAATTGCTGGTCATCGCACGAGAATAAAAATATCGGCTTAGGGCTCGCGCTCACGCGTGAATTCGTGGCGCTGCACGGCGGCCAGGTCGCCATCGAAAGCCGCGCCGGCAAAGGCACGCGCATCGAAATCACTTTGCCCAAAGACTGCGTACGCGGCATAGTGATGAAACAACCAGATTACCGCCGCCAGGCAGTGCATTAAAAGTGATAAAAGATGCTTAGATGAAGGATGATTGGATTATCTGTTCATCTTTCATCTAATCATCTATCATCCTACACATGAACAAACACCAAACGGCCAAAGACATTATAGCCGCCGCCCTGCCGCTCGTGCCATTCGACGGCTGGAACCAGTCCACATTGAGCAAAGCCGCCGAACAGGCAGGATATAAACGCACCGACGCCATTCGCGTGTTTCCCGGCGGCGCCATCGACGCGGTGGATTTTTTCATCGCTGAGATGGATGAGGAAATGCTCGCGCAGCTTAAAACCTACCACCTCGATGGCATGAAAATCCGCGAACGCATCGCCACTGCCGTGCGCGTGCGCCTGGAGTCGCTCGCCCCGCACCGCGAGGCTGTGCGCAAGGCGCTGGCGCTTGAGGCGATGCCGTTTTACGCGCACCGTGCGCTGAAGAATTTATACAAAACCGTCGATGCAATCTGGTATGCGGCAGGCGACACCTCCACCGATTTTAATTTCTACACCAAGCGCCTGCTGCTCGCCGCGGTGTATTCTTCCACACTGCTTTACTGGCTGGACGACAAAAGCCCGCTGTATGAACATACGTGGGCGTTTCTCGACCGCCGCATCGCCGATGTCATGCAGATCGAAAAAGCTAAACACCAGTTTAAAAACTGGTTCTCACCCCAAACTACCTGAACCGCTATAAGTTTGGCAAAAATTAATAACCTTACATTGGCTTGAACCCTCTACTCCCCACAAATGAATAGCATAGGGGGCTTCAGAATCAGTAAACTGTGATTGAAATGTCCGCATAATTCTGGCACGTTCTTGTGAGTCTGCACGCCAGTAAGCATGAGTCGTTTCCTGATCTGGAATAACGTAAAAATAATGTAGTGGTAAAATGGTTACATCCGTTTGGTTGATACCGAATAAGCCAGTCAACAGTTCAGGTCCATAGGTTACACGGCGCGATTCTTCAGGATTTGCAAATCTTATCCTGCACCCTTCAAGAATTTTGTGCGCAGCCCTTGCATCTGGAATACTACCCATTAGTGCACAGTTTAAATGCGGCGTGGTATGCCCCGTGGGTTGGCATGGTGCAAGAAAATAATCGTGGCACCGTAAAGGATCAAAATTACGCAAGGTTATAATATCGGCATCGCAATACACACCACCATATTTCGCCAAAAGCCAATAACGAAAAATATCTGAACGGCTGCTATACCAAGGAAGATGGTTGATAATCTGACGCAAATCGTCCGGAAAATGTTCAGGTAATTCGTGCCAGATACGCATTTCCCAGTTCGGATGGAAGCGACTGAATGTATCTATATTCTGAGTAACCCACGCCGGTGTGTCATCACCGAACCATATCCAGTGCGCTAATTGCGGAATTTTAGTCATGGAACCTCATCAGGAAGTTCACACACATATTCATTAAATTTGTCATCTGATGGTATTATATCCCATTTTTTAAATACCACTTCTACATTCGCATACATGTTCTTTGGTATTTGCTCAGTCACATAGGCCTTTGCAGCTTCTGTTGCTTCCTGTCCGCTGCAGTAACGAATCTCAATGGTAAGCGGTGCGGTTTGTGCAACCTGCCAAATAGTTGCACCTAAAGCTTCACGACAAGGAATGGGAAGCATTGGCGCGATTTTCATGCCATTGGGGAAACGAAACATGTGTGCGGAGCGCCCGACTATACGATTAATCACAGGTAATGTGCGGCCACATTTACATGGTTCTCCCCTCTCCACCAAATCCCCTTGTTCATAACGAATCAGCGGCTGCGCAAAACTGAAAAACGGTGTTACTACTACGCGCCCTACCTCGCCCGGCCGGCATGGCTCATTATTATTATCCAATATTTCCAGCAACGAACATTCCGACATCATGTGGTAATGATTTCCCATCGGGCACTGGGTGGCCATCTTGTGGCCTTCCTTTGAATTATATGATGCCATCATCTTGGCACCAAATGCCTCCATACAGGCTTTCCGGTCATCCAAGCCAACATTAGCTCCTACGGTAATCACTCCATCCAACTTTAATTTAATGCCAAATTTTTGAGCTGCAAGCGCCACCGTTTGGGCAGGCTTCGGGCGCATGGCAATATAAGAGATACGGCGATCCATCAGAAATTTAAAATATAAATCTAATGGCGTTGTACGTTCGAGTTGCCAAAATTTTCCCGTCTGATGATGATCCCACGCTGGTCCCCAAGATCCAATCAATTTGCCCTCGGGGTACGCAGCTTCCTGGGGATTTTTCATCAAATAAAGCTCGCATAGATTTTTGTTAAAATCAATCTTATGCCACTGGTAAGAACGCATAACTGCTGCCCGGTTCACCCATGATGCATAGGCATTATGCGTGGTTTTCACCGGTGTTCCCGTCGTACCGGAGCTACTAAATTTGCCAATTGCCCCATATGCGGGAAGCATCTGCGTAGCCTGCATGGATTTATGCTTTTCCAGCAGGTCCTTTCGCGTTACAATTGGTATATCGCGCCAGCGATTCCAATTTACAGATCCATCGTTGCGAATTACCCAATTCAGGCGATTTTTATAAAAGGGTACAAATGCATTTGCATGATTTAGCAGTCTGGCTAGTTGCTCACGCTGATAGGCTACCATCTGATCCGCCGGCCAATATTGGCTTCGCATCATTAAAGAAAAATAATTACGTTCTATCGTTGCAGCAATGTTCATGGCACCATTTATGGATGGCCTAAGTTCATTGTATTTTTCAAGAGATTATATTACCATGAATTACATTATTAAATTAAAATAAATGTAATCATTCAAAAGATTATCATTGCCGCCGCATTGCCGGCGTCATGAAAATCGAAAAAACCGCACCACTTTAAAAACCGGTTCGCAAAAAAGACCGCGTAATTATTCATTCGGAGTGCGCAATGTCGAACGCGTGCCATACATCACAATATCGTCGAAATTGTTTGTTCCGCTGGGAGTCGTATAATCCTGCGTCGCATCTTTCTGTACGAATACGCCCGCCGGTGGTGTTCCATTAACTGCAGCGGTACTGGTACAATCACAATTTACCAGTTCATCGGCGTTGTTCGAACCACTACTGACACGCGTGGCACCGCCATTGCGCGGATATGCGCCGTGACCGTTAGGGCCAAAACTAATCAGCACATAAGCTGCATGGGTTTCTTTGCTGTTGTTACACACACCGGCGGCGGTTCCCGTCGCATCGCAAATGGACATGCGTACCGTCATATCGTTGGCGGGGATAACCGTGAATGGTAATTGACCGGAGACAAAACTAGCGGTGAACCTGTTATCCACCGCATACATGATGCGCCCGCCCCAACCATCGATGGCAGCATCATCAGGAAGCTCCAATGTTTTGGTTGGCACCATGCCTTCAGTAATTTTGCCATTTACAAAATTATTACTGCCACTGCATACGCTCTCGGGATCTGCCAATTCCAGCCCCTCCACCCCAAACGTCGAGCTGGAAAGTGCTGCCTGGATATCCGCCGGGCATGGCAGACTATTATACGCAACACGATAATTGTAGAGCGCTTGCTGGAGCGCGCGTAGTTTATTCTGGGTTTCACTAATTGCGCGATTTTGCAAGGAAGAAATAAACGCCGCCACCGCGCCACCAACCACAATCGCAATAATAGCAAGCACGACGCTGATTTCGAGGAGCGAGAAACCGCCATCCCCGCACTTGTTGCGGGGTCTGGTATGCTTACTGCCTGAATTTAGATTTTGCATCTAGTTATGTTACCACAAAGCACCGGACCCCGCAATAAATGCGGGGATAATCACATATGTATCACTTTACCAAACGCATCTAATGTGGACTCATGCATCATTTCCGACAGCGTCGGATGCGGGAACACGGTATGCATCAGCTCGCCTTCGGTGAGCTCTCCGGTTTTGGCAATGGCGTAACCCTGAATCATTTCCGTCACCTCTGCGCCTATCATATGCGCGCCGAGCAACTCGCCGGTTTTCGCATCGAAGATGGTTTTGACCAGGCCCTCCGGTTCGCCCAGCGCAATCGCCTTGCCGTTGCCGATGAACTGGAAACGCCCAACTTTGATGTCTTTATATTTTTCCTTCGCCGCTTTTTCGGTCATGCCGACGCTTGCCACCTGCGGCCAGCAATAAGTACAGCCCGGAATATTTTTGATATTGAGCGGATGCACATCTTTCTGCCCCGCAATTTTTTCCACGCAAATCACGCCCTCATGCGACGCCTTATGCGCCAGCCACGGCGGGCCAGTAAGATCGCCAATCGCATACACGCCCGGCTCGCCGGTTTGCGACCACTGATCCACCACCACATGCGTTTTATCCACTTTGACTTTGGTGCCTTCGAGCCCCAGATTTTCGGTATTGCCGACAATGCCCACTGCCAGGATCACGCGATCGACGGTGATTTCGGAAGTTTTACCGCCCGCTTCGAGCGTCACGGTGACATTATTTTTCCCGCGCGCGAGGGATTTTACATTCGTGCTGGTCATGATTTTCATGCCCTGTTTTTCGAATGCTTTTTGCGCGAGTTTGGAAATTTCCTCATCTTCCACCGGCAACACGCGATCCATCACTTCCACCACCGTCACTTCCGCGCCGAGCGTGCGGAAGAAACTCGCAAACTCAATGCCAATCGCGCCCGAGCCGATGACGAGCAACGATTTCGGCATCACATCCGGCACCATCGCCTCTTTATAGCTCCACACCAGCTTATTCATCACCAGCGGCCCGTCCGCCTCAAGCCCCGGCAGCGAGCGCGCCCGAGCGCCGGTGGCGAGAATAATATGCTTCGCCGTAATCTCAGAAATTTTCTTGCCGTCTTTTTCCACAGCAATTTTGCCCTTGCCCGCGAGCTTGCCATGGCCATCAACGACGGTGACTTTATTCTTTTTCATGAGGCCCGACACGCCTTTGGATAGCTGGCTCGCCACCGAGCGCGAACGCGCAACAATTTTCGCCAGATCAAACTTCACATCCGACACGCTAAGCCCAAAGCTTTCCGCATTATGCATCAAATGATAAATCTCACTCGTGCGCAGCAATGCTTTGGTCGGAATACACCCCCAATTAAGGCAAATCCCACCCATATGCTCACGCTCCACCAGCGCCGTCTTCATGCCGAGCTGGCTGCTGCGAATCGCCGCCACATACCCGCCCGGCCCACCGCCGATGATCACTATATCAAATTGCTCTTTGGCAAAATTTTGTTCGGTCATAACTCTCCTACTCGTCATTCCAGCGAAAGCTGGAATCTCACTTTACAATATTCTCGTATAAATCCAGCCAATCAGAATTTTCTTTTTCGATCAATTCAACTTTCCAACCGCGTTGCCATGTTTTCATCTGCGTTTCCCTGACTATGGCGCTTTCCGCCGTTTCATGCACCTCGAAATATACCAGCCGCTTGATGTTATATTTTTTCGTATGCCCTTCAATCAATCCTTCTTTATGTTCGTAAACACGTTTTACTAAATCCGACGTCACACCGATATACAATGCCCCATCTCTTCTGCTCGCCATGATGTAAACATAAAATTGCTTCATGCACATCCCTAAGTTCGTCATTCCAGATAAGCAAAGCGCGATCTGGAATCTCTAGAAAAAGAAAGATTCCAGCTTTCGCTGGAATGACGGATTTAATTATAACAACAACAGCGCCGGGCTCTCGATATAATGCTTAAACGCTGCGAGGAATTCCGCGCCGACCGCGCCGTCCACCACGCGGTGATCGACCGACAGCGTCACATCCATCATGTTGGCGACGATCATTTTACCATGGCGCACCACTACGCGGTCTTCACCCGTGCCGACCGCTAAAATGCAGCCCTGCGGCGGGTTGACGATGGCGGCGAAATTTTTCACGCCATACATGCCGAGGTTGGAAATCGAAAATCCGCCGCCCTGGAATTCTTCCGGTTTCAACTTATTATCCCGCGCGCGCGCCGCCAGGTCTTTCATCTCGGAAGAAATCGCAATCACGCTTTTCTGATCCGCATTTTTCACAATCGGCGTAATCAGCCCACCCGGAGTCGCCACCGCGACGGAAATATCCACGTTGTTATATTGCACAATCGCATCGTCATACCAGCTCGCGTTGGAGGCCGGAATCTTCTTCATCGCGAGTGCCGAGGCCTTGATGATAAAATCATTCACCGATACTTTATACGCCGGTTTTTTATCCTTGCCCGCGACGGATTCCGCCTCGAAATTAATGTCCTTGCGCATATCGAGCAAACGGTTCAGTTCGCATTCCACCGTCAGATAAAAATGCGGCACTTGCTGCTTGGATTCGGTGAGCCTGCGTGCAATGACCTTGCGCATGTTGCTGTTGGGAATTTTGGTGAACTCGATGGGATTCCTTATCACGCGGCCCGAGCGCATCGCCCCGCCGCCGGATTTGGCCTTCAATACATCGTCCTTCACCACGCGACCATGCGGGCCCGTGCCTGCCACATTTCCAATATCCACACCTTCTTGCACAGCGACACGCTTGGCGAGCGGGCTTGCAAAGATTCTTGAATCCTGTGAGCCGCGGCGCGGCTGCACAGGATCTGCTGTTGGCGCAAGCGTTGGAGCTATGGAAGGCGCCATTGAAGGAGCAGCAGAAACAGCAGTTGGTGCAGCAGGCGCTTTTGCTGCCTCAGCTTTCGGTTGATCCTGTGCTGCGGCCGCGCCGCCCACAGGATTACGCGGCTTATAAGATTCCAAAACCTTCTTATCTTCACCATCCTCAAGCAACAGCGCGATGAGCTGATTCACCTTCACGCCTTCGGTGCCAGCACCCACCACAATCTTACCCATCACGCCTTCATCGACGGCTTCGACTTCCATCGTCGCCTTGTCGGTTTCAATCTCGGCGATGACCTGGCCGGATTTGATTTTATCGCCCTCCTTCACCGTCCATTTGGCGAGGTTGCCCTCCGTCATGGTGGGCGAAAGCGCGGGCATCAGAATTTCTATGGGCATTGGCTACATTCCATTTCGGGCAAAATATAAATAAATCGCGTACGCGCTGAGCATCAAGCCGGTGGCCAGCAACATAGCCATAGCAAAGCCAGCCTGCTTATCAACCAAAAAACTAAACGCGTAAAAAAAGATAAAGGTTGGCAGCACCATGAGCGGAATGGCGCGCGAAAATTCGGCGACCTTTTCGGCGCTACGCGTATCATAATATAAAAATCCCATGGCAATCATCGACGTCAGCGGTAGCGCCACCACCAGCGCGCCAAGCAGGTTCGAGCGCTTGGCCAGCTCCGATGCGACAACGGCGATGAAGGATGCGATGAGGATTTTAAGGGCGAAGGTCATTTTTTCCTTTATTGTCATTCTAACTAAAGTGGGCAGCGTGTTTTCATCTTATCTGTCTTCTCTCCCCTTCTTGTCTGGAAATGCTGCGTTAAAATGCAGAAACCGCTGAGCAGCGACATTAGCATCCTGAAGCCCCTCATGCATTTCCGATATAACATCTTTAGGGAGCTTTTCTATATTGTCCGTAAATGGAAATGCTGCGTTAAAATGCAGAAACCGCTGAGCAGCGACATTAGCATCCTGAAGCCCCTCATGCATTTCCGATATAACATCTTTAGGGAGCTTTTCTATATTGTCCGTAAATGGAAATGCTGCGTTAAAATGCAGAAACCGCTGAGCAGCGACATTAGCATCCTGAAGCCCCTCATGCATTTCCGATATAACATCTTTAGGGAGCTTTTCTATATTGTCCGTAAATACAGCAAAAACAATTTTTTTACCTTCAACCACCACATTTAATGCATCGCCTCCGAGAGTTTCAAATGCATTGGCAATACTGGAATCCTCATCTAACGCTACCATCATTATATCGTTCGGATTTGTTAACTTGATTAAATAATTAAATCCCTTTTTACGCTGAATAGCCTTCGCAATTGGTTTAGGAAGAATATCGAAGCCAAAGGGAAAAAAAGGCGCTTCTTTCAATTTTTTTCTAGCCGTTTCAGTATCCATATATTTACCATTTAAGCCGCCGCCTGGTCGCGGTAACATACCTGCTTCACTGCCTCGATAATATGCGAAGCCTGCGGCAGCGCGAGTTTTTCTAAGTTCGCGGCATAAGGCAGCGGCACATCCACGCCCGCCACGCGCGCCACCGACGCATCGAGATAATCGAACGCATGTTCCATAATCACCGCCGCGATTTCCGAGCCGATGCCCGCCGCCGGCCAGCCTTCTTCGACCGACACACAACGGTTGGTTTTTTTCACCGACTCCACAATCGTTTCCACATCCAGCGGGCGAATGGTGCGCAGATCAATCACTTCCGCCGAAATGCCCTGCGCCTGTAATTTTTCCGCCGCCGCGAGCGCTTTGCCCACCATTATCGAAAATGCCACGATGGTCACATCCGTGCCTTCGCGCACCACAGCCGCCTTGCCGATTTCAGCGACGTTATCACCTTCAGGCACATCGAACGTTTGTCCATACAACATTTCATTTTCTAAAAAGATTACCGGATTGGGATCGCGAATCGCGGCTTTCAAAAGCTGCTTGGCCGAAGCCGCATCATACGGCGCAATGACTTTTAAGCCCGGAATATGCGCATACCAGCTCGCATAGCACTGCGAATGCTGCGCGCCCACGCGCGATGCAGCACCATTGGGCCCGCGGAACACAATCGGGCAGCGGATTTGCCCGCCGGACATATAATTGGTTTTCGCCGCCGAGTTGATGAGCTGATCCATCGCCTGCATGGCAAAATTAAATGTCATGAATTCGACGATTGGCTTTAAGCCCATCATCGCCGCGCCCACGCCAAGCCCAGCAAACCCATGCTCGGTAATCGGCGTATCAACCACGCGCGCGGGCCCAAATTCCGCCAGCAGCCCTTCGGTGACCTTATACGCCCCCTGATATTCGGCGACTTCCTCGCCCATCACGAACACATCCTTATCCCGGCGCATTTCCTCCGCCATGGCATCTCTGAGCGCTACGCGTACTGTTTGGTTGGTCATAGCCTTGGTCCTCTTTCTTCGCCTTCTGCTATCCTATTTAAATATAAATCTCCTACTGCAACTATATTAGAAGTATCCGACAAACCTTCTGCTGCGAGTATATTAGAGGTTTCCGCCATTACCGTGGGAGTGTCCCAACTATTCCTATAGCCGTTGTGAGCGCTTCCAATAATTTCGAGAGCTTGCGCGATAAATACCGCCTCTTCTTCCGAATCAAATATCTTGAATCGACCTTTAGGATTCTTCGCCATTTTTTCCCATTTACCTGTAGAAATTGCATCAGTTATATCCGTTATTCTCTCCAATACTCTCTGTGCTGGAGCCAAATCTTTATTATCAATGTTACGCAGTAAATCTTTTTGAATAAATTCCACCAGTTCTAATGCAGCACTATATTCCCGCCTTATTCTTTCCATTTCTTCCAAGCTACTAACAGATTCTAATTTGACAGGAGGATTACGATCACTGAATAATCCACGTGCAAAATTTTCTGCAGCTTTAATAACACTCATGCCTAAACCTACGCCGTCACATCCGTCCAAAGCTCACTCTCCGGCGGCTCAATTGTCATTCCCGCGCAAGCCGGAATCCAGTGCGCCGCGTCTGCTGCGCAGAAGTAATCTATACCGCGCCCATGGCGCTTTGCTAGATTCCCACTTTCGTGGGAATGACAATTATTGAGTGATTTCGTCATAAAATCTTTCCAATCCGGATTCATTTTTTCAATTAACTCTAACTTCCATTTCCGATTCCATTTTTTCATCTGCGTTTCACGGTGAATGGCGGCCTCAATATCATTTGTTTGTTCATAATAGACCAGCATTTTAACGCCATATTTTTTCGTGAAGCCATCTGCCAATTCATGTTTATGTTCATATATTCGTTTTACCAAATCCGAGGTGACACCAATGTATAATGTACCGTTTCTTTGGCTTGCCATGATGTAAACATAATATGTTTTCACAGCAAATCACTGGATTCCCGCTTTCGCGGGAATGACAGAAATTATAGCATCTCTCAGGGCTACTCGTAGGGTTTGTGTGGTCATATTAATCATCTCTTCCTATTTGTTTAACGCATCTCGCTAATTCTCGAGGTAATTTGTTGAGGATCAACTTATATTCACCTGTGTCTTTATTATCTTCGATTTTGAACTTTAATGTTTCAGTTTTCACATCGCCGCCTTTAGTAGCGGTAACGCTAGCCTCTGCTGCAGCTTGCGCTATATCTTGCACTGCGTTCCTTAAAAATTTACTTTTAAAGCTTTTCATAATCGCATCTTTCGGCATTCCTTTAGTTGGCGGCGCCGGCTCCCATTTATCACAGCAGGCGCGGCGCAGCAGTCTCAATGCTTTTTTGTTTGCCTCAATGGTAGCTTTGCTTTTCTCGCCTTCTTTTATATGTGGTTCAGCTAAATCCTCTGAATCCGAAATATCATCGGATATCGCATAACCCCATTTGTTTTTCCTTATTTTTTTAATAACAACTTCGTCTGCAAGCTCTAACAACAAATGTGCAGTATAATGACGTCCCGCTTCTTCAAAACTCTCCGCTGTACGTTCTTGATGTGCGCTAGTCAGTATCTCCTTATATTTTTCCTCATATTTTATGTGTCCGTCTATACCGCTATTAATTTTCACGATCGCTTGTTTTGCCAACTCGAATATATCAAACCGATCTAGGTATGAATTATCCATCAAGCCGTCACATCCGTCCAAAGCTCTGATTCCGGCGGCTCTGGGCTTGCTTGCGCAAATTCCGCCGCCGTGGCCACAACAGCTTTAATCTCTTTATCAAACTCCTTGCAATCCTCTTCGCTCGCCACATTGCCCGCGACCATTTTCTTTTTCAGCGTTTCAATCGGATCGTGATGTTCTTTATAATCTTCCACCTCTTCCTTGCTACGGTATTTCGCCGGGTCGGACATGGAATGTCCGCGATAGCGGTAGGTTTTCATCTCGAGTAAAAACGGGCCATTTCCGGCCCGTACATGTGCAACTGCTTCAAGTCCCGCTTCGCGCACGGCCACCACATCCATGCCGTCCACCTGTTTGCCGGGAATGCCGAACGCTTCGCCGCGTTTGTAAAGTTCGGTGGTCGATGAGCTGCGCTTCACGCTGGTGCCCATCGCATATTCGTTATTCTCGATAATGTAAATCACCGGCAATTTCCAAAGGCTCGCCATGTTGAAGCTCTCATACACCTGGCCTTGGTTCGCCGAGCCGTCTCCGAAATACGTCAAACTCAACGCGCCATTGCCGCGATATTTATGCGCGAACGCAATGCCCGTTCCGATCGGCACCTGCGCGCCGACGATGCCATGCCCGCCGTAAAAATGTTTTTCGGTGGAGAACATGTGCATCGAACCGCCTTTGCCCTTGGAAAATCCGTCCACACGTCCGGTGAGTTCGGCCATGATACCTTTGGGATCCATGCCGCAAGCGAGCATATGCGCGTGATCGCGGTAGCTGGTGATTACCGCGTCATCCTTGGTAATGCAGCTTTGCATGCCGACGACGACCGCTTCCTGCCCGATATATAAATGGCAAAAACCGCCGATCAGCCCCATGCCGTAAAGCTGCCCGGCTTTTTCCTCGAAGCGGCGGATCATCAACATGTCGCGATACATCTTGAGAAGCAGTTCTTTGGGCAGCGTTTTGCCCGCGGAAATGCTGGTTACTTTATCATCGTTTTTGCTGGCTGGTTTGACCATGTTTTCCTCGCCTGTTTAGATGACGTTATAAACACCCGAAACCGCGTTTTTGGCAAGCGTTTAATCGCGCGATTTTGTTGCGATGCAGCAGGTATATTGAACTTGGGATTTAACTTATTTCGTTAGTCCCCGGGTTCCCTGCTTTCCGCAACCGGTCAATACATTCCAATAAATCAGTATGAGCAGGACGACGAGCAATTATTTCCTCCAACTGTTCTCGTACCTCAAGCTTCGCTTCCTGCCACTGCTGTGTAATTAATTTTATGCGAAGCTCCGGATCTGATATGCCCTTAAAGCACTTAACGAACTCTTTCACAAACATTTCAGAACCAGCTTCACTTTTTGCATGATTAGCGGATAACAAAGCTCCCCAGCTTGTCAAAATACGGGCTCTTTCATCCGCTGTCCCCTTAAACTGTAATTGCTCCGTACGCTGTTGCGCTATACGCAATATCTCTGCCGGTGAAGGATCTTTTGCATCACCCGCCATGCTTTATTCCTTATTTGGCTTAAGGAAATACACCACTTCGTTTTTGCCGGTTTTACCCAGCACGCGGCGCACTTGCTCATCGAGCATATCGAGATCGAGCGAATTGTCGGACAGAAGCTTCACCTTGTGGTCCATCGCCTCGCGCTTGGTTTTGACTTCAGCGAGTTCAGCCTGGAGGGATTCAAGACGGCGGGTTTCCGTGAACAATGCAAACAGCCCGCGCTCGCCGCTAAGCGCATGGAATCCCAGATAAAATATAGCAGCCACCACGAACATCGGGCCGATCACGCGGCGCAAAAAGGGTGGGTTGGAATCGGAATAACTGTCGTATTTTCTCATATAAACTAGGACTTTATCGGAAAATTAAAGCTTTGAAAAGCGATAATTAGAAAAAAACTTAATAATTACAAAGGTTAAAGCGGTTGCGCGGTTTTAATAATAATTTAACGCGCAGTTGATATCATGAAGGCAATTTATATCAAACCAATGCACGCAGGAGAAGGTTATGGCGAAAGATTATTCATGGGAAGCGGATGCGAATGGCAATGTCACCAAACTGGGCAAAGACTGGCCGGGAAAAGGCAATACCGCGAATGAAAAATGGGAAAATAGCATCCATCCGGATGACCGACAAAAAGTGATCGATACTTTTAACGCTGCCGTTGCGAAAAAAGGTAATTTCGACATGGAATACCGCCTGAACGATGGCACCATGATTCACGATAAGGGTAAATGGGACGGCAAAAAATACAGTGGTAGCGCTGAGGTAGTCGAAAAAAATAAAAACATGAACACTGAATTAAACAGTGCCGTAAGCGCAGTCCAAAGTGCTGTCAATGATTATAAGGGCGGCACTGTTACCCGCAAAGCTAATCAGCTTGGGCCATCCTCTGACAAAACCATGCTGAGCTAAAATCGCTTTGGCAAAAAAGCGCCCAAAAGTATTTATAAAATCGCTAGGCTGAGTCGGATGCGAAGTAATTCTCGAGTACCGAAGCCGAGCGTATAATGAATACGTGAGCGCTGAGGCACGCAGAAATTGCAAGCGAGCCGGCCAGCCTAGTAGATTTTAAAGCACGCTTCCACCCGCAAACCGCGCCTGCGCGCCGAGCTCTTCCTCAATGCGGATAAGTTCATTATATTTGGCTAACCTATCCGAGCGCGAAAGCGACCCGGTTTTGATCTGCCCGCAATTGGTGGCCACCGCCAGATGCGCAATCGTTGCATCTTCGGTTTCGCCGGAACGGTGCGACAAAATTGCGCGGTAACCCGAACGATGCGCCATTTCCACTGCCTGCAACGTTTCGCTCAAAGTCCCGATCTGATTAACCTTCACCAGTAGCGCATTGGCCAAGCCCCCCATAATGCCCTCGGCCAGAATCGCTGGGTTGGTAACAAACAGATCATCGCCGACGAGTTGCAGTTTTTCGCCGAGTGCCTCGGTGATTTCCTTCCAGCCCGCATGATCGTCTTCGGCCATGGGGTCTTCGATCGACACGATCGGGTATTTGCCCACCAAACCTTCGTAATATTTGATGAGCTTGGACGAATCGAGCGTTTTGTTTTCGCCTTCAAGCGTATATTTTCCACCTTTGTGGAATTCACTCGCCGCGCAGTCGAGCGCCAGCACGATATCCTCGCCGGGCTTATATCCCGCAGCCGCGATGGCTTTCATGATATAGGAAAGCGCTTCATCCGCCTTGCCGATTTTCGGCGCGAAGCCGCCCTCGTCACCTACGCTGGTATTGAGTCCATCATCACTCAAACGTTTTTTGAGTGCATGAAATACTTCTGCGCCCATGCGGATGGCATCGGCCACGCTGTCGGCGGAGGTCGGCATGATCATGAATTCCTGAATATCGAGCGCGTTATCCGCGTGCTGCCCGCCATTGATGATGTTCATAAGCGGCACCGGAAGAATATTCGCATTCACCCCACCGACATAACGATAAAGCGGCAAACCGAGCGACCTAGCCTGCGCTTTGGCCACCGCCAGCGACACACCAAGAATAGCATTGGCGCCCAGGCGCGATTTATTTTCCGTGCCGTCGAGATCCAGCATCGCCTGATCGATCTTGGTCTGGTCATTTGCGCACATGCCGGTCAGCGCATCGGAAATTTCGCCGTTCACATTGGCCACGGCTTTTTTCACGCCCTTGCCGCCATAACGTTTTTTATCACCATCGCGCAGCTCAAGCGCCTCTAAGCTTCCCGTCGATGCGCCGGACGGAACCGCAGCACGCCCGCACGCGCCATCGTGCAAACGCACATCCACTTCCACCGTCGGATTGCCGCGGCTATCAATGATTTCACGCGCATGAATATGAGTAATTTCAGTCATTTTTCAGTCTCTTCAGCCTTTGTGTTTCTTAGTTGTAGCCTATTTATACGTTCGGGAGTATAATAAAATCAGCATCAGAAAAGGAGCATCGTTTATGAGCACCTCTGTTGGCACGAAATCCCGTAAAAAGCAACCGTCATTAGCGGCTGCCTTGCCCCCGCGGCTTGAGCAGGCGATGGGTGGCCTTGAAAATACCTGCATGCAAATCCTCTATGGCGAAGATGGCGCCTCCGACAGCGAGCGTATGTACTGGCAGCAGCGTTTCAAAAATATCGCGACGCCGGTGTCGCTGGCGCTCAATGAATATAAGGGTCCACGGCGTTTCCATTATCACTATCGCCATCGCGACGATGACGAAGCGGTCTTAAGGCCCGTGATGGAGCCCTCGCCCATCGATATGCTGGCGCAGGTGTGCGAATATTCGCTGGCCGAGTGCCACGCCAAACTCGTGGGCATCCGCGATGAACGCATGCTGAAAACCCAGCGCATCCTCGAACACGCGCTGCAGATATTTTTGCAGCGTTATCGGGAATATAAGGCTGCGTAATCTCCCTCCCCGGCCAGGCGTATTTTTTGTAGACTTAAGGGATACGCTAAGGGTTTCACCTCCATTATTCCCCCTCCGCGAAATTCAAATAACCAATTGAAAATGAACGATTCACATAGCAAAAACCGGCGAAAACTGTACCTTTTTGTACCTTAAAACGGGGTAATCGTACCGGTTTTTCCGGTTACAGCGCTTTCGCTATTTTATCGTGCTCTTTGAGCAAAATTAAAAGCGGTTCGAGTTCGCTTAGCTTCACCATGTTCGGCCCATCGCTCGGCGCATTGTCTGGGTCCTGGTGCGTTTCCATGAAAATCCCCGCAATGCCCACCGCTACTGCCGCTTTCGCAATCGTCGGCACGAAACGCCGGTCGCCGCCGCTGGATTTTCCTTGGCCTCCGGGCTGTTGCACGCTGTGCGTGGCGTCCATCACCACCGGGCATCCGGTTTCCGCCATGATCGGCAGCGAGCGCATATCCGTCACCAGCGTATTGTATCCAAAGCTCGCGCCGCGCTCGGTTAGAATCACGTTCGGGTTGCCCGCGTAATCCATTTTTTCCACGACATTTTGCATATCCCACGGCGCAAGAAATTGTCCCTTTTTCACATTCACCACTTTTCCGGTTTTCGCCGCCGCAATTAACATATCGGTTTGCCTACATAAAAACGCCGGAATTTGCAGCACATCCACATGCGGCGCCACCACGTCGCATTGTTCTTCAGTATGCACATCGGTCAAAACCGGTACGCCAAGTTCATTGCGGATTTCATCGAAAATCGGCAGCGCTTTCACCAGGCCAATCCCGCGCTTGCCGGAAATGCTCGTGCGGTTGGCCTTGTCGTACGAGGTCTTGTAAATAAAGGGCATTTGCAGCTTGTTGGTGATCTTCACCAGCGCATCCACCATCATCAGCGCATGGTCGCGGGTTTCGAGCTGGCACGGGCCTGCGATCAGCACCAGCGGCTGGTCGTTGCCGATAACGATGGAATTGATTTTAATATGACGGATGGACATGCGCTTCTTTTAAGGCTTTTCACGGCGCGTGTCACGCGGAAATGCGTAACTTAAATAAAGGGTTCCAGCTCTTCTTTGAGTGCAATAAGCTCACGCCGGATAACAGCCAATTGGCTTTGCTGTTTATCGGTCAGCGCCGGTTTGACGGTGGGTTTTATGGGCGATGCTTCTATAGTTATTTTTTCAGCCGCGACAGATTTTTTGCGCTGGCTCAGCGCTTTTTTTGCGCCTTCGATGGTGTATCCCTGCTTATAAAGTAAATTCTGGATGGTGGTGAGAATGTCCATATCTTCCGGACGGTAATAACGCCGGCCGCCACGCAGCTTGGTGGGTTTTATCTGCGGAAAGCGGCTTTCCCAGAAACGAAGCACATGCTGCGGAACACCCAGCGAATCGGCGGCTTCGCTGATGGTTCTGAATGCGCCTGCGGATTTTTCACCCGCATCGCCGGGAATGGCAGCGGCTTTGACGAGAACATCTGGCAATGGAACTGGAATCATATCCTTACGTTTTCCTGAAGCGGCCGCTTTGGTTTTCTTTTTTTCGGCCAAGAGATCCAGTTGCATAGGTCACCTCCTCGTTAGAGTGGCGCCGCGATACAACCGAAATCAGTGGTTCGCGGTTCTTATTTTTTGCCGCCGAGGGTGGAATTCACCTTGCCCTTGAGCAGATTCGACGCATTAAACGACAACACCGTGCGCGACGTGATCGGCACTTCGACGCCGGTTTTCGGATTACGGCCCATGCGCTGCTTTTTACGGCGCAGGCTGAATGTGCCGAACGATGACAGCTTCACTGAATCGCCCTGCTCCAAACTCGTGCATATTTCTTCGATCACCGAATCCACGAGTGCGTTGCATTCCTGCAGCGACAGGCCAATTTGCTTATATACGGCAGCGCTCAAATCAGCACGGGTGAGTGTCTTGGTCATGTGTTTTCTTCTTATGTTGGTTGACGAATAATTAAGGTTTAACCCATTTAGGGAATGAAATCAAGCGGGTAGTTACAGTTACCATCTGATTATGGTACAGCCCCACGTAAGCCCCGCGCCCAGCGCTGGGCAGGCCACGATCTGGCCTTGTTTTATGCGCCCGTCATGGCTTGCAATGTGGAGTGCCAGCGGAATCGACGCGGCGGAGGTGTTGGCATGCTTGGCGACCGTGGCAATGACTTTGCTTTCCGGCAGATGCAGCTTGTGCGCCACGCCGTTTAATATGCGCATATTGGCCTGATGCGGCACCAGCCAATCGATTTTGTCGAGCGGCAGGCCAAGCGCGCTGATGCCCTCTTCCACCGCCGCCGGCATTTTGGCCACCGCATGGCGGAAAATTTCTTTGCCCGCCATAAACATCGTGCCCGCCGTTTTGGTGGACGACACGCCGCCATTGGTGGCGAGCAACTCCGTATATTGTCCGTCGGAATGAATGGAAGAAAATAAAATTCCGCGTTCGCTGTCCTCAGCTTCGAGCGCAACTGCCGCTGCGCCATCGCCAAATAAAATGCACGTTGCGCGGTCAGACCAATCCAGAATACGCGAATAAGTTTCCGCGCCGATCACCAGCACGCGCTTGGCTTGTTTAGCCAAAATAAAATTATTGGCAACCGTCATCGCATAGACAAATCCGCTGCACGCCGCATTCAAATCAAACGCCGCGCCGCGCGTGATGCCAAGGCGGTGCTGCACTTTCGTGGCGGTTGAGGGCATGGTGTCATCGGGCGTGGTAGTGGCGATGATAACGAGGTCAACGCTATCGGGCGCAAATCCCGCTGCAGCCAGCGCCTGCTTGCCAGCTTCAACGGCAAGATCAGATGTCAGCTCTCCGTCGGCGGCGATGTGGCGCTCTTCGATGCCCGTACGCTCAATGATCCATTCATGATTGGTGTCGACGATGGATTCAAAATCCTTATTCGTCATGATGCGCGCCGGTAGATACGCGCCCGTGCCTTTGACCACCGCCCGCAGCATTAGTCCGCCTCGCCTTCGATCACCTGTGAAAGATCGGTGTTGTCGTTGGTCGGCTGCGTGGCGGTAATTTTGATTTCTTCCATGATGCGCGCGTTGATGTGATGCGCCACGAGTTCCACCGCCACCGAAATCGCATTGCAGAAACTAAACGCATCCGCGCCGCCGTGACTTTTGACCGCAATGCCGTTGAGACCTAAAAACATGGCGCCGTTGCGCTTTCTGTCATCGAGTTTGTCTTTGACGGCTTTGAGAGCGCCCATGGCAAGCAATCCGCCAGCTTGCGCGACCGGAGAACTTGCGAACGCATCTTTGAGATACGTGCGAATAAGCCGCGCAGCACCCTCAGCGGTTTTGAGCGCAATGTTGCCGGTAAAACCATCAGTCACCACTACATCCACTGTGCCTTCTGCAATATTATTGCCTTCCACGAAACCATGGAAATTTAAATCGAGATCCGATGCTTTAAGCAGCGCTGCCGCGGCTTTTACTTCTTCACGGCCTTTCAGATCTTCGCTGCCGACATTGAGCAGGCCAATGCGCGGGCGCGAAAGGCCCAGTACCGCACGGGCAAACGCATCGCCCATGATGGCGAATTTGTATAAGTCATGTTCGTCAGATTCAACGTTGGCGCCAAGATCAAGCATCACGCATTCGCCACGTAGCGTTGGGAATAATGCGGCAATCGCCGGGCGCGAAATCCCCGGCAGTGTGCGCAGGATGAGTTTGCTCATGGCCATGAGCGCGCCCGTGTTGCCGGCTGAAACAATCGCGCAGGCTTCGGCTTTTTTCACCGATTCAATCGCCAGCCACATGCTGGAATTACGGCCGCGGCGCACCGCGATTGAAGGTTTGTCGTCACCGGCGATTACGCCTTCGGTGTGGATGATGGTGCTGGCGTTTTTAAGCTGCGACAAATTAGCCAGCAGCGGTTCTAAGATATAGCGGTTACCGTAAAGCTGGAAACGTATGCCCGGATGCCGGATGAGCGCCATTTCAGCACCGCGCAATACACATGCGGGAGCATTGTCGCCGCCCATGGCATCCAGTGCGATTGGGAGCTGGAGCTTGCCGGCGGCCATAATTTGCTAAAAACTACTTGTGAACCTTAGCGGTCGTCACCTGGCGGCCGTTATAATAACCGTCAGCGGAAACATGGTGCGGACGCTTGAGTTCGCCGGTGCTCTTGTCTTCCACAACGGTGACTTTGGAAAGCGCATGATGCGCGCGGCGCATATCGCGGCGCGAGGGGGTGGTTTTTCGTTTGGGTACAGCCATGGTTTCAATCCTTCAAATTTGAAGGCAGCTGTATAGCAGAAAACCCGGACAAGAAAAGGATTTTTTATAAAAAAAGCCCGCAATAGCGAACTATTGCGGGCTAGAAGGGGATTAAGCCATGAATAATAGTCAATTAATTTACAATTTTCCAGCTGCCGTCAGGTTGCTGACATGCCGTGCCATAGGTCGGGCGGGTAACGCCTTCGATCACCGCCGTACCATTATACTCGCGGCAATATGGGCCAGGCGCGGGGGCCTGAGCCGATACCTGCTGCACCATTGGCGACGCGGCATAAACCGGAGCCGGATAGGTGTAATAAGCGGGGTACGGCGCATAATAATATCCCGGGTAATAAGCAGGATAATAACCGCCGCCAAAACCAATCGCCACGCCGCCGCGCCATGCATAGCTCTGAGAAGCAATGGCACATAACGCAACAAGGCTCACGGCTAAAATCTTAAACGCCCTAAGCATAAAGCCCTCCATTCATTCTACCTATAATACGAACGGGAAATAAAAAGTCTGCGTGGAAAAGAATTAGTTTTTGAGGCTGAGGGAATCCATTGATTTGGCAGCATAATCCATATGGGTTTTGGGTTCCTGCCAATCAGTATAGGATTTAAGCGAGCATCCGCAGGAAACATCCCTAGCAGCAGCGCCATCAGGCAGCACGACCATTTGTGGACCTAAACGTTCACGTTCCAGCTCCAGATTATGGGCTTTGCTGGTAGTAAACCACGAACGGACAACGCCAATAATACCTACAACGCCCATGACATCGGCTGTCCACCGCACCCAGCGCGGGACATTGTTAAATAAGCTCGGAATGCTGGAAATAATGAGCCAGCCCAACCCGCTTCTGGCCTGTTGCTCGGCCGCAAGATGTGTACGCAGCGCTTGTTCTTTAAGCTTATCGCGCTCAAAATCTTCGGGTGTGTCGTAACGTATAGCCATGCGTCACTATAACGTAAAATGGCCTAAAAATAAAGGCGAATCAGGGCTTCCAGGCTTCGTAATCAGCAGTGGTGGAATCACGCTCGGCGCCGCGCAGTAAATGGCCCGGCGGCACATAGGCATTGCGGGTGCCGGTCAGATTGGGCAGGTGCGGTTTTTCCCATTTATAATGCTTGATATTGCGCTGCGAGGGCGGTTTTTCCAGCGTATAATGCAGCCAGCCGTGCCAGCTTGCCGGCACTTTGGACGGTTCGGCCAGACCGCGATACAGCACCCAGCGTTTGCGCCGACCTGTTTTAGGCACTGATTTTTCAGTATAATAACGGTTTCCGAATTCGTCCTCGCCAACCAGCTGGCCGTGAAAAAACGTATATAAACGCGTGGTGATGGTCATGGCTTAGCATTACCAACCCTCTGCCAGAAATACAAGTTTTAAGTAGTTCTAAACAGAACATTAATGGGCTTTTAAGGTACGAAAGGGTACAATAAATGTCATTTCGGCGGTAATTCATGAGTAATCTTCTTAAACAATTTGGCGACACCCTTCAAGGCATCGTACTCCGTTACTATGCTCAAAGAGGAGATCCTCAGGTATTTATAGCTCAGGTCAATGCAAAATTGCCTACTGAGCAATCAATAAAATCGGAGCGTATGAGGCAGTTAATTTACGATGAAGAACCTCCTACGCGACGAGAAATGAGAGCGCTAGAATATGCAATTAGGCGCTTGATGTCGGATGATGATGCTGACAGGTTTGCAAACATAGCAAAACGCGTAGCTATTGGAGGAGCACCTCCTGTTACAAACGAAATACCTCCCATTATAACAGAACCACCTCCCGTTACAACACCCCCCTCTGTTACAACCTTGGGGGTCAATAAAAATGAGTTACCTCTGATTGATTTTCCTTGGGAACCTAAGAAAAATTTAGTTGATCGTATTAAGGAATGTCAGCAACGGGCTATAGATGAGGATATTTATCCAAATATAGATACTTACGAACGCACCCTAGGTAAACTTGTCCTCATGCTTGATGAACTTCAAAGTAAACTTTTGCCACAAGATAGACCTACGAATTTGAATCACATTTTAAATTTAGGTACACAGCCTTTGAACGGTCGAGAAATCTGTGTATTGCTGGCATCCCTCAATATTAATTCAAAAAATTCAGGGGACTTTCAGCATGCGCTTAGTAAATACAATGAAAGCTTTCCCAATTTCAAGGAAATACAGGGTGAATTTAATCGCGCAGCCGACTATCTAGTATTTTTGCGGTCCGCTCTACCGCAATTAATTGCTGAGGCAAAAAAGGAATTAATTGGTCAACCATTAATAGATAATTATAAAGAACGCGCTCTGCGGGTATCCAATTCCGCATTACGCAAAATGCTGAAAGATGCGTCCGCAGATACTCTGAAGCAAGCCGTTGCACAGTTAAATCGTGGGTTATCTGTTTCGATAGAAGAAGAAACTAAGGGTACCGGCACTCCCGCAAGTACTGATGAAACTTCTCACCAAAACGTCCTGCAGGTTCAACAAAGAGTACATGAACGGCCAGAGTGGTTGGATGAAGTGCCCTCCATAACATTAGAGGAATTACAGACGTGGCTCAAGGGCAGTGAATCGCGCAGTTTTAAGGGCCTAAAAAATCCAGAAGCGGTTGATGAATTATTGAAAATATCCGCCGCCGAAGACACACAAAAACAAAGGCTCGGTTATAAACTCATGGGTATTTTATGGCCACCCGAGGCAACAACTTCGGAACAACTTGCCTTCGCAATAACCCATCAGATGGAATGGCGTGATTTTTTGAATGCGCAGCGCTGTGCGCATCATTTTCCCAGCGATGTAGAATTGGCGAGAGAGGCAGGCCTCGACTATTTTGATTACAGGAACCTCAAGAATAGGGCAATAAGTTCAGGTGATAGAGAACTAAAAGGGCGATCTACAAATGCAGATAAAGTCGCAAAAATATTGGGTCTCACAGATCACGATGATGCAGCGAAGTTCAGGCAGTTTGCTTTCGGTATTCCTTTTTCTTATGACCAAACATGGCTGGAAGCGCAATTTTTACCAGACGTTGCGGTGGAACATTTTCCACATGCCGTATCGGAGGATAAACATCGGGTAATCGTTTCTTCACAAGATGAAAAAATTAATCTGGGTGCTCGCGATAAAGATAGCCGTGCCATGGCACTACGCAGGTTTTTTTCCGCTTTACGAATGCGGTTGGGGTTACGCAATCGTAATGATCTTGCCACAATGATCATTGCCCAATTACCTGCTCAGGGTGAACATGGGAACGCCGAGCATGTAAGGACCTTACCTAGAATGATTGGCAGCTTAGTCAACGCAGAAGGTAAAATAGTCAATGATGGTCGCTATGCGACAGCCATTGCCGTCCTTGCGTTTCCTGATAATGAGGATTACCGCAAATTGTGTGTAGATTTCTTGACTAATAAAGAAAAATATCATCTTTCAAATGCTGAAAAGGGCAGCTCGAGTCGGCAGCAAAGCAGCGAAAGAGGGCTTCCAGAAACTTAGCATCGCAAACAGGTCAACCAGAGCACCCAGATCAACAAGAAAACTCTACGCAACGTTGAACCTATCTCACCTTTGCCTTAATTTTTATCTCACTGCACTACCATCAACATCAACTTCGGCCATAGCACCGGTAGAATAACAGCCAGACCAAATGCCACCGTCATCAGTGGCGGATTTTTTGAGCGGGTGATTTTGCGGATGAGCCAATCGGCCGCATAAAAAATCGCAAACAACGGAAAGAACAGCACCAACCCCTGTTCACCCACGCACACGCCGCCGATCGTCATCAGATCCACCACTTTAGGCAGCGTGAAAATATGCCCCGACGGCTTGATTTTTTTGTGCCAGATGGCCGCGCCAAGCAGCAGCGCAAACAGCCCGCCATTGAAAAAATGATAAATGGTGCCATCCCATAGAACTCGATTGAGTGCGCCGAACACGGCGATACACAGGACAATTCTTCCCATGACCATACGCTCATTGGCCTCGATAGCCGCCAGCGTAATAAGAAACGTGCCGATAATAATGATGAGCAAAAACTGCTCGGTGAATCCGTGTTCCAAAAATGCCAGCACGAACAGAAGCCCCACCAAAACTTCCGTCCAGGTGTGCGACACCGGAAACGGCTCGCCACAATAGCGGCAGCGATGCCTGAGCATGAGCGCGGAAATCACGGGAAACAAATCGCGCACCTGAAGCATGGTGCCGCAATTTCCGCAGTATGGTTTTTTGTCTAAGATCAACCGCCCGCGCGGCAGGCGATGCACCAGCGAGCAGGCGTAATTGCCAAAGGCGAATCCCATAGCCACCGCCCAGATTATGCCGCATAACACATAGCCGAATTTAATTCCAATAATGGCGTCGAACATCAGTTTTCTACCTTCGCCGTCGGGTTGAGCACGCTGTCGAGATAGCGGCCCTGGAACAGCGAAATGCCCAACGCCTGGCCATATTGCACGGCGCTGTGATTGTCGCAGCGACAGAGAATCACGCGGTTTGTGCCCGCTTCCTGCAGCGCATTTTTAAACGCCGCGTTTTCTTTCGACGCCAGATCGCTTTGCATATCGGCATTCCACTGCACCTTAATAAGATCGGCGCCCAACTTCTCGCGGCTGATGTTGCTGAAGCTCTCGACCGTAAGCCCGTCGAGGCAGATGCGGTAGCCGAGTTTCTGCATTTCGCTGCGCGCAAGGTTGAACGCCGTCATGTCGGCAAACACGTCGATCACCGGAATTTCAAACACAATGGCGACTTTCGCCGCCGGTTCGATGGCGGCGTCGAACTCGGAAAATTGAGGCGCCAGCAGCGTTTCCACGTTTACGTTGATACTGATGGGATTGCCCAGATAACGGTGCTTGTTGCTGCGGATGAGCTCCATCATACGCTCGTCAAGCGCATGCGTGAGATATTTAAACAGCCAGCGATTGCTCAGAAAATCCACGTCGGATTTAAGGATCTGACGCAAATGCGTGATATTGATATAAAGCTCGTCGAACACGCGTCGCATGCTCATATCCGGCAACACCGCACATACCGGCTGGCGGCGGATGGCCGCATGCAGATCGGCAGTGGCCAGGCTGTGCTCGACCGATGCCAGATGTTTCACCATGCCCGATTTTTCTGGTTTTTTGGCGGGTTTGACTTCCGGTTTGATTTCAGGCTTGGTTTCTAATTTTGGCGTGGGTTTCTCTTCCGGCGATGGCACCCCAGGTGATTCCATCTGCGGGCCTTGCCGGCGCTGCAGCAGACGCGCCGAGCAAATTTCAGAGAATTCCTTCCAGTCGTATTTCAAATTATAGCGCGAGCAGAATTCCGGATTTTCCTGGCCGTTTTCCAGATAGGCCAGCGGATCATCCATATAGAGGTAGCGCATCTGGAACACCAGTTTTTCATAGAGCGTTTTTTCTAGATTGTGGCACAGCACCACGATGCTGCTGTCGGCGAGCGTATAAATGCTGCCATTATAAGAACGCAGGAGATCGTGAATCAGGTTGACGGCGATCTTGATCTGGTAATCGCTTTTATACTGGTCGAGCAAATCCGAGAGATGAAAATGAATCGCCTCCCAGCCTTTGGGCTCGTCGCGCAGTTCATTGAGCTGCTGCACCAGCTTGATTTCAGACCCTTTAGTGTATAACAACATCGGCATAAATTTTCCTATTGTTACTCGCCTTTAATACGCTTAGCCACATAAGATTCAAGTGACGCCGTATCGGTGTGCATCTGAGGTGCGGCCACCGGCCCGGAAAGCTGTACCGTCATGCTGGGGATGGTTTCCGATGTAATGGAGGGGAACTGGAACTGCGTTGTTAAATCCATAGTCCATGGTATGAGTTTGACGTCGCCGGTGAGATTACCGGTTATAAGTCCCGTGCGCAAGGCAATGCCGGGCGTCTTCATGACACCGCCCGATATATTAATGGTGCCGTCGACGCTGAAATTGGTCGAACCATTCACGAAAGCAAGATTGACGTTGTTGAACACATCCGCCGCCGTGCGCGACACACCCACCGCATCCACCACGCCCTGCATGTTGACGCCTTTCACCTGAATGCCGCGGCCAGCGATATTGAGCTTGGCATCAGCCTGCGACACCCACGACAGGGAATTCACGCCTGAAGTGGTAAGCGTGCCGCTAATGCTGGCTTTTCCGGAGAGATTATCGCGGCCGATGACCGATTTCATAATGTCCTGCAGCTCCGCCGCAAACAGCGTGAAGCTGATGGAAATGCCCGGCACTTCTCCACCATACATAGCGCCCAGAATGCTGCAGCGGCCATCCCAGTAGGCAAAGCTGAAATTCTTGAAGGTGAGCAGGTTGTTAATCAGCGATGCCTGGAATTTCAGGCGGTCGAGCACCAGCTTGCCGTAGATGAATTTACCCACGCTGATATCGAAATTGGCATTGTAGCCATTCATCCAGCTGGTATCGATAAGATCGGACGACCACAGATTTTTATCGTCTGCCAGTGCTGGCAGGTCTTTAGCGCCCTGCGCATCATCGGCGCTTTTATCGGCGGGCGTGACGCTGAAATAATCGGTATTAAGCTCGTCGGCATTAAAGATTATGCTGATGGTGGGCTGGTCGGCCGTTACATTAAGGTCAAAGCTAGCATCCACGAGATCGGTGGCATAATTAAATCGCATGTCGTATACGCTGAATTCTCCCTCCTTGACCAGCACCTGAAACGAGGCGCTTTCGCCCTGACGCTCCAGGAACGTGAAGTGATCGACATTGACTTTAAGATCGATATTGGTTTGCAGTTTTTTGAGCCAGTTAAAATTTATGTTACGGTCAAATTTTAGGAAAGAATCCTTTTGCCCAGCTTTTTGGGCGTTGTCGCGCCACGCATCGCGGAAATAATCAAAATTGATGTCCTTGAGTTTCACGTCCGCCTCCACGCGCGGCTGCGCCTCAAAATACGCCACCAGACCGCCCGTTAAGTGCAGATCGGTAAGTTTCACGTCGGCATCGGAAAGACGCATCTGCTCGGACGAGATAAAAATATTCGAACGTGCGGAAAAATCACCAAAGCCGGTTTTCGGCAGATCCGCAGCCGATTCATCGAACACACTCAGCGTATCGTGTAGCGATTTCCCGGCCGTTTCCATGCTGCCTTCGAAGCGCAAACCGTTGGTCGTGCCCTGCGAAATAATGCCGAACAGCGACAATGATGCGCCGGTCGGCAATTCCACACTGAACTGATTAACCGTAATCGTACCGTCACTGAGATTAGCCGATAATTGTCCATTCTGCCATTTTTGCGTACCCACAGTAAGCTGTTTGGCATTTACGTGCAGCATCACCTGCACACCTTCAGGCAGCGGATTGACAGGCGGCTGCGCGTTGGCATTATAAGTCTGCTGGGCTGCCACATTGGCCTTGCCCAAAAATGCGGCGGTGAATAGCTGATACCACTGCAGATAATTCAGATCGGCAAAATCCATATCGGCGGAAAAAGCGGGTTGCCAGTCGTGCCAGATGACACCGAGCTTGCCCGTGCCTGCAGAATTAAGCCCGTCGAGTTTGACGTTATCCATCGCCACGTTGACGCCCGTAAGCAATATATCACTGGTAAGCTTGAGCGGTAGCGGCAATATTTTTTCGCTGTTATCCGGCTTATTGCCAGGCGCCTGCGGCTGCGCGGGTGTTTTGGATTTAAGCCACGTCATCATATCGGCCACATCCATCGTAAACGTGCCCTTTATTTTCGGCGCATCGCCTGCTAAATCGAGGCCACCTTGCACGCTAAGCGTATCCCTCCCGGAACTGAGGCGTATATGCAGCGGCGTCATGCCGTCCGGTGCATCACTGCCGCTGTTATCCAGCGAGAACGCCAGCGCATGGCTGGCAATAGCACATTCGCCAAGGAGCGCCATCTGGCCACCGCCCGATGCAGTCACATGCACATTATCCACCGTAAAACTCTTATCGCTACGGCTGTCATGATAAAGAATACTACCATTCACAATTTCGAGCTTGCGCGAGGTCGTGCTCGCATTTTTAATGAGATCAAGATTGAGCCATTCCCAGTGAACGACATTGTCATGCGCGCGCACCAGCTCTAGCACTGGATGGTCAAGCGTTACGCTTTCGATGCGCGGGCTGGAAAGCATCGACATCAGCGGCATGTGCAGTTCCACCATGTCGACTGAAATTGAAGGCCCCGCCTGATCGCCTGGCGCATCGCGCAACTCAACGCCAGGAATGAAAATCGTCGGCGATGGCAACATCCGTACGCTGACCCGGCCTTTTATAATCACCGTACGGCCGGTTTGCGCCTTGACCGCTTCGATGAAAGCATTGCGGAAACCACTGGTATCGATGAATTCCTGCGCCAGCACAATCAGCCCGAGCATAAGCAGCATTGCCGCAACGATAATAACGACAAAACGGGAATTTAAACGGATACTGCGCTTCGGTTTTTCAGACATGATGATTATTCAATCGACTGTCTAGTCTAACCAAAAAATTCCGATTTTGCATTAAGAACTTACGCAGTAATTGCTAGCGCTATAATAGCGCGCGCACGGCGCGGCCAGCGATGATTTTCCCCTGCGCGACGAATGCTTCATGGTTATCGTCGATTTCATCGAGCTTGTAATGATAATTGACCATGATGCCAGATGATTGCTTTATGCCCTTGGCCGAGCGGTCGCCCAGCCAGTTGATACGCTCGAGCCGGGCACCATTGAACAGGTGGAAATTGGCCACCGGATCGAGAGGTTTCTTGTTTTTTTTCTCATTTGTCAAATACAACGCGCAAAGCCGCATGAGCACAGGCTTCAGCGTTTCCGCGGTTTTTTCATGCTTATACCAATCGTCTTCCAATAACGATAGCAGGCCCTTGGCCGCGTTATCGTGTTTGGTCAGTTTCCTGATCGCCGATCGTTCATCCGGCCTGAAGATAGATTCATCGCCCTTGGCGAGGATCGGATCCAGCCAGCCGCGAAATCCCGGCACTGGCGACAGCGTGGCAAATGTTTTGATGTTCTTCATCTCCTCCGAAAGCACGCTCACCACGCGCTTGATCAGGAAATTGCCGAAGCTGATACCCGCCAGGCCTTTTTGCGCGTTGGAGATGGAATAAAAAATCGCCGTGTCGGCCTTTTCGACGTTCGCAACCGGACTATCCGGATCAAGCAGATGCTGAATGTTATCGCTCATACCCTCAACCAGCGCCACATGCACGAAAATCAGGGGCTCCAGCGGCATTTTATTATGGAAAAATGCGAACACGCGGCGGTCGGAATCCAGCCGGTTTTTGAGATCATCCCACGACGTCACATGATGCACCGCTTCATATTCCATAATTTTTTCAAGCAGCGCTGCCGGCGAATTCCAGGTGATTTCCACGAGGTCCAATAAGCCAACATCAAACCACGCGGAAAGAATGGTTTTCAGATCATATTCCAGACCTTTAAATTTGATGTCTTTGTCGATCAACGGCAGCACATCGGCGCGCATATTGACCAGAAATTTGAATCCATCCGGCAATGCCGTAAATTGCCTGAGAATTACGCTGCGTGGGCTGATGAGCGTCGCGCGCAATTCCATCTCGAGTTTAAGTTTTTCTGCCGGATTGGCCGTTTTGGCATACGCTGCCGTCAAATCGGAAAGCCTGGCATGATCGATATCGAAATCGGCCGCCAGCATCTTCAAAAACCGCTCATGGCCGGTTTCATTGAGCCCCAGATAAATCCGCCCAAGCTCCGCCGTGTTGCAGCGCTCGGAAATTTCCCCGCCGTGGCTATCGAGGCAGCGATGCATCTGCTGTTTAAGCTGCTCCATATCCTCTTTGGGTAGGTCCGGCCTGAGCTCAGCACCCACCACGTGGCGCGCCGTGCCCTTCACATCCCGCCAGGTGCGCAAGAGATGCAGCACCGTCTTGCGGCGTAGATGCGAAAAACTGGATTTTTTGTGGGCAGGTTCCATGTATTTTATATATGCGCAGGCTTGCGCTCCCGCAAGCATTGTTATATGAAGACCTTCAAATGCTTAGAGGTTAATTATGAAAAATAAAATCAAAAAAGTGGTGCTCGCCTACTCCGGCGGGCTGGATACGTCGATTATCCTGCGCTGGCTGCAGGAAAATTACGGCTGCGAAGTGGTGACGTTCACCGCCGATCTCGGCCAGGGCGAGGAAATCGAACCGGCGCGCGCCAAGGCCAAAATGATGGGCGCGAAGGAGATTTTCATCGAAGACCTGCGCGAAGAATTCGTGCGCGATTATGTGTTCCCCATGTTCCGCGCCAACACGCTGTATGAAGGCGTATACCTTCTCGGCACCTCCATCGCGCGGCCGCTAATCGCCAAGCGCCAGATCGAAATCGCCAAGCAAACCGGCGCGGATGCCGTCGCCCACGGCGCCACCGGCAAAGGCAACGATCAGGTACGTTTTGAGCTCGGTTATTATGCGCTCAAACCCGACATCAAAGTCATCGCCCCGTGGCGCGAGTGGGATTTGACCAGCCGCACCAAACTCATCGAATATGCCGAAAAGCACCAGATCCCGATTGCAAAGGATAAACGTGGTGAGGCCCCCTACTCCACCGATGCGAATTTGCTGCATATTTCCTACGAAGGCAAAGTGCTGGAAGACCCGTGGGTCGCGCCACATGAGGATATGTTCACGCGTTCGGTTTCTCCAGAAAAAGCGCCCGATAAGCCGGAATTTATTGAAGTGGAATTTAAGAAGGGTGATGCGGTTGCGGTCAACGGCCAGAAACTCTCGCCCGCCCAACTGCTCACCAAACTCAACGAACTCGGCGGCAAGCACGGCATTGGCCGCCTCGACCTCGTCGAAAACCGCTATGTCGGCATGAAATCGCGCGGCATTTACGAAACGCCCGGCGGCACGATTTTGCTCGCCGCCCATCGCGGCATGGAATCCATCACGCTCGATCGCGGCGCGGCGCATTTGAAAGACGAGTTGATGCCACGCTATGCCGAGCTGATTTATAACGGCTACTGGTGGTCGCCCGAGCGCGAAATGCTGCAAGCGCTGATCGATAAATCGCAAGCCAATGTGGAAGGCATCGTGCGCCTCAAACTCTTCAAAGGCTCCGTCACCGTCGACGGCCGTAAATCGCCGATGAGTTTATATAGCGAGAAAATGGTGACGTTCGAAGATGACGCGGGCGCGTATGACCAGAAAGATGCGGCGGGATTTATTAAGCTGAATGCGCTGAGGTTGAGGCTTTTGAAGAAATAATCTAACCATGACACCACTTGAAGAAAGCTGTTCTAAGATTTATGAAGAGACTCGGGCTTTTTATCATGGCATAGATAATTATAGTCCGGGTTTCAAAATTCTTTATGGTCCTCCTATCGTTAATCCATCCCTTCTTTTTATTGGATATCAACCAGGAGGAGAAAAGCCAGTACCCGAAGAGCACAACGGATGGCCAAAGGACTGTGAATATGCAACTGCGAAGTGGCCACTTGCTGAAAGACTTCAAGAAATATTTGGCACTGAATATCTTAAAAAATGCACTGGGCTGAATGCGTTATTCTTTCGTGCAAAAAATATTCAAACCTATGGAAATGAAATAACGCCTTTATCCCGTAAGAAAATTGAAAGTTTTTGCCTTCCACATGTTAAGCGCCTCATAAACGAGATGCAGCCACAACTTATAATTTCAATAGGATTTACAACATTCAATTTGTTAGGAAACAATGCGAAACCTATTTTAAGTCAGAAAAATAGGCCTCTGATTAAAGTCGGAGAAATTGAAAATCGAAAAGCCCTTGCTACGCTACATTTAAGCGGTGCACGAATATCAAATATAGACCGAGAAGTTATTCACGACTACCTTTTAGATGCCTCACCTAAATGATGAATTAAAGCGATAATTGCTATTTCCCAACTAACTATCTCTTACGAAAATGTTTACTAAAAAAATATTACCACCTAGCCTCTCCAAAGGCTATCTCGACGCCTTCTTCGTCATCCTCATCTGGTCGGGGTTTATTCTCGTGTCGCGGATGGGCGGGCGAAGTGAATTGCTGCCATATGATGTAGTGGCGCTGCGGTTTGGCACGGCGGCAATATTGCTGGCGCCAGTATGGCTCTTCAAGCGCCGCGTCAATCTGCTCGATCATAAAATGCTTATCCTCGCCCTCACCGGTGGCATCGGCTATGCGGTGCTGGCGTATCTCGGATTTAAATTCGCACCCGCCGCGCATGGCGGAATTTTATTGCCGGGAACATTGCCATTTGGCACGGCGTTATTCAGCTGGCTCATTTTAAAAGAACGCCCATCCGCATGGCGCATGAGCGGGTTGATTGCGATTGCACTGGGCATCGTGTGCCTCGCCATCGAAGCCACCGATGGCGCCAGTTCTTATTGGATCGGCGATATCGCATTCATCACCGGCTCGGCATTTTGGGCGGTTGCGTCCGTGCTCGTGCGCAAATGGAAAATCAACGCGTGGGATGTTACCATCGGCAGCGCGCTCATCACAGCGATACTTTATTTGCCAGTGTATTTTTTGTGGCTACCAAAAAATATCGCCGCCGCGCCGTTTGAAACCATTGCGCTACAGGCATTTTATCAGGGTTTCATGGCGGTCATTGTGGCGATGGTTTTATATATGCGCGCAGTCGCATCGCTCGGCCCCGCGAAAATCGGGTTATTCATGGCGCTAGTACCGGTGCTGGCAGGGATTGCGGCAGTTCCATTATTGGGTGAGCCACTCTCTATATATATAATTCTTGGGCTCGTTTTCACTAGCCTCGGCGCATGGTTAGGCAATCGCGGCTGAATTTATCAAAAAATTAACATTTCTCCTTTAGATTCAACCGATCATTGAATCAGAGGGTTTTCATGAAAAAAGTCTATAAAGATGCGCCGTCTGCGCTCGAAGGCCTGCTGTTCGACGGCATGACCATCATGGCCGGTGGATTCGGATTATGCGGCATTCCCGAACATTGCATCCGCGCGCTGCATGATAATGGCGTAAAAGGCCTGACATGGATCGCCAATAATTGCGGCGTCGATGATTTTGGCAGTGGCATTTTGCTGCATACGCGCCAGATTAAAAAAATGGTGGCGAGCTATGTCGGCGAAAATAAAACATTTGAGAAACAATTTTTATCCGGCGAGCTGGAAGTGGAATTCAATCCGCAAGGCACGCTGGCAGAGCGTATTCGCGCAGGCGGCGCGGGCATCCCGGCATTTTTCACCAAAACCGGTTATGGCACGCTGATCGCCGAAGGCAAAGAAACCCGCGAATTCGATGGCGCGCATTATGTGATGGAAAAAGCATTGCATGCCGACCTCGCGATTGTGAAAGCATGGAAAGGCGATACGGCGGGCAATTTAATTTACCGTAAAACCGCGCGCAATTTTAACCCGATGATGGCGCAGGCCGGAAAAATTACGGTCGCCGAGGTGGAAGAACTCGTCGAGCCGGGACAACTTGACGCCAACGACATCCACACACCGGGCATTTTTGTACAGCGGATTTTTAAGGGCACGAATTTTGAGAAGAGAATAGAATTTAGGACGACGCAGGAAAATCCATCGGGGAAAAAACAATGACCTGGAACCACGACGATATGTGCCGCCGCGCGGCGGCCGAACTTAAAGACGGTTATTACGTGAATCTCGGCATCGGCATTCCAACCCGCGTCGCCAACCATATTCCCAAAAACGTGCACATCACGCTGCAGAGCGAAAACGGCATGCTCGGCATGGGACCGTTCCCGAGCGAGGCCAAGGGCGAAGTCGATCCCGACCTCATCAACGCGGGCAAACAAACCATCACAGAACTGCCGCACAGCTGTTATTTTGACAGCGCGACCAGCTTCGGCATGATTCGCGGCGGGCACGTAGACCTCGCAATTCTCGGCGCATTGCAGGTTTCCGTGAAAGGTGATCTCGCCAACTGGATGGTGCCGGGCAAAATGGTCAAAGGCATGGGCGGCGCGATGGATTTAGTCGCGGGCGTGAAAAAAGTCGTGGTCATCATGGACCACAATTCCAAGGACGGCGAAGCGAAAATTGTGAAAGAATGTAACCTGCCACTCACCGGCAAGCAGGTGGTGCATGAAATCATCACGGATCTGGGCGTATTCACCATCGATGCGAAAGGACTCACGCTCACTGAAACCGCACCGGGTGTAAGCATCGATGAAATCCGCAGCAAAACCGAACCGGAATTCAAAATCGCAGCGAAATTAGCCGCATGATACGCGGCGGCCCTCGTCCCTTTGATAGCTGGGATGTGGTCAAACTTGTCGCGTTGGTGCTTATGGCTATCGATCACACCGGTTATTTTTTCTATCCCGATGATAACTGGCTTCGCGCTATCGGCCGCGGCACCGCACCGATTTTTTTATTCCTAGGCGGCTATGCGGGATCTTACCGCTTCAAATGGGACCTACTCATTCTGGCGCTCCTCATGAGCATTTCCGATCTGCTGCTGGCCGGTCACCTGCGCCCGCAAAATATTCTTTTTAACATCCTGCTGTGCCGCCTGCTGCTGGGCTGGATGGAACGTCACGGTAAAAAAATCAACCACCCGTACGAATGGTTTTTTGGTTGCATGGCATGGCTGGCCACCAATTTTCTTTTTCACTATGGCAGCTTCGGAATGGTCTTTGCCATTTGCGGTTACATGAAAAAACGCGGGCAGGATTATCCGCAAAAACTGCAACGTAATTACTGGCTGCTCGCTTTTTTATCCTACGCTATTTTTTCGGCGCTCTTGGGCAGTTTTTCATTTTTCGATACGCTGCTCATGAGCAGCACACTGGCATTGGTTGCAATGATGCTGTGGCGGCTAAAAATAAAAACGATCGACACCACACGCTGGCCTATGGGCCTTGCTCGCACGGCAAAAACCATCTCGCTTTATTCAGGCTACATTTACGCGTTTCACCTGATTGTGCTCGAATGGATTATGGATAAACCGTTTTAGGCAATCTCAAACGTAGCATCGACTTCCACGGCCACACCGAACGGTAATTCCGCCACGCCCACAGCAAAACGTGCATGCTTGCCAGCATCGCCGAAAATTTCCACCATCATGTCCGATACACCGTTGGCTACTTTCGGCTGGTCGGTAAAACCCGGCGCGGAGGCCACAAAAATACCCATGCGCACACATTTTTTCACCCGCGAAAGATCACCACCGCACGCCGCTTTCAGATGCGAAAGGATATTGATGCCGCAGAGTTTCGCCGTCTGCTGGCCCTGCTCGACGCTGAATTCCTTACCAAGTTTGCCGATATCTTGCGGCTTACCGTCCTTCATGGGCAATGTACCGGAAATGAAGACCAGATTGCCTGAAACGGTATAAGGCACATAATTAGCGGCAGGCATAACCGACTGGGGAAGCTGTATATTCATGGCTTGTAGTTTGTTTTCTATGGTATTGGGCATGAGGTCCTCTTGGAAAAATGGTGATTATGTGACCGCTACACATAAACAGCCTGTTTTTCTTTTGCAACCCTCAATTTTTTAAGTATTTTTTAACCATTGCCGTAGATGATAACATGCCACATACATAGTATTTGAAATAAATCACTAAATAATTGAGCAACTGTCAAAAAATTGTCACAATTCTATGATACAATGACAAACAGTATAGAGTTCAACTTGATAAAACAGGAAGTATTTATGCGCCGCCCTATTGCAAAAGCCGCTCACATTGACTGGATGCGTTTTTATCACCTGGTGATGTTCGTTTTTCTTGCCATCGCATTATATATGATGGGTATCAGCCATGCGCACGCAACGGCCCAAACTCTGTGCATGATGGCGGCATTAGCCCAGAGCGTATACGGTCGCGGGCTTGCCACTCTTGCCATTATGGCCATCGGTATCGGCGCCATGGTTGGGAAAGTTTCATGGGGCATGGCCATCATGGTAGCGGTTGGCGTAGCGGTTTTATTCGGCGCTTCTTATCTCGCAGGACAGTTAGGCGCAAGGGATGTCGCTGGTCTTAGCGGAGGCGCTTCGGGATGTACTGACTTTCATGTCAACTAATATGGGTAACATTGGCGCGAGTTTAGCATGAACCACCATCAAACTCCCCAAAATGAGAAAAAAGCTATCCGATCCAACCATATACTGATCAGCGTGCTGGCATTTGGGTTTTATGGCCTGACAGCAAGCATTTCGCCAGCACACGCCGGTGCTTTAAGCAATGCACTGTGCCTTATTCTCAACAATATCGTGCTAAGCAATATCGGCCGCGGCGCAGCAACTCTGGCGGTCATGTCGGTCGGCGTCGCAGCAGCACTGGGCAAAGCGTCCATGGGCATGGCAATTACTGTCGCGGTAGGTATTTCCCTCTTATATGGGGCAACCACTATCGCATACGATATATTACCCAACGTAACGGGCCCGATTTGCCCAATTAGTCGTTAAATTTATGGTAAACTGTCAAAAAACTGTAACAATTTTATGATAGAATAACTAAATGGAAGAATGTTACCACTCTAAAAAGGGATAAATTTATGCACCGCTCCATCACCAAAGCCGCTCATGCCGATCACATGCGTATTTATAATGTGGCAGTGCTCAGCTTTATTACCCTCGCCTTATATATGTTGCTCAGCATGCATCCGGCACACGCCTCACCCTTTACTGTATGCACGGTCGCGCTTTTAGCAGGTAGCTCCGTTCAGAATGGTATAGCGTTTATCGGCGTCCTCATTGTTGGCCTCACGGCCGCCCTGGGTAAGATTTCCTGGACCATGGCGCTGGTCGTGGCCGTCGGCATTTCGATCATGTCCCATATAGATGCTATTATTAGCACGATAACCGGCGGTTATTTGGGCGGGTGCTAATTCCCTACTACACTGACCTAGCAAGGTATATATGAACGGCAGTGCTATTAAACCCCATATTTTGGCACTGTTTGCGGTCTCCTTGTTTATGGTTGCTTCCAACGCTTATGCGGGCATGCAGTACGCCATGTGCAATGTCGTATATATGGGACAAGGCCTGGCTAACGGCGTTGCCTTTATAGGCGTGCTTGCGGTAGGCGTAGCCGCCGCATTGGGCAAAGTTTCGGTGGGCCTGGCCCTCACCGTTTCCCTAGGCCTTACCGTTATGGCCAGCGCTTTCTATATCGCTGCGTTTTTGGGCTTCGGGGCCTCAGGCTGCTGATACTTTCTCTTTTACGGCGCTTTTACGGCAATTTCTCAGCCATTGTCAAAAAACTGTCACAATTTTCTGCTAGAATAAAAGCAGTGAACGTCTGGTTGCCATTTATCATTTCTTAAGCTGCGGATGTTAGATTCGATCGCACCTGTCAATGCACTGGGCAACATATGGGAAAGCATAGAAAAACATGTTTCTTTTCTTAAAGAAAAAAACCGATGACGCCAGTAAGCCGGCGGCGCCTTTAAGGCTCGACAAGTTTCAGGACTTCATCCCCTACTACGCGCATTACAATCCGCACACGCTCATCACTAAAAACGGTGAGGTGATGCAAACCATCAAGGTCACCGCCAACAACCGCGGACTGGATTATGAAGGTGGCAACGACGGCGACACCACGGTGCGCGACGCCATCCGCGAGGCCATCAGCAGTAGTCTCACGAACGACAAATTCGCGTTGTGGATTCACACGCTGCGCAAGCGCCGCCCGGTCAGCTACGCCACGCGTTTTAAAGATACATTCGCCAATTATGTGCATGAGTGCTGGCAGAAAAAACATCCGTGGAAATACCAGTATTACAATGAAGTGTACGTGACCATTCTCTATGACGGGCAATCGGCCGAGCTGTATCCGCAAAAAACGCTGAACAGTGTGCTACTGCCGAAAAAAAACCGTGAGTACCGCCGCGATTATCTGGATACCGCATACCAGACGCTCGATACTGTCGCGGTTTCTATACTCGAAAAAATCCGCGTGCACTATCAGGCACACCGCCTGTCGATCACCGAGCGCGTACCGCCGCAGAATGAACTTCCCATTAATCAGGCTATTTTTTATTCCGAGCCCATGGAGTTTCTGGGCACACTGCTTAACCTGCGCGCAGAATCATTTCCGCTGCCGGATGCCGACTTGAGCACCGCGCTGCCCACCAGT
>Ga0206845_1058_pt1 | contig 37970 bp, 44 predicted proteins | sample Alteio_BWOrgCont_19_FD_152887 | JGI IMG/M metagenome (GOLD analysis project Ga0206845, IMG submission 152887) | Enriched cells from forest soil in Barre Woods Harvard Forest LTER site, Petersham, Massachusetts, United States -... | ecosystem: Environmental > Terrestrial > Soil > Temperate forest >...
TGTTTACCGCACCGTGAAGTTGTTTGATGAGACTGGCATTACACAAAAACACGACTTTGGCGATGGGCGTTCGCGTTATGAAGAGGCTCCGGAATCACATCACGATCATCTCATTGATCTGAAATCCGGTAAAGTCATCGAATTCAGCAGCGAGGAAATCGAACGTTTGCAAAAAGAAATCGCTAGAAAATTGGGTTACAAACTAGTCGATCACCGGCTGGAATTATACGCTCTTCCGGATAAGGTATCTTAACCTATGTTACAGGCAGCAGGTTCATATACTCCGATATCGAAACCAGAGTCGTTATACGACCTGGGCGAAATGCGCGCTGGAAATCTTGAAGTTTTTGTTGCAAGCCGCCGCGAGGATATCGAAGCCGCTCAAGCACTGCGCTATCGTGTGTGGGTAGAAGAAGTTGGCGCGAAAGTGGCGCCGGAAATGCATGCGGTGCGGCGCGAGTGGGATGAGTTCGATACCTACTGCGATCATTTGTTAGTCATTGAGCACCAGCCACAGGGTGCGCCAAAAGTAGTTGGCACCTACCGGCTCATGCGCCGCGATGGTATGAAAAAAATGGGACGCTTTTACAGTGCAAGTGAATTCGATATCTCCAGTATTGAAAATTATTCCGGCGAAATTATGGAATTGGGGCGTACGTCAGTCGATCAGGCGTATCGCAACCGCGCGGTAATGCAGCTGCTGTGGCGCGGTATCGGTGCCTATGTGGCAAGGTTTAATGTCGGCCTGCTGTTTGGATGCGCAAGTTTCCAGGGTAATGATCCCAAGCAGCATACGCTGGCCCTGTCTTATCTCTACCATTACCACCTGGCACCCGAAACCATTCGGCCTTATGCGCTCAAGGAACGTTATGTTGAGATGAATATGCTGCCCAAAGATGCATTCGATCCGAAAGAAGCGTTTTCTCTCCTGCCCCCACTCATTAAGGGTTATCTGCGCCTGAACGGCTATATTGGCCAGGGCGCAGTGATCGACCACGAATATAATACGATTGATGTGGGTATCGTTGTCAAAACCGAACTTGTGACCGATAAATACGCCCAGCGCTATAAAGCGCAAGTCAACGATGGGGTTTGATGCTCCGAGCATCAATTAAATTAGTATTGTTGTTGGTGTGGATCCTGATGTGGATGGTACCAACCTGGATCGCAAAAAAAATCCATAAAATCTACTGGCGCGACCGATTTGTACGCTGGTGTTATATCGGAATACTGAAGATTGTTGGCATCCGGCTGACTGTTTATGGCGAACTATCCAGCACGCGTCCGCTGCTACTTATTACAAATCACCTTTCCTATCTAGATGTAATGATTCTTGGTGCAGCAGTGCCGGTGCGGTTTACTCCCAAAAGCGAGGTGGCCAAATGGCCGCTGATCAACACCATATGCCGTATGTGTGACGCTATATTCATTGACCGGAGAACCGATAAAATCAGGCAAATGAGCGGCGCATTGCGGGAAAGCCTTGCACAAGGCGTGGTATGTTTATTTCCTGAGGGCACCACCGGCGACGGGCTACATTTGATGCCGTTTAAATCCAGCTTTTTTAGTATCGCCGAAGAACCCATTCATGGGCGCCGCGTCACCGTCCAGCCCGCTGCCATCCGTTATACCCACATCCGCAAGCTCCCCCTTGACAGCACTCAATGGCCCGATATCGCCTGGTATGGCGACATGGTGCTGCTCCCGCATTTATTTCACGTGCTGAAGATGGGAATTATACATGCCGAACTTATATTTTTGCCCACGGTTCCATTGCATGATTCTATAGATCGCAAGGAAATGGCCGCCAAGTGCTTTAACGCTATTAATGAGGCGCTACATAATAATTAACTATATGTAATATAATAATATTATTGATATATAATATTAAACAAAGATTAACGTTATTATGCTAGTATTAAACAATATCCCCTATCTATAGGAGAGGTTATGGTTTCTGCCATTACTACCGCCGTAAACGGCCTCAATAACGCAAGCAAGCAGCTGGAAATCAGCGCTAAACAAATCGCCAGTGCCAGCACCAATACCGGCAATCAAACCCAGCCCCCAGTCGATGTTGAGAAGGCATTGATCAATACCAATATCGAGTCCTACAATTTCAAGGCCGATCTTAAGGTGATACAAGCTGCTGACGATAACTTCAAAAGCCTGCTCGATATAAAAACCTGATACCCCTCACCGGTACCATTGACGCCAGCCAACAGACGGGCTATGTTCCCTCCCCTGCAAACCATAGTTTTGTATTATCCGCAAAGAATTTGTGCTATAATAAAATTTCATCCAGAATCTTAAAACTACTAAAGAGTCATACTATGCAAATTTCTGTTTCCGGCAAAGGCGTCGATGTTGGCGAATCCCTACGCAACCATATCGAAACACAGATCAACGAACATGTTCAAAAATATATCGACCGGGTGACCAGCGTGCACGTGGTTGTATCGCGCGAGGCGCACCTGTTCCGCGTGGTGATCACCGGCAATATGGGTACACATTCCGGGCTGGGTTTCAGTGGCCGCGGTGAGTCCGCAGATGCGAAATCTGCATTCGAAGAAGCTCTGGAAAAGGCCAGCAAGCAGCTGCGCCGTTATAAGCGTAAAATCACCAACCATCACAAGGGTGATGCCGAAAATCCTTTGCGTGGAGTGAAAGCAAAGAAATATGTGCTTTCGCCTGAAGTCGGCGAACAAGATGACGATAAGCAGGCGGGGCTGGTGATCGCCGAAAAACCCACCGATATTTTGACCATGACCGTCAGCGAAGCCGTGATGAAAATGGATCTGCAAGATCTGCCAGCGTTACTATTTTTCAACTCAGCGCATGGCGGCCTGAATGTGGTATACCGTCGTGTAGACGGCAACATTTCATGGGTTGACCCCGGACAGAAGGCAGCTTAAGCGCTAGCGCACATATGCAACTCACATCCATATTGCCATTGGAAGCTGTGCTTCCAAATCTTCCGGCCCGCGATAAGAAGCAGGCGCTGAAGATGATGGCAGCACAGGCAGCCACACTCACCGATATCCCAGAACGGGACATATTTACCGTACTGCTGGAACGCGAAAATATCGGCTGTACCGGCATGGGCAATGGCGTGTGCATCCCGCATGGACGCTTTACTGGCCTTAAGCACCCGCTGGCAGTATTTGCAAGGCTGGAAAAACCGATCGAATTTGGCGCCGCGGACGGCAAACCGGTGGATCTGATTTTTCTGTTACTTACCCCGACCTCCGGTAATACTGAGCATATCAAAGCACTGGCCATCGCCACGCGCTTATTGCGTGATAAAAAACTCTGCAAAAATATCCGCGCTACGGAAACCGCTGAAGCCATCCATGCGCTACTAATTGCCGAACGTGGCGAAGACGCCGCTTAATTACACTCAACTCCACGCCACCTGCGTCAGTGTCGACGGCAAAGGTGTTCTCCTATTAGGAAAATCCGGTAGCGGTAAATCAGACCTGGCTTTGCGCCTGATTGATGGCGGCACGAAACTGGTTGCCGATGATCGCGTGGATATCAAAAAAACCGGAAAAAACCTGATCGCTTCGGCCCCTGCCCGCTTATATGGCCTCTTGGAAATTCGCGGGGTGGGGATCCTAAAATTTCCTGCGCTGAAACAGCTTACATTGGCGCTGGCGATTAATCTTGTTGCACGTAATGAAATAGAACGCATGCCGGAGCAGCAGTTCTTTAATTGCCTTGGACTGCAGCTGCCATTACTGTCACTCTATGCCTTTGATATCTCCACACCTGCCAAAATCCGTGCTGTAATTACCCGGTTATGAAATTATCACTTACGTCTTTTGCCTATAAACTTGGCATTCCGGCCAATGCCAGTATGGTCTTTGACGCACGCTTTCTGAAAAACCCCTATTACGATCCTGAATTACAGCACCTCACGGGTCTTGATACAAAAGTTGGCCCACATATCGAATCCGATCCCGATTTCGTCGCATTTTATGAGCAACTATGTGAATTATCACTTCTACTGCTGCCACGTTTTGCCGAGCGCGATAAAGATTTTGCCATCGCCATTGGTTGCACGGGCGGGCAACACCGCTCCGTCTATATTGTAGAAAAGCTCGGTGGATTTTTATCTGGCAATGGTTATAAGTTTAGTATCACTCACAGAGAACTGGAGGAAAGCCAATCCTGTGAACCGCGATAGCGGTTGCACAGGATCACACTATGCAAAGTGCTTTTGTTTATATGATGTCCAATCGTAAAAGAGGCGTGATTTATATTGGTTTTACTGTTGATATAATGAAGCGAGGATGGGAACATCGAAATAAACTTATAGAAGGATTCACTAAGCGCTATAGTCTTATACGTTTGGTATGGGTGGAATATCACAATTCTATTGAAAAGGCGGCTGCTATGGAAAAAAAATTGAAAAATCTATCGCGTAAGAAAAAGATAGAAATTATTGAACGCAATAATATCGAGTGGCGCGATCTATATCCCGAAATCGCCCTCTATGATCCTGCGCAATTGCTGCGCAATTCGCAGGATTTAAAAATATGATAGGAGTTGTCATTGTCACGCACGGTAAGCTGGCTGAGGCGTTTCTTGCGGTCACGGAGCATGTCGTCGGAAAACAGCCGCAGATGAAAGCCATTGGTATCGAACCAGAGGACGATGCCGAAGCCGCGCGCGAACGTATTTTAGCTGCCATTAAGGATGTCGATAGCGGCAAGGGCGTCGTGGTGCTCACCGATATGTTTGGCGGCACGCCTTCCAATCTTGCTATTTCCGCCATGAAGGGCGAAGGGCTGGATGTAATCGCAGGTGTCAATCTTCCCATGATGATCAAGCTTGCCAGCGTACGCGGCAAAGTCCCCCTAAATGATGCCGTAGCACAAGCTCAGGAGGCTGCGCGCAAATATATCAACGTAGCAGGCAATTTACTCACGGGTCAAGAATGACCGCACATTTTACGATCGAGATCGTCAACAAAAAAGGCCTGCATGCCCGCGCCGCTGCAAAATTTGTCAAAGTCGTTACGAGTTATAATGCGCAAATTCACGTCATCAAGTTAGGCCAGAATGGTGAAGGCGATTCGCCGCAAGTGGCCGGTAGCTCAATCCTGGGCCTCATGATGCTAGGTGCGGATCCTGGTTCTAAACTTGCTATTTCTGCGGAAGGCGAACAGGCTAAAGAGGCAGCAAAAGCGCTTAAAGAACTCATTGAAGGTCGGTTTGGCGAACCCGAATAAGGAGAAGCGTATGTCGCATGAAGCCATCATTCCCGTACCCCCCGAATGGTCAAAACATGCGCTGATCAATAAGCATCAATACCGACAGATGTATCATGAATCGGTTGAAAATCCCGATGCATTCTGGGCAAAAGAAGCTGAAAAATTTACATGGCGCAGCAAATGGAACAAAATCAAACAAACAAACTTTCATACGCCAGTTTCCATAAAGTGGTTTGATGGCGCAACGCTGAATATCACAGAAAATTGCCTCGACCGCCATCTGCCGGCGCGTGCTGCACAAACCGCCTACATCTGGGAAGGCGACGATCCGAAAGAATCCCAAAAAATCACCTATGGCGAGCTCTTTGAACAAGTCTGCCAGCTGGCCAATCTGCTCAAAAAATACGGCATAAAAAAAGGCGACCGCGTTACCATTTACCTGCCGATGATTCCCGAAGCGGCCGTGGCCATGCTTGCCTGCGCGCGCATTGGCTCACCGCATTCGGTCGTATTTGCCGGATTTTCTGCCGATGCACTAAAGGGACGCATTGAAGATTGCGGCAGCAAAATCATTATCACCGCCGATGAAAGCTTGCGCGGTGGTAAGAAAGTGGCGCTTAAAGCCAATGTAGATGCAGCCATCCAAGGCATGAATGTTGAGCATGTGATTGTAGTGAAACGCACAGGTGGCAACGTTGCCTGGGATACAAAACGTGATCACTGGTATCATGAAGAAACCGCAAATATGCCTGCTGATTGCCCGGCAGAAATCGTAAGCGCTGAAGACCCGCTGTTTATTCTGTATACCTCCGGTTCTACAGGCAAGCCCAAAGGCGTGCTACACACTACAGCGGGTTATATGGTGTGGGCCGGTATCACACATAAATATACGTTTGATTATAAAGAGGGAGATATTTTCTGGTGCACGGCGGATGTCGGCTGGGTGACAGGCCATACCTATATTGTTTATGGCCCGCTGCTCAATGCCGCAACCTCGGTGATGTATGAAGGCGTGCCGAATTATCCGGACTGGAGCCGCTTCTGGCAGGTGATCGACAAACATAAAGTGACAATTTTTCACACCGCTCCAACCGCTATACGTGCGCTGATGCGCGAAGGTGATGCATGGTTGAAAAAAACCTCGCGCAAAAGCCTGCGGCTCATGGGCAGCGTCGGCGAACCAATCAATCCAGAAGCGTGGCTGTGGTATTATAAAGTGGTGGGCGAAGAGCGTTGCCCAATTGTGGATACCTGGTGGCAAACGGAAACCGGCGGCAACATGATCACCCCGCTGCCCGGCGCAACGGATTTAAAACCCGGCTCGGCAACATTGCCGTTCTTCGGCGTAAAACCGGTCATTCTTGAACAAAACGGCAACACGCTCGAAGACGCATGTGAAGGCATGCTTTGCATTGCCGATTCATGGCCCGGCCAGGCACGCACCATTTACGGTGATCACAAGCGTTTTGAGGAAACCTATTTCACGCAATTCAAGGGCTACTACTTCACCGGCGACGGCGCCAAACGCGACCATGATGGCTATTACTGGATCACCGGCCGCGTGGACGATGTGCTCAACGTCTCCGGTCACCGTCTGGGCACGGCAGAAATCGAAAGCGCGCTGGTGGCGCATAATGCGGTGGCAGAAGCAGCCGTGGTCGGCATCCCGCATGATATCAAAGGCCAGGGAATTTATGCTTATGTAACGCTCAATGCCGATATGGTCGGCGATCCCGAGTTGCAAAAAGAACTCATTGCATGGGTGCGCAAGCAAATCAGCCCCATCGCCACGCCGGACCATATTCACTTCACGCCGTCACTGCCCAAAACGCGATCCGGCAAAATCATGCGCCGCATTTTGCGTAAAATCGCGGAAGGCGAATTCGATAAGCTGGGCGATACCTCAACGCTGACCAACCCTGAAATTGTCGACGAACTGATTAAAAACAGAAAAATCCCGAAATAAAAAAACCCTCCCGCAAGGGGAGGGTTTTTAGCACTTGTTCTACGTTTTGATTATTCTTTACGCTGTGAGCTTTGTGTCGGATCAAGTGTAGTGCTCGTTACAGGAGCCTTAATGCTCAAATGATTGACCAATGCTGGATCTATTTTCATACCAGCATCAGAAAGCGCTTGGCCAATAACCCCTTCCGAAACACCGGTAATCTTGAGTTTATTCTTAATGGCTTCCATCACGCCGTTAAACTCCGTTTGATCAAGTTGTTTATTTTGATCGGTATCAAACTTATAAAACTCACGCTGTATCGCACCGGTGATTTTCTTGATAGCAGCATCCTGCTCCTTCTGCGTACGCGCCGCTGCAAGCTCCCCCTTGCTCTCAGTGATGGTTTGCACCGACATAACGCCCTTGGTATTACGATTCTCATCGAGTTCAGCTATGAGCACAGTCTTGGGGTCCGCCACGTTAGTAATGGTTATGGTTTTTTCCTGCCCGTTGTGCTTCATGTTCAGCGTGACTAGTTTTTGTGTCGGATCATAGGTCACGTCATAATCAGCGCCCTTGGGAACCGTCAAACCGAATCTGCCTTGCTCAGACTGAATGAAGTTTATTTTTGCCTGTGGCCCATTGATGGCAGCGGCGCTGAACATCACCACGTCTTTCTGATCGACGAGAACATCAAAACCTCTACCGTTCTTTGCAGCGGGCGGGAGATCGGTCTCAAAATAGGGATATTCGGTTTTTCCTCCCCCTGCTTGATATCTTATCACATTACCGCAACTATCAATGCAGCAACATCCGGCCTGTTTAACTGCGTAATTCACGCCGGTGGCATTATCGCTGAATTGAAAATTGCCCGCGGTAAAGGGGTATTTAAAATAGGCGTCTTGCTGCTCTTCACGAGCGCTCTTTGCAATGACATCTTTCGCAGTGAATTTTGTCACACTACTTCCATTCAACCCATTAAGATCCTTCACTACACCGGAATAATCAGGTTTCTTGGGCTCAGATGCCACCGGAGCTGAAGGTATGGGATCAAGAGGTTCAGGAACCGGAGTCGCAACTACAGATTGAGTAACCGCTGTAGTCGAAACCGGAACCGGAGCTAGAACAATTACAGCATCTGATTGTTGCGGTTCGACCGTTCTAATATCCGACACTATCGGCGCAGACGGCATTTCAACCTTCACCACGAGTGATGTTGTTGAAGTGTTAGTTTCCTCTACTTTCGTCTCTACCTTAATATTAGTTTCATTGATATTTACATTGGTTGCAGATTTTATGCCCGCACTAAATCTATTATACAGTCCCACAGCACCTGCGGTGAGTGTAGTTATGGTAGCCCCCAATGCTTCTGCCGAAACTGCAGGTTGTTTTGCCTCAGGTTTGGTCGCAGTAAGATCGAGTGTAGGTAGCTCTGTTGATATTGGTTTGCCGGGCTCCGTAACCTCAACTTTAGCATTTTTCGCTGCCACTTCCTGCTGCTTGGTTGCTTCATACTGTTTTTGCCGGTGTTTGTTTTCGGCATCTATCAGCAATTCCTTGCTGGTGCGCGTATCACCGGACAAGCCAGCATTCTTAATATCACTCAATTTACCATTTAAGTCTTTCAGGGTTATAACCAGATGGTACGGGCTGTTCTGATCCTTAGCATCCCCTCGGCTGTGCCCAAACAGACCAGGACGATTACCGCTGTTTAATAGATCATTATTAAGCGCGTTTAAGGCCGCGGCGGATTCATCGCTTGAAGTAAAATACTTGCCACCCTCAAACTTCTTGGGTGTGCCAAATTCCTTTTCCGAAATATATACAGCATCACCATTTATGTTTCTACTAAGCTTCCAGGTGCCGAGCTCATGGCCACCTTTATCCTTGCTATCAGAAAGCAAGGTGAGCGCATTGAGGAATTCTATATTCCCTTCGTGCATCTTAGCCGTCAATTCAGCAGATTTCTGATGGTTAAAGCGGTTGATATGAGGCGTTAGCGAATCCTCGATGCCATCCGTTTTCATTCCTTGTTTTTTGAACGCTGCATATACGTCCTTCTGCTCCTTAGCCGGCAAGATCAGGCCATTAGCATCCGTCTTTAGCATTTCCATTTTAAATTTATAGTTTTGGTTATTATCAATAACCAGCTTACCTTCATTCAGCTCAAAATAGCCGGTGGCAGCAAGTTGCTCTTCAACATAAGACCGCGGCGAAGCCTTCACTCTAACTCTGCCTTCTCCGGCCTCTGCCAGTAATTCCTTATATTCTTGCAGTGCGGATACACCATTAGCATATGCCATATTGGCTTCATTCCATTTATCGGCGTGATAATCAGCACCAGTGACAATGGAGCCAAAATTGCGCAACTGTGCACCGGCAGGCGAGATAATAGGTTTGCCGTCTTCATCTTTATACTCAGTAATGATTTTATGATTTTTCTTAACTTCCGCTTCTAACGTATCACGGAATAGAGCCGCAGCATCTGGGTTGCGCAAATCTATCTTGCCATCTTTATCTTTGAAGCCATCGAAAGCGGAGTTCCCCAAATACACATTCAGCCTGTCTTTCAGATGCGACTTGGTATCCATATTGGCTTGATATTTTTCAGCCATGCGCTGTTGTTCGATAATGCTGTCCGCTACCTCACGTCCGGCAATACCCACACCCACAGCAGCTGCTAAAGGCACCAAGGGAACCGATGTCATTGCGCCCACTGCGGTCCCTGTAAACATTACAGCTCCCATGGTCCCCATAGAAGTATTCATGCGAGTTTCTTTAGGCGTTTCTAAGGCCGACAATCCTAATTCTGCCTGAGCCGCATAGGTTGGTGCGTGTTGTTCTTGCATATACGTGTCAACGGCAACGTTCGTAACAACACCAGCCACAGTTAAATAAGGCCCCAGAGCAGACACAACACTTCCTAAGGTTCTTTTGGCAGCTTCTTTGCCAGCCTCGGTGGAAGCGGGTGTCACTACTTTTAAATCCTTGGCTGCATTAAATATGTGCTTCCAATCTCCCGTGCGTATGGATTTAAGCCCCGCAGCATAATCATCGGACACGGCCACGCCGTTTACCGCCATATCACCCAGTACTGCCGCTATTCCTTCATAATTACCGCTTGCATACATACGGTTCAAATGTTGCACATCATTCCATAAAGCAAGCGTGTTCATGGCTGCGCCAGATTTCTTGTCAACAAACCGGAAACCCTTATCAACCTTACCTAAGGTACCCTTTATCAGACCGGGGTTAGCCCCGCGAGCAGCTTCCAAAGCACCACCAAGGCGCCGGCGCTCTGCTAAGAAATCCATGCCCTCTTTAAATTGCTCAGGATGATCCGGCACAAAGTTACTATTAGCCTTGATGAGAGGTTCTAATTCCTTCACCTGCGCAGCAAGTCTCGGATCCTTCTTAAGCTGACTCTCATGAGTGTTTAGCTGCTTGCGAAGATCCTTGATGCTCGGGCCAGACGCTTCCGCGGCATCAGCTCCGTTTACAGCCGGAGCATTTGTCTTCGGCGTTGCTGGCTGCCCGCTGATTTTTGCATATCCGTCTTCGGGTATCGCAATGCCGGTGATTTTACCGCTGGCGTCAAAGGCTACTTCACTGCCTTTTACGCCCACTCTTTGCAGTGCCGCCTGTATTTTTGCGGCCTGGGCTTGTGAATCAGCATCAGCGGGGTTGAAAGCGAGACTGCGTTTGCCGTCACCGGTTTCTGCCCAATTATTTAATGTTGCAGTAAGCGTGGCTGTAGCATCGCGATAATTTGTGCCGGTCAACGTGTTCATGAACCGTTCGCCAGTGCCAACCTTTCGAGCTGGGGTTTGCGACTCAGGAGCTCCTCCGGCTTGCGCTTCAGTGGTGGCTGCGGCATCCTTTTCGGCTTTGCCTCCACGGAAACTTTTTATCCATTCGATCCCTTCGCGCGTTTTCACACCTAACCATTCAGCATTACTGATCTGCTTCGGTGCGTCAGCAACAGGTGCTGGTGCGTCAGCTGCGGGTGGAACTACGGCATCTTTTTTGGTTTTTCCCCAACTAAAGAATTCACGAGTTTTCATGCCTAACCACTCAGCATTACTGATCTTGCCCGGTTCATCAGCGGCGGGGGCAACTGTGGCGTCCTTTTCAGTTTTTCCCCAGCTGAATAATGATATAAACCCTTCACGAACATTACGCCCCCACTGCCTGCCCGTCTTCTCCATGGCAGATTTCTGTGGCTTGGCAGCAGACTGCTGCTTACCGAGATGCTTATCGAGAAGGCCTTGGGCATTATCACGCGCAGCGGTAAATTTTTGCTCTTTATCTAAATATTCCGCCGCTTTTGGATACGCATTTCTGGCTTGTTCTTTTATGGCATTTTGCCGAGCTTCAGACGTAGCAGCATCAGCTTGCGCCATAGCTTTGTTGTAATTTTTAATTTGCTCTTCCAGCTGAGGAGTTTTTGAACTCTGATGTTCTTCCAAACGCCTTTCTGCTTTGGACAGCCGGGCTTCTATACGTTTTCCTAAATCTAAAGCAGGACGCTTGTCTGAGCCAGCCGCCGGCTTCGTTTCGGCTTTCGGTTCGGAGGGAGAAGCTGCGCCTGCCTCCTCGTGAGTAATAATGATTGTCCTGTTCTTATTCCCATCATTTATTTCAACAGTGGTTTTTGCAGACGACGCCGGTTTTACTTGGGCTTCCGGCTCAGGAGTGGAAGTTTTGGTGGCTGGGGTTGCGGCTTTAGGCGCAGAAGCATCTGCAGTTTCGACCGATGCCCGGAACTCCGGATTTATCGTATTGACACCCGGATACAACCCAGAAGAGGGTGCGTACTTGCCGTACTTACCTCTCATAAAGTCACCAAGCTCAGCTCCTTTATCCTCGAAGAATACTATATCTTTAGATATCAGACCTTGCGCACCAAATCGGGATGCAAATTTAGCAGCTTCTGCCTCAGAAGAAAATGTTATGCTATCCTGAATACCGGTGTATATTTCTTTAATCGTGCCATCTTTAATCCCCTGCCTCAACGCTTGGTCAAATTCATAAAAGCGAGAACTGGCTTCCTCAGCGGCCGGCGCTTTGTAATCTATCGGTTTGGGTTTAACTTCAGGCTCAGGCGTAGCTGGCTGCGCAGTACGAACATTTCCAGCGCGACGGGCAGCAATATCCTGCGTAGATAAATTATCATGGTCATTTATCAAATCAAACAATGGGGTGAATACAATATCCATATCCTTAATTGCCGAGCTGTATAATTTTCCGAACACAGATTTAATATCTACATCAGAGACAGGCTTATTTTTATAAAGCGCATCAATAGCGGCCTGCGTGTTCGCAGTGGAATTACCAGTCGCATCCACGCCTTTATCTTTTTCGAATGCGTCCAGAAGCGGCTTTAAAAGCTCATCAATAGTTGCCATAACATTTCCTTTCGTATTTCCTGATTGCCCCACGACAGGCTCAATATTGTTTTTAAGGGCTTGCTTTAAATGCCCATTATTAATTTTCTGTTCTGTGAGTAATTCCTGAACACCTCTTTCCACGCTATAGGATGCAGCAACTTCATTAAATGTCTTCAAACTATCAAAATCATTTCCAGAAAGGGTTTTTGTGCTTTCTAAGAATGTTTTTCCGGGGGTGTATGTATATTCTAAAATCATCCCTCCAGTTGAAATTTGCACGGGACTCCCCGCCTTAATTGCAGTTTCAACAACACGCTTAAGAAATGTATATCCACCTTCTCCAAAACTTCGGGATAATGTTTCAGGCATCCCCAAACTCCTCACAAACAAACTTTTACCTACCATCCACTATACCCGATGCATCCTTAAGGTTGTGTTACAATTGTGTGAAGATTCAATGGCATGGCTGTGACGGGCCTGTCACATTCGAATATCTTATTGTAAATTAATGGTTTTATTTGCGTATCAGGTAGGTAAAAATTGCTTAATAACCGCGCTCTTAGCCACGTTCTTGGCCGGCGTTTTTTTCGCGTTGTTTTTGCAGTTTTTCGACGTGATTTAACGCCCCTGCGCCGTGCAATTTTTTGCTGATAATATGCAACACCGCCTCTTGCTGCACCGGATCGTGCACATGGAGCGCCACTTCCATCCCCATCTCCACCGGCACTTTGCCTGCGCCAAGAAATGAGAGCGCCTTGCGCGTAAGCCTTGCCAGTTTTTCAGCGATGGGAAGACTTCCCTTGTCCAGCGATAATTTCGGCAGCAGATGTTTATTGACGTTGCTACTCTCAGCATCCTTGAGCACATACGCAGCTTCCACCGGATCGGTGTAGCCGTGCTCAATATTTTTGTAAGCGGCGATGATTTTCGCATCGAGCGCCGTGTATCCATCCGCCTCGCGCAAAATGTTCACCGCAACTTTGCCAGGCCCGCGGCCCTCAGAATTGAGGCGCTTTGCCAGATCTAGGCGGTGATGCCCATCAGCCACGAACATGCGCCCATCCAGGCGTTCATGCAGCAGCAAAGGAGCGCCGTGCATTGCCGGATCCCACGCGTCGCAACGATAGCGTCCGCCGCGCGTAACGCCGTTCTTATCGCTGCCAAAACGAAACTGATACATTTCAGGATTAGTTTCAATGACCGCCGGATCGAGCAGCACCGGCTGCTGCACTGATGAAGATTGGGGTGTGGTGGCCTGAGCGCGCAGCGCAGCCACCGCATGCAGCATGACCGCTTTTTCGAAATTAAGTATGCCCGCCCGTTCAAGAAGCGCCGAAACGGCAAGCTGCTTTTCCGGGTCGTGATACCCAAGCTCGTCAAACAATAATTCCAGTGTCCTGCTCATACTCTGCCACGAATATGGTATTACAGCTTATATGATAGCAGGATTGTGTGACCGTTTAATGACGGTTTAGGAGTTTTACCCAAAGAAAAACCCCGCTTCGGGAAGCAGGGTTTTTCAATGAGTATAATCCGAGATTAGCGATGCAGATGGCTTGCTACACTTAAGAATTCCTGAGCAGGACGGCCATGCAGGGCAGCGCCCATGCTGGTTTTCGCGGTATTCATGCCTCTGAAGATAAGGCTTGCAGCCCAGCCGAGCAGACCGCCCGCACCAGCGCCGACTACGGCATTGGTGGCTTTGTTGTTCGGGTCTTCGGTGGTCATGTAACCCAGAGCGCCGCCGATAACCGCGCCAGCCACTGCACCCGGCACATGGCTGCCTTTGGCTACCTGCTCAATTTCTTTTCCGGCAGCAGCTTCGGTTTTTACGACAGCCTGTTCGCCAAGTTTTGCAGCATCAAGGCCCATATGTTGAAGCGCGCCAATGCCGGTTCTCTTTTCAAACTCAGCCGCCATGCCTTTGGCTTGCTCGATGATTTCCTGACGTTTACCAACAAATTCGTGTATTTCATCCATGACGTGCGACTGAATAGTCGTCATATTCCTCTGCAGTGTTTCGGCTTCCTTTTTTAAGACTTTATATTCATCAGAGCCGTATTTCAATCCATGCAGACTTTCTTGGATTTCAGCGATCCGATCAGTTACTTCACGTCCTATTTCTTTAGCAATTTTAGGCGTAGATTTACGGACAGCCGCTATAATTTTTTCATTTTCTTTTACAGTCTTCCCCAAATCCCTGTAGAGAGCGGTAGTTTCGCGTTCAATAGTCCGCGCATCACGAGACATGAAGCGCTGCATTCCCGAATCCGAAACACCACCTAAAGTCTTGTAATCTTCAGCGAGTTCTTTCAAGCCATCACGGTTATCCAGCAACATTTCCAACGTAGCAGATGTACGGCCATTGGATTTATTATAAAATCTATCATCTATTTCGAAGTGACCTATTTCACTCCCGATAAGATTTTTGACTCTTTCACTAAAAAATTCCGGCTCAAGCCCACCGAGATCTCTACCCTTAATAAGGGTTTTTACATCTAACCTGCTAAAAAGCTCTGTGCGATCTGTGATCGGCTCGGGCTTTTTCACTTCTGGTTTGTCTGCATCGGCCATAAAACGTTCTCCACGTTGGGTTGTTTCAGTTGCTTCTTTAAAAACCCCTATTCTTTTTAACTTACCGCTTTTATCTGCATCGAAAAAAAGCATAGGAATTACTTTAAATACATTATCTACAAACCAATATACCTTAAAATTACGCGAATAGTGTTACAGTTTTATGAAGATTTACGAACATACGTGGCGGTGTTGTCATATTAAGTATTAATATCTTGAATTATATTAATAATATTAATATTATGGCGGTACAATTATGGGCTTATTACGTGCAAAAAAGTGCTTTTTCGGCCCCTCTGCGGGCAATTAATCCATCGGCGGGTTTTCCCCCGGCATATACCCATCTATCGAATTGCTCCGCGGCCTGATCATATTCACCCAAATTTAGCACCCGCAATAAGGTGGAATTCTCAAACGCGCCCGCGCCTATATTATAAATGAGTGAAATAAGCGCATCGAACTGGTTTTGATTTAGCTGCGCCGTCACCAGCCGGTTGACGGCCTGCTCCGGAATTTTTACATCATCTCCCAGCAAATTCTTGGCGTCATTTTCACTGATAGGATTTGGGAAATTTTCGCCCGCGTGTATAACGTGGCCATAGCCGATCGTATTCTTTCCCGCCGGGCAAATATAGGGCACGGCGGAAAATCCTTCATACTGTTTGATCAGGGCCAGCCCCTGCTCCGACGTTTGCATATTTTGTCATCCCTGCGAAGGCAGGGATCTCTGCTTCAACGCATTCTGATGTGGATAGAGAGATTCCCGCTTACGCGGGAATGACAATGAAGTTATTTGAGTACGCGGTCCGTGATGCGGTCGAGCTGATGTTTGATGCCATCAAGCCGTTCATCCAGCCGCGCGAATTTTTCATTGAGCGAGTTGGTATCCACCGATTGCTTTTCCATACCAGATACGCGCGCATCCAGCTGCGTAGCCCAGATGAGCGCTCCGCCCAGCTGCACGAGCAATATGGCAATCACCGACAGCGGCACGCGCCGCTCCATTTTAAATCGCAGTTCTAAATCATTGTTCATGTGCTGGCTTTCATGGAAAATTGCAGATAGTTCGGCGAACCACTGACGCTCGCGATGCTATAAGTCACCACATCATCCACCGCTAAACTGTTGCCTGCGGTTGCAGTCGCCGTCTGCGCGGTGGAGGTGACGGCAATAGCGCCCATGCCGGTGATGGCTGTGCCGTTTTTCTTGATGGTAAGCGTGAGGCTGCCCGTATCCACTTTAAGCGCATGCAGCGCATTAACGGTCATGGCGAATTCCGCATTTATAATCAACGGCACATCGAACGAGGTATTAGCCGGGCTCGCCAGATAAAACTGGCGATCGACGATATTTTTACCCGTCACCACCCAGCTTGTGCCGTTGTAGGTATAAAGCAGATTCTGGTCATCCACCCACAATGTAATTCCTGTGTTAGGCGTAATAAACTGCCAGGTCTGATCATAATATGCGAGAGTGCCCGCCTGGCCGCTCCATACGCCGGTGGGAGATGCCGCAACCACATACAAATCGCCACTCGCGGGCGAACCCGGCGGCGTAGCGGTGGTGATGCTTTTGGCGCCATTGTTCAGAAATGCGTCGATGCGCGTAAACGCCGTGTTGACAGTAACCTCTTTTTGCGATTGTGACTGCTGAACGAAGGTAATGCCAAGATGATTGGTAGTGGTGCTCATGATGTTCCCCTTGTGAGATAAAATTTATCAGTTAAAGTGCATGGTATGCCCACGCTTGCCGAAGTCAGACAACAAATCGAAGCCTATCCGGATCGCTATATTTTCTGGACGCAGAAGGAAATTCGTCATCTGCCGGGAATTCTTGATCACGGCGAGAGCATCAAAGCGCTGACGTCCGGGATACTCAACGGCCAGACATGGTTAGCGGTGTGCACGGACCGCCGCCTGATTTTTCTTAACTACGGCATGTTCTGGGGCGTGGAGCAGGTGCAAATGCCGCTTGACCGTGTGCAATCCATCGATCACCAATTCACTTTCTTTTTCGGTTCAATCAGCGTGTTCGACGGCGTCAACGAATTTACGCTGCGCATGGTGTTAAAATCCTCAATCCTGCCATTTGTCAAAACCACGGAAGAAACCATGTATAGCTTGCGTCGGGCACAAACGCGTATTGGTTCACCGGATCCAAATGTACACACTGATGTTGCCACGCAATTGGCAAAGCTGGCCGAGCTCAAAGAAAAGGGCTATCTGACCGACGAAGAATTTCAAACGCAGAAAAAGAAACTGCTTGGCAATTAGACCGTTGCATTTCCCGGATAACCACGCCCCACCACGCTGGAAAGCTGGTAGATATTGAGCACAATGCTCGACTGCACGCTGCCAAAGTCAGCGATCTGCTGCGCGGCGGTGTAGCTGGCGGTGGAATTGGCAAGCCCCGTAATCGTTCGTGCAACTGCACTTCCATTCATAATGTCAATCTCGTATGCTTCCGATGTTTCATTAAGCGGCACATCGACATTATCTTCCCAGTTGCCATCCACGCGGGTACGTCTGAACCAGTTGATAGTAAGATTGCCGCTGCCATCACGCGAACCGTTAATCTGCACAGGACTATAGGGTTTCAGGCTTACTGCAGTATAGGTAAAATCCTGTTCAACGGCAGACGTCAGACTCGAACCAAACGTCACCGGTTTATACTGGCGCAATTTCCCAATCAGACTATTGGCCATCGTCTGTTTAGCGATTGTGCCATCGAGCAGCACAAAATTTTCACCCGAAACGTGGCTGCCTACGGCCCATTCCGTTCCCAGCCTGCCGCGCAGCAATCCCGACAACGTATATTGCCCCGGAGAAATGAGCGTTGCAGTGGTAAACTGAATAATTTCGCTCCCAAGCAGCGCCGCATTTGCGCCATTGAGTACGGCCAGTTCGCTTACACTTTGCAACTGGCTATCACTATTTATAAATAAAATGGTCAGAGTATTTGTGTAATCAAACACTGCAGTCGGGCCACTGGCCAATGCATTTTGTGCGGTGCCGATGCTGGCAGCGCTGGTGAAAGTCAGAATCTGTCCGTAATTCGCCCCGCCATCATCCGAGCGATAAAGCGCAGCGCCCGTCCATCCGCTGGAAAGTCCGGTAGCGGCCATGCGCAATATGCCGGTCGTGGGGTCATCGCCAGGAAATGCGGCGATATCGAGAAAATCCAGCGTCGTTGTAGAAACTGTATTGGTTGGCTGTAGCAGATTCGTGCTGTTACCAGGTGCGGCATAAAAATCGAATGTCGAAAGATCTTCCGCAATCGCCTGTACCTGTAGTGTCGTCGAAGCACTCATATAAGTGCTGATAATGCGCATGCGATGTGCAACTCCGGAAACCGTAACGGTAATGACGTCGGTTGGTTCCAACTGCGCATATTGTACCGGTAGGCTGAACTGATATCCCGTCCGCCCCATCCATTGCGAAAACAGCGTGATATCGGCGATATTCTTACCAAGCTGGTCGTCACACACGATGGGCAGATCAAGCGTCACCACTTCCAGGCTCGAAGTAACCTCACGTTGCGAATATTGCGTGGAGCTCTGATAATTCGACAGGCGATTCATATAGACAACGTTTACACGCTTGGGCAGTTCTATTTCCTGCAGGCGCGTGACGGTAAATACTTCATAGCTTTTTTTGCCCGATGGCGGCACGAGAGTATCCTCACTGATCGACACCACGGAATTACCTCCCCGTGGCACGAATTCCAGTACATTGTCCGACTCCACCACGTCAAAGAAATATGCTTGTTGCAATGCCTCGATCGAATCGCGGTAAGTTTGCTGATCGCTGATAAAAAATCCGTCAACCTGATCGGTAATATTACTGACATCAATATCCGTACTTTGCAGGCCGGCCCGGGCGCACAAATCGGATATGATAGCCGCCAGGCTTGATGTGCCGAATTTCCCCTGCACCCAATGCCCGGTGATCCAATCACCGCCATCCGACCACACAGCGGTCAGATCCGGCCAATAGGGAAACGGCCGCGCATCCCACGTCCATACGAACATGCGCTCGATCATGGACGATCCGGCCCATTGGTTTTGCGTCGCCACATGCCCTACGCGTTGCGCCACAAAATCCACCTGGCCTTTGGAAAAACGCGGGAATGCACTGCCACTACTGTCCGGATCGTAAAATACGTTGGGTTCATTAGTGGCGCCGTCAACGCTGGAGAACCCATATTCCGTAAACCAGATTTTTTTGGAATTCGGCACCCACGCAGTCGTAGTACTATCAGGGTTGGTATGCGTGTTGTTCCAGAACCAGGCAATATTTTTCCATGCATAGGGCGGGCTTAAAGACGCTTTGATAGTGCGCGCCGTATCGGTGTAATACCAGTCATACCCTTCTCCCGACGTCCATCCGGCAATTACAGTTGTTACATCATAACCATCCTGCGGCGCATCGGTGAGCGGGAAATACGCATCGATACCGATCACATCAATATGGGACGATGCCCACAGCGGGTCGAGATTATACCAGCCGCCATTGGTGTGGTGATATTCCGACCAGTCGGCAGCATAGGTAACGGTTACGCTGCTGCCCAGAATGCCTTTTACCGTTGCCGCCAGACTGACAAGCGCGTTGACAGCCGGATAATTGCCCGGCGTATCGGTCACCTGCGTCAGGCCGACCAGTTCCGAACCGATGATAAATCCGTCCACATGGCCATTCACCATATTGGCATAATGCGTAATGAACGCGTTGAAACCATTTGTCTTGGTAAAAAAATTACCCACATCGGTGGCGCTGCCGGTCAAATCGCCGCGCCATGGTTTGCCGCTCACATCCATGAACATAACCGGATAGAAAATGATTTTATAACCGCGGTTGCGCAGCTCGGTCAAATAGCGCAACACACTGCCATCGTCCGGCGTACCGCCATATTGCGGTGCACCATCTATATAGGTAATCAGATGCGCGGTACTGCGCGTAAAGCCAGCCACACCCCAGCTGTTAGGCGATGTTGTCGCACCTGTCTGATATTCAACACCGGGTAGCACTACGCACGTACCGGCATCCATGCTGGTACCAAACCAACTCACTACCACCGATATCCATTCGATGTTCGGGCATGTGTCGGCCAGCTGGTCAAGCGACATTAAGCAATTTGCTTCGCCGTTCGGATTCTGCATGTTGATATTTTGCTGGCTGCCCTGCTGCACCCAATCAGAACCCACTAATTCGCCGGGAATTTTATATTCTATGGTGGTGTCGTATACGAACTCTCCGCCGCCAGGAATCATGATCATCGAATTGATCTGATCCTCGAGTATCTGGTCGTTATAATCGGGATAGAGCACTTTTTTCTTCACTTCGAAGGTGAAGTTGGGAATACGGTTGCCGTAATTGGCCATCGGGAAATTCTCAAACACCACATAGGCCAAGCCGCGATATGCCGGCGTATTTTCAGCGCCTTCGATAGAGGTGATTAGGCTATCAGGCAATTGCGTTTCATCACCCAGATAAATACGCACGGTGAATTGCGACAGATCGAGCTGCTGTGCATCCGCCCATATGCGCAGTACCTGATCGACCGGTCCCTCACAAATAGCAACCGCCAATGTCACCGAATAGGTATAGGTGGTGGAGGTTTGCGACACTGTTCCGCCGCCGCCCTTGCCGCCACCAGTCGACGTAGTCGTAGTGGCGGTTTCCTGTATGGGTTGCGACCAGATGATGTTGCCGCCCAGCCGCATGTTGCCATACACAATCGGAATCATTTTACCATAGGTAGAAGTCTGCACGGCAAGATTTGCCAGGCGTGGCCCGTTGAGGGGTCTAAGCTTGGTTGGCGGCAATATGGCAGAATCAATAAACCCGCCGATAGTACGCCCAATCGCGCCGCCGAGCGCATTACCAAACACCCCCATACCGAAGGTCGAGCCGACTGCTGTGCCGATTGCACCTAATACGATGGATGCCATAATTCCTCAGGAATAAAATTGAGAGACGATTTAAAAAATGCGAAAAGCCATCTGGATGCGGCTACGCCACCATGTATCCAGTCGGTGTTCAACAACTCGGCGCGCCTGCGCATAGGCATGGATAAGCCCCAGGCCTTCCGCCATATTGCTTACGATCCCCAGATGTTGCGGGCTTTCATCTATGTTCAGCAGAAAAACATCGCCGGGAGATATTTTACTCACGGCTATTGGCGTCAGCAACGATGATAATTTTTCCTGCAAATATTTTGTATCGGGTTGATGCGAGTAATGCGTATCGTCGTATGCCGCCAGCGCCGCGCCGTCCGGTGCAGATAGTTTTAATTCCGCCGCCACGCCTACTAACAAGCCAAGGCAATCGACGCCGCCTTTATGCTGATCCGTTTTCTTAAGCCGCCCCTGATGATGAAAGCGCGTGCCAAGCCAGCCGCGCGCGCATGCGACGATAAGATGAGTCATAAAAATACGGGATGTTAGAAGTTATTCTTCAGAAGGCGCTTCGTTGCGTTCTTTTTGCGGACGGAAATGCGTGCGCATCGTCGGGCGGCCAAAGAGCGGGCGCTGCCCCATGCTCTTGGCATAAGCCCACACGAGCCCGGCCATTACCACGATCGCCATGCCGAACACCCATATGGATGCGGCGATAGTGGCATTGCCAAAAATACCGATGATGGTAGCCGAAACAAATACCGCAACGGCAATTAAAAATCCCAGCGATTGTCCCAGCGTCGTTGAAAAACTATGAATTTTCAGCGCCTGTGTTTCCCATTCATGCCGATGCTGCTGCTCTTTTTCAAACATATTGAGTATCAGCTTTGCAGATCCTTCAACCACATAATTATAGCTTTCCAGCACTTCCGGGTGTGGCAAAATTTCGACGGTGCGGTTCTGCACGCGATCGCGCCCACCTTGCGGCTGGCGATAGCCGCCGGTTTTATAGGGTTTTTCAAAATTGCCCTGATCGTTATCTTTCTGATCATTATCCATGGTTTTTTTCTTTTTCCAGCGCACCCATGATATTCTGCATATCCTTGCCGATATTGAGCCAATCTGCTCTCAGGGCCTCTGCCGATGTACGATACGGATAACGATAAATCATCGGCCCGCCGACCAGCTTGAGCACAGAAACAAATCCGACCACAAAATCGCGCACGACATTCATGCACCATTGTCTGCATGAATTTGGTCGTTAAATCAACTGTTTTACCATGTGCTACGCGTACCAGCAGTTTCCAGCATCCGATCAAGCCCCGGCACCTGCGGCTCACCGCGAAAATTCACAACATTGTTGAATGAATTGAAACAGGTAGTGAGGGTTTTATCGCAGCCTTTGGTAAGGCTATAGGAATCGCTGCTCGCGACGGCATACGGCATGGGCAATGCGAGCGTAAATTGGCCTCCCACACCTACGGTATAAATATATTCCTTCACCTCCATGCTTAGCCCGTTATTGGCGCCACTGGTGAACGTCATCGTCCCGAAAGAAAACGTGCCGCTGGATTCGGTGCGCGCACTATCGATAAACTGCTGGCTGGAGGTAAAACTGGTAACACTGCCCGTGACGGTATTGGCCGTCATATTGATTTTGCAACGGCTGTCTCCCAGTGTCGCACGGCAGGATGCGGAAAAAAGTTCTCCAACGGTTTGCGCCAGCACCTGCGTGAGCCTCCTTACCTCAGCCACGAATTGTTCTTTGTAAAAAGACACCTCACCCAGCCAGCCGCGCCGCAATTGGAGCGAGCCTTGGATTAAATCCATATAATTCACCTGAAAAATTTCAATCTCGGCAGAATCATAAAGTCCAGCCAATATATCGGCCTCAACAATACTTCTGGACGACAACATCCCTTCTACATCCAGGTTATCAACGCTGAGCGACCCCGTATTTTCTATCGCCGTCGGCGTAAATCCGCTAGCCGCCTGATACGTCACCCCAGAAAATACGATGTCCTGATCATGATCGGTAAATCCAAATACGGTATTATCGCGGCGCGTGAGCTTCCAGCAGGTAGCAAGCGTGGTGACCTCGCCGGCAATATGTGCGGCAAGTTGTGCGGAGATGGTTTTCATAATGATCTCTTGTAATTGCGATTTTAGAAAATCGCTAGGCTGAGCCGAATGCGCAGCAATTTTGAGTACCGAAGCCGAGCGTATACTTAAGTACGTGAGCGCTGAGGAAACGGAAAAATTGCAAGCGAGCCGGCCAGCATAGTAGATTTTATACCCGAATTTCGATGAGCGGAATATTTTTCCAGCTATGGCTGCCATACGTATCGATGCTGGCAGATAGGCGGTCCGTATCGAAGCGTACCGGCACATCGAACTGAAAATCGGCGGTGATAGCAACGCCGCTGCCGGGCGCAGACGTGAATGTCACGAGCCCAGTAGTCGTATCGACGCTATAGCCGGAAGTTTGCAATACGCTGTTTAAATAAACATTGATCGTTCCTGATACTGGTTTGCTGATGATGCGCGTCTCCGACGTGGTGCCACTGCTGTAAAGTTTTACCAGTTGAAAAACGGTTGTCGTAGCGTTGCCCGTCCCGATGGCCTGGCCGGTAGCCTGATAATCATTCCAGTCTTTGAAACGAAACCCGTCGGCGCGTCCCTTGCGCGCCCGGAAAAAAGCGATCAGCGTATCCAGCTGCGCCTGCGTCTTGACACCATGCACGACATTATATTTTGCGCGGGCCTGCGCCCAGTTAGCATTGCGCTGTTCATACCCGCTCTGAGTAATAACAATGTCGGTTGAATATTCAGGACCACCGGTTGAACCGTAGGCAATATCGGTCGGGAAGCGCACTTCGATGAACGCCATAAACACTCCAAAATATAAAAAAGAAAAAATTAGCTTGCGAAAAGCTGAGGGCCACCACGTTTTTTTGTAGGCGACATGGGTGGCAAAGCAATATCCGGCTTATGTGCAATAGAAACATCCATACCCGGCATAAGCGCCTGGTGCTCAAGCGCCATGGACAAAGCCCGTAAATTATCGGGCATCAATAAGTCACGTGCGCGCATCTTTCCAGCATTGATAAGCTTGGCATAGCGTTCGGACATGGTTTCTTCAAGATTATGTGCAGGACCGTGCATCTGAGGATAATATGCACTGATCACCGATTCATGTTTTTTCATAAGATGATGCAAGGCATCCGTATGCCCTTCATTTAATGCCACGCTGAAGTCGCGAGTGCCAGTAAGTTTCTCCAGCTCTTTTTCCAGCCTTTTGCCAGAACGTCCCGGTAAGTTGGCTGCCAACGCTGCAAAAACGGATTCTGCGCTGACGCGCCCGCCCGCTTCCTGTGTTTTGCACAACTGCATAGTGATAATCGCGGCGTCCTGATCCTGGCGCGGGAAAGCAGCATTATAGGCTCTGTTTGCCAGTATGCTGCCGCCGATTGCACCTATAATGCCGAGAACAAGCGGCACACCCCAGGGCAACGCCATAGGTATCATGCTCACCGCCATCATCCCCGCAGCGCCACCGGCCAATGATACAACCGCTTCCATTGTGCGGTCCTGCCAGTAATTAGCCATAGCCTTCAACTTTTTGCGAATGCCTGGACTTTTAGCCTTGGCGTGTTTGATATCCATGCCGAGTGCTTCGTTCAGCTCCTCACGCTCTTTTTCGGCCTGCAAATTTCCCTGAATCGGAGCCACGCCGATAGAAACCATATTGCCGATAGGAGTGGGGATTCCCGGTATGTTTGCCGCCAGAGCGCCAATATCCAGCATGGTGCTGGTATCAACCATGGGCGCCTGTGAAGGTGTATGTTGCCTGGCCATAATTATACCGTCACGATATTGTTCGGTGCCTCATGACTGACGACCTGATTCGTATGTTTACCGAGTATGGGCTTATCCGTTTTCGCTGGCGCCGCGCGGTTATTGCCTTCTTTGAGTTTTTGCACCATGGAGGTCTCATTTTCAGGTGCAGGCTGCGCAGCAGCATCGGCGGCAACGGTAATGCGCTTGATATCCTGCACAATCTCACCGCTGTTGACTTTCTTCAAAACCTCACCGGGATTGACTTTCCCAGCGGCATAAATTTCCGCCAGCTTCGCGGCAAATTCTTTTCCCGATTTATGGTTTCTTAGATCCGCGCTTGCAGCAAGCAACAACGCACTATAGGCCTGCGCCTCAACCGGCTCGCCTTTTTTAAGCGCCAAGCTGATGGTTTTGTAAATAACGGTAATGGGTTCACCCATCAGGGTACTGGCGCCACGCGACACAGCGTCCGATCCCATCATGCCTACTATGGCTACAGTAGGATTGAGATGGCGGGTAATAATCATCTTGATGTTGAGGCCGATATTCACAAGATCGGCAGACATCTTTACGCCGAGGAGTTTCCACAAATGCGCACGCGATTCGGCAATGATAGGCGGCACATTACCGAATAAGACACCGGCCGTAGATATTTTCCTGCCGGTGATATCGGCGTGCATTTGCTTGAGCAGTTCAAGATTCTGCAGAAATTCTCTCGAATCCATGAACATGGACAGCCCGCTCATGGCAATGAATGAGCCGTTCATCAGGCCGTGCATTACCGGCGTTTTAGCCAATGTTTTCGGCGCTTCCTTAACGGTCTGGCTGACATTGCTCCAGGCAAGAGCACCATTTTTATGTTCAACGGCCTTGCTGACTCGCGTAATAAATTTACTTGCATCGCCACTTAAACGCGCCTGCTCCAAAGTCCGCAAAGATTCCATCACCTCGGGCCTTGCCAAATGTGCCGGATCACCGCTTTGAACCGCCGACGCCAATGTCCGCAGATGCGATACCGCGCCTTCTTCAAGCCCCTGAATAGGAATGCGATGAGAAATATCTTTTGCGGCTGCAAAATGCTTGTGAAAACTGTTTATATTCGCATTGACCCGCCATGTGCTCAAACCCGTGGTATCGGCAATGCTGCCCAATATGCCATGCGTCGGAGCGGCAACCAGATGAGCTGCCTTATCACCACCGATATTTTCAAAAGTAACTGCATTGAGCAATGTCCTGGGCGTTTCCGATGGCTTGCCGCCTCTGATTTTATTCCAGGCCCAGCCGCCTGCCTTGCGCGTCATGTCAATGCCGCCGGCGATAAACGAGGCAAATCCGCCAATCATCAGCCCGATATTCAGGGGGCCAAGAATTTTGTTCACCGTTTCATCCGATTGCGCAATTTGCATCATAGGATCGTGAGCTTCAGATTCTCCGCGCGCGCGCGCGGGTTTGCTAACACCGCCGTGAGTGCTACCTGAAAATCTTCCCCGTAAAACTGGACCAGCCATGATAATTCAGCCTGTTACGCTAGTTATAATGCTTCAATTTATAGTATAGCGAAAAGCCTCCATAGCTCCCATGGGACTTTTGTTAATTTTTTATGACAGTTCAATGGGTTTAGGCGATTTACCTGGTTGCAAGCGGGGTATCAATATAAGCAATAAATAACAATAGGTTCTATAGACCTCTTTTCATGGCGCGGTTGATGGCAGAGGCGGCCTGTGACCACATTTGCCCTTGGCTAGGCCCTCCTCCTGTCCCGGCAAAATCATCGAATGAATCGGTAATATCGCCGCCAAATTCGGAGCCAAAAGCATTCACGGCCCCCGAGGCAAGGTTGGGCAGGAATTGGTCCAGAATATTGGTGCTTTTGAGAAGCTTTGGCGTTCTGGAAACAACGGGTTTTACATTTTCGCCCTTGATGAAGGTTGCATCGAGTTTGTTAATTTCCCCTCCGATAACGCTATGCAGGTGCTTGAACATACTGTTCATGCGATTCATGCTTGTAACAAGGCTGCTGCTCATAGAATGACTTTCTAAAAAAATAGGTTATAGTGATAGTATCAACATCAGGGACATCGCATGGGTGAAAAAAATACAATGTTATGGTTTATATTAATCGCCATTTTTATCTTATGCGCCTATTGGCATATCCGTGAAAATCGTGACCTGGCACAACGCTGGCACAATGAAATGGACGCGGAAAAAGCCGAAAAACTGAAACGTTTTGCCTGGCTGCGCACACTGCAATTATTATTCGCCCTGATATGCGTTATCATCATTGTGATGATGTATGACGTAAGGCTTAATAGCGCGTACCATGACATTGATGCTCTTGAAAAATACAAGGCCGTAGCGGAACAAAAACTGGCACCTAAAGAAATTATGCCGGAGGTCTCCATCCATATTGAAAGGCCGCCGCCCATGAAACCAGAGCAGAACGCAGCCGATGCAAGCGCCACCAAGCCCATTCAAACTGCAAAATCGCCCTTTTCAAACCCATCGGGTAATGCCAATGCACCTGTGCAGGATGGTGATCTGGCCCAGCAGGCGATACAGCAAAATGCACTTGATATGCAGCGCAGCATATATCAGCCCGGGCAATCCGCCCCTCTGGGCACCACCGCGCAAACCTTTGGCCCTGCCGATGCCAAGCAGGATGTCACCGACGTATATAGCCCCGAAAGCAAGAGCAACGATAAGGAATCCTCTATCGACGCCATAAAAAAACGCTACGAGGATATTCTTGTCACGCACATGTTCTTAAAAAAATGTGGCCGCGTAAGCGCCAGCGACTACCCGATTATCACCGCAGCACTGGCGCAGGAAATGGCATCTCTCAACGCCCCCGGTCGCTTGCAATATGATATTCAGACGGCGGCAGAAGGCTCTTACAACGAGCTTTATGCCAGAACCTCCTGCGAAGGCAGCGGCATCGAAGCGCTCAACGAGCAATATAACGATTACATCAAAGCCCTATCGAAAAACGTTCAGGCACATTGATCTGGAAAGCGCAATGTAAGCATCCGAAGATCGGCGCGGTTGATACCGCCGATTTTATCCGGCAGAAATCCATGCTTTCTTTTCCATCCGGTAAGTGCCGCCATCCATTCCGGGGGCGTCATTTGCCAGAATACGGCCGGCGAGATCCCGAGCAACCCATAGGCAATTTCCATCAGCTGCTGCCAGGGCAGGCTATCGCCGTGTAATCTCATCGAACCCTCCAAACACAAGTGCAAACATAGCCGATACCGAGGCAATAGCTTCCATGATGCCGCCGTGTGTGAGCGCATCGCGTACGGCTATTTTTTCCTGCATGCATTCGGCAACAACCACTGCCAGTTCCTCCAGCATAATATTGCCATCCGCCAGCTTGCGTGCCAGCGCGACAAACCCCATATTGAGTTTCTGCTCAATACGATTTAACCGCTCAAACGTGGGACGCATCACATAAGAAATGCCGTCGAGCGTAATCGAAACTTCACCGCGCCAGGGATTTGCTGTCATATTATTTACGCCGGTGTGAAGGTTATATTTCCGGCGCTTTCCAGCGTCAGCGTATAAATTTCTTCATCCTGAAAATCACCGCTGCGGCTGTAGGCCGTTATCATAAATGGCCCGCTTACCATATCGCCATTGGCGAAAATGAGCTGATAATTATTGACCGATTGCGCGAATGCGTATCCGCAAACCATCTCCTCCGCTGCGCTATCGGTAAACATCCCGCCGCCACTGATAGACATGGACATGATGCCAGAATTGCTTTGTAATTGTTTCCACTGGCCGAGCTGCACATTGCTTGCGTCCATCGTATGATTACTCAGTGTCATAGCGGAGGTGCGCAATCCGCCGATGGTCGTAAAGGTTTCCGGACTGCCGCCATTGCCAACTTTGATAAGCACCAGCGTGCCTGATTCTGCGGACATAATTTTCTCCTGATAAAAGCATTCAAACTCGAGTTTTTTAATTGGATTGAAGAAGTGCTTTAAACTGCATCACGCCCTGATACGTCCAGCCATCATCCTCAAGCCCTATATGGCTGGATGCAAAACGGATGAGCACCAGCGTCTGACCGGTAACGGTGAGGTTTGCCTGATGCAAAAGCTGATAGACGCGGTTCATAACGGTCGCTGTTTCCGTGCGCCCACCCTCGCGGCTCCAGATATGCAGCATCACAATCTGCTGCGTGCCATTGGTGGTTTTGCTTGACCAATCGGTAATGGTCGACTCGCCCAGCGTAATATACGGATAAGCGGTTCCCTGCGGCGGCCGGTCGAACACGCCGGTCAGCATACCCATCAATGTCGTATCGCCCATGAGCGTTTGATAGATGGATTGCTGCAATGCATAATGACTGAAATTGGACATACACGATCCTTAAAATTATGTGGCAACGCCTTCTTGAACTAATAGTTGAAGTGTGTCCCGGTCCTCGTTGATATCGGCAATCGAGCGGATATTAAAAACACGATTTTCATATATGAGCCGCATGGCGGCGGTGATGCCGTCGCGGTAGCGCAGCAAAATACGATGGCTGATGCTGGCCTGTAACTGCCCGCCGAATGGTTTCTCCGTGCCGGAACCTTTGGCACTGCCGCCGGAACCAACCAGCGGCACAATTTCCGCCCACAAATCGGTAATGTTCTGCCAGCTTCTGGTATAGCCGCCAGCGCCATCTGGCGTTTCCACTTCCTGTTGCAATGTCAGGCGACGACGCAGGCGCGAGCTGGTGGTTCTCGTCGGAGCGGTCATAAACGCACCTCACGAAACGGCGTATAGAGCGCAACGGTCTGCTGCGGCAGATCCATCTCACCCGCTTCGCCGCGGCTATCGTAAAGCGCGGCAATATGTGCGAGCATGCCCTGCTTGATAGGCCGCGGAACGGTGGTGGCATCAGGGCCATATCCGGTGTTGTAAGTAATCTGGATCTGAAATCCCATAGTCACGCTTTGCAGCACCAGCGCATTTTGCGCGGCATTGAGAAAATAGGTTGAGCTATCGACCGTCTGTGTTGTGCTGTCGCGATTGACAATCACCACGCTCTCAATCGCATTCACCGGCCCCATCGGCAGCCATATACTATTGGGTATGCCCCAGTCATACGCCAGCATCCAGGTCTGGTTGATGAACGAAAGTTTGAGCCAGCTCTCCGCGATCATGCGCGCTGCAACAATGAGATCATTGATGAGCGTATCGTTATCGGTGTTGTCGATGCGCAGGTAGAGTTTCGCCTCATCAAGTGTGATGGGCTCAACGGCAGGAGCGGTAATGCGCGAAAGCAGCCGGTTGCGGGTTATGCGCAGCGGATCGCGCGCGAGATAGGGATCGCGTGGTATATACATGATGGTTCCTTTGTAAAATTATGGAGATGGAATTCTGATAGCCCATCCGGCATGTAGAAATCTTTGCGCAAGATTGTCGGCTATGTCGTAGAATTGATCTTTGTAAAATCGGCGCACACTAAACCCGTCCTCGCTCCCACGATGGGTTTCGAGCATGAGCAGGTACATAAAGTTATAATGAAATTATCCGGCTAAGAGATGATTCGCGCCGTTATTGACAGCTTCGCTGGAAATTTTTTCGACAAAGTTAGTAGCGACTACCGGTTTCCTGCCCAACACCTTGCCAACCCAGCCTGTGGGCCAGTCACGATGATGGCGCCCGGCAATAACTCCGGCGGATGCAGCGGCTCCTATCAGGTTTGGCACTTCGTGAATGGCAATCATGGTGGACATTTCATGCGCATCATCGTCAGACATCCCGAACATATTTTTGAGCACATCTTTCATGTTACCAATTGCCTTATCGGTAAAAGGAGCTGCAGGAGCGCTATTGGCAACCGCCATGGAAGCAACATGCACGCCCTCGTCTGCTAAAACCAGCATCTTCTCTTCCGGCGACCATTTCCAGAATTGCAATATACTGCCCGTCGCATGCGAATCGGCAATACGATTAATGTTATTATACCAACGCCTGATACCAAGTTTTGCATACCAGGCTGCTATCACTGAGGGTATAGCAAGCAGCAAAAGACGCGCAGAAGCTTTTGCGCGTTCTGAAACCGGTTTTGATTTATCGGGCTTACACTCATCGAGTTTACATACTATGCCGATCCCAGGCTCAATCACTCTTTCCTGTATAGGCTCCACCACCTTCGCCACGATGTCGGTTGCCGGATCCATAATGGCTTTTGGCAGGACCTGGAGCGCGTACATTGCACCAAGCGTTGTAATGCCGCCAACTACTTCCGCAATGCCAAAGCCGCTGATCTCCGCAGTGGTATTCTGCAGCTTGGTACGGCCGTTGCCGTTCGTATGGTTATTTCCGTTCGTGCCTGTCATGCATATCCTATAGCTGAGCACATATTGGCCCACCTTCAGGATAGCATATTCTGTCTGCTAGAAATGTGACGATTCTGTGAATATTGAAGCAAAAACAGGTAATAACAGGCGAAGTTATTCGTCGTTTTTATTGTCTTTTTTTACGTAGGATGAAATATTGCTGGCTAAATCATTGGCCTTCTCGGTATTGGCGATATCGAGCATGGATTCATGGTTAAACCCATATTCTTTCTTCATTTTTTGCTTTACCTCGTCGGAAGGCTCGCCCTCGCCAGCTTCAATGACGATACCGTAATCTTCAGGATAAAAAGTCCCTTGTTTCTGGGCTTCCATGAAAGATTCAAGTTTATCGGCACGGATTGCCAGATATGCGTAGATTTTCTTGCCATCCGGGCTTTCACCGCGAACCAGCAATATGCATACTGTTTTTTCAGCAATAATTTGTTCCGTACGACTGAGTTTGCTCACGTAAAACCCCTACTTTACTGATATTATTGTACCCCGAACAGTATTTATAGGTCAAGCTGCTTAAAAAACGGTTAAAACTCTGCATTGTAAGGAACTTTTTTATTTTTTGAGAAGATTGTGGCTTTTAAGCAACCATCATTTTGCCCCCGGAAATCGGTTACGGGGGCAAAAAAATCAGTAATAAATAATTATATTACAGGACGATAAGAAGGCGTGCCGCGCAGAGCCAAGATTCCAATAGGAATTCCGCTACTCACACTGCCAGTCGGCGTTGCCACCGCCTGCAGATAGCGATTCGCACCGATATAACCGAAGCTATAGGCGGTACTGGCAAGCCCTGAAGAATTCACCACACTGCTGATATTGCCCGCGTTGATATCGGTTGTCGCAACCGGCGTATAGGTCACGTTATCGGCGCTGTGCTGGATAGAAAGTGTCCAGTACAGGCTGGTCGAAAGCGTATCGCCGGATGCGCCAACCAGAAATACGATACTGGCGCTGTTGAAACCTTCCAGATCGACGGTCGAGGAAGTTTTGGTAGATGTGGCGACCACGGGACTCAGAACCTGCGTCGCCAATACATTATGATAAAGATCTCTCATGTTTTTCTCCTAAAAAATTATAATTTGTCATTCCCGCGCAGGCGGGAATCCATCTATCAACATATTCATATGTAGATGCGTGGATCCCGGCCTTCGCCGGGATGACGGCGGGTGAGTATTACGACAGTTGCATCAGCTTAATGGCTTCGAAATTAATAACGTCGCCGCCCACGCGAGTGGTAGCGTAGAATTTCACGAAAGGCTTTTCGGTGAACGGATCGCGCAGGATGCTAATGCCCTGACGATCGACGATCTGATAAGCCGCCTTGAAATCGCCCACGGCTACTGAGAGCGAACCCGAAGCAGGAACCGGCATATCGGACGCCATCAATACAGGCACGCCGAACAACGTATCGGGCGCCCCGGCTGATAAGCTCGGCTGCCAGAGATACTGGTTGGTGGTGGTTTTCAGGGTACGCACCTGCTGAACCGTCGAGCGATTCATGAGAAACGTTGCGCGTTTCATGTATGGATCTTTGAGGCTGTAGAACAAAGCCGCCAGCGAATCGCCGGTGACATTGCCGCTTGAGCCGCTGCCGATCTGCTGAATCTGGCCCCAGCTGGTGCCGTTCGCATAAGTCAAAAATCCGCGCGGTTGGCCAACGCCATTGCCATTTACGAACGCAGTGTTCTGTGTGCGTCCGAAAATATCGGCGATTTTACCTGCGAGCCAGCCCTCCACATCGATTGCCGCATCATCAATGAGTTTCTGCGTGGCTTTGGGCTGCGCATAAAGCTCGTTGGTAGGAATATTGCGCTTGGCGATCTGCGGCGTCGGCGTTTCGGTGATATCCACCGTTTCCGCCGTCCAGCCCGCGACCAGCGGATTATGATCATCGATAATTTCCAACGCATCGGTGGAGATGGTTTCGATGGATGCGATCTGGCGGATCGGCGATGTTTCAAAAATAGCCTGCACGATGGTTGCCGACATGGTGGGCGTCACCATATAACCGCCATCCGGATCGGACGTCACCGACAGCGCTTTGGTCGCAAGCTGTTCAAGCCCGGCATCCATGCCCTTGCGCAGGTAATTGCGGAAGGCTTTGGCATAATCGCTGTTGCGATCGGCGGATTTCACGCCGTCTTCCGACGCAGCCAAAGCCGGACGGTTATAAGCAGTTTCCACACGGTTCAGGCGATCTTTATAATTATCAAGCGCCACGTTGATATTGTTCAGATGCTCGTCATAGAGCGGATCGGCAAAGCCTTTGCGCTCAATTTCACGAAGCCGCGCGTCGTTGACGCTCTTCATCTGTTCCCATGCGTTTCCGATATTGGAAACATGGGTTGTCATGTCTTCATTCATAAAAATCCTTTGGTTGGTTGAAAAACAAAAAATACATAGCTCCGCCGCGTGTGGTTTTCAGGCACGACGAGATGCTATTTGGTTGTTGGGTGGTTAGTGATTTAGATTAATACCGCTTGTCCATCTTCCATGGTCATCGCGTGGTTGGTCATCGGTGTATTTGCTTACAAAATAAACTCCTGCTAATATTTCCGCATGAAAGTATTATTTGCATTTTTTGCACTTTGCATTTTTATAGATTTCCCTGCACTTGCTGAGGATGCTACTCTCATCGCCCCCCCAGAACTTGTAATGTGCAAATCAGATGCCACTTGCGATCATGATCCAACCCATCTGGAAAAATTCGTCGCCGATTTTTATAAGTGGTATGTAACGGTAATCAACATAGATGCGTCTATTCCCGCTAATCGTAATCGAAACTATGCGCAGCAACGTGTGGAACTGGAAAAAAATGAAGAAGCATATTTAAAAAAATCACTCACCCCGGATTTTCAGGAATGGCGACGTAAAATCTTTAGTGATCCCGAAGGATACGTTGATGTTTTTGATCCTAGATTCTGCACATCCGATACTGACCCTATGCTATGTGCACAGGATTCGCGCAATGAATGGAAACACAGCGCTTCAGCCACACTCATTGCCATAGGCTCTCATATTGCGGTATTCATCGTAAAACTATCCCCCGGTTTTGGGAATTCGGATATACCTTATTTGCTAACCGTCAGAATGAGGTCTACCGATGGCGTCTGGCGAATCGATGGTGCGTTACGGTCGTTTTAATTTCCCGGATATCGGTAAATCGTATAGGGTGGCGCATTGGCTTTGAGAAGTTGGCTGCGCTTCATTTTGCAAGTGTGCAATCGCCGCATTCATATCAGGCTTATTTGCATCGCTACTGTCCTCTCCTCCATCCACCTGCACATCACTGGCAATCTGGCCGGAATCAGCAATCTGATTTCCTGTTCCCGGCTGCGCGGAATTATCACCGATGATTTCATTGCCGGACAAATTATCCGCATTGTCCGGGATATCATTCGACGCGCTATCGCCTCCCCCGCTTGTCCATCTGCCATGGTTGTCGCGCGGTTGATCGGCGCCATATTTGCACAACCTCTCAAAATTCCACAACGCAATAATGCTTAAGAGTTCCAGCGATTCGTGCTTTAAGCGCCTGATGGTTCTCAGCCGCGAGCAGGATTCCACAAAACCCAGAGGTTGGCAGCGCATGCGCAGGACTTCTGCATCCTGCTCGGCGAAATATTTTAGTTCGTTGGCGTGTGCTTCCAGTCGCCAGCCGATGTTCGGATCCAGTTCGGGTTGCATAGCGCCATTATATAAACAAAGGCTGCGTCTGTTTTACCACCGTCACATTCGCCGCTTCATTGGCAGGAAACGTCACCAGGCTCACCTCCCATAAATCCACCTGCGAGAGCAACCGCACGCCGGATTTCGCATCAATGCGGAAACGCACCGGCGAATAGCCGATTGAAAGCCCCTTCACCACGCCTGCTTTAAGCAGTGCATGCGCTTCCTTCGCGCGGCGCACATCGAGCAGCAGCGAACCTTCGACATAGAGCCCGCGGGCATCTTCAAACACGCGATTGAATAGGCCAATCGGCTCTTCCTGCTGATGCTGCCAGAGCATTTTTATCTCATGCGCGCGACCTTTAACGGTTTTGGAAAATGCGCCACGCAACACAATGTCGCGTTGCTGATCGACAATATTGAACACGCTGGCATATCCGGCAAAGCGCCCCTGCTCGTTGGTTTTAAGCTGCAGTTTGCAGGCAAGTTTTTTGCGTTCGCGCCTGGGCGCGTTGATTTTAGTTTCGTAATACATGGGAGACCCTTAAAAAACTGAACTGATAATTTTCGCTGCAGCGTAGCAAAAAAGCAACGTTTTCGAGGCTTTCAACCGGAGCGTACAACTTTAGTACGTGAGGATTGAAAACGCAGAAAACTATGCGTTTTGCAGCTGCAGTAGAAAATATTATTTTTTGTCGGCAACGACGCGAAACTCGACTCTTACTTCATTTTTAATGACATCGTCCTTCGCCCACTGCCCCTGCCCCACGCCGAAATCGCTGCGGCGCAGCGTGACATAGCCTTTGGCGATGGCTTCCTTGTCATCCATATGCTCCATCTGGAAATTGAGCACCACCGGCGCGGTTTTTCCGCGCAGCGTGAGCGTACCGTCGGCGTAGTAATTATCCGAAGCAGGCATACGGGTGAGTTTTTTGCAGGCGAACGTAGCCTTAGGAAAAGCCTGCGCAGAAAGCCATTCCGGCAGTTTTATATTGCTTGTCACATCGTCATTCGCGGCAGTGACGCTGCCGATATTCACATCAACCTTGATGCTGCTTTTATCCAACTGATTGGGATCAAAACGAATGTCTGCGGAGAAATCGCTGAACTGCCCTTCCACCGGCGCACCATTCTGGATGGCAAAAAATTTGAGCGTGCTTTTTTCTTTATCCAGCGTATAGGCCGGAACATCGGCAAATGCCGGCGTTGTAAAGAATAAGCTAGCGAGCAGCGCTATCAGGATTTTTTGCATGTTTTTCTCCATAAGATTTCGCCGAGAAATTCGCTAGGCCGTAGCGAAAACATTATCTTTTCGAGAACCGCAACGCAAGCGTACGTTATGGTACGTGCGTAGGGGAAGCGCAGAAAAATATTGTTTGTAGCAAGGCATAGTAGAATTTACCGGCGAAAGCGAGGAAGCATTCTGACGAGCACATTATCCTTGTAATAAAAATGATGCAAGAGCGCAGCCAGCACATGCAGGCCGACCATGACAATAAGCGTCCACGCCGCCGTTTTATGCACTTCGCGGAAAATTTCTTTTAAATCCTTATCCGGCGCCACCAGGTCGGGAAGCGTAAACCACCCGAACACCGACACCGGCAATCCCGCGGCCGACGACATCATCCAGCCCGAAAACGGCATGAGAAACATCAGCGCATAAAGCGTCCAGTGGCCGGCATGCGCGAGAAATTTTTCCAGTGCACTCAGCGTATCTGGCAAGAGCGGCGCTGCATTTACCAGCTTCCACAAAAGCCTCAGCGTCACCAGCGTCAGCACCGTAATGCCGAAGGATTTGTGTAAGCCGAATAGCTTGAATTTATCAGGGCTCATGGGCAATTTTTCCATGACAAACCCAACCGTCACCAGGCCGGCGATGAGCAGGAAAATCAACCAGTGAAATGTTTTGGCGACGGAGCCGTAGGTTTGTTGAGTATTTTTCAACATTGCAATTGAATACCTTTTTGCTTCATGGTAAGCATAGAGTAACTATTGGAGAAACGGCAAGCAGTAAAACATGAATCAGCCAAAAAATCACCCGCGCGTTTTTGATACGTCGCAATTAAGCGTTGAGGATAAATTGTTTCTACAAAATTTTCCGCTGCACCGCCAACGTTTCGATAAGATTATCGCAGACTATAAAATAGCATTATTTACTTGCCCATGCTGCGGATATCCGACATTACGTATGAAACGCGGTAGCTACGAAATCTGCATGTTATGTAATTGGGAGGATGATAATCAGGATGATCCCGATGCCGAAGAAATATGGGGTGGCCCCAATAAGGCATATTCACTCATAGAAGCGCGCATTAACTTTAGAAAATATTTGATCATGTATAATCCAACCGCCCCTACCCGCCGGATCGGCGGTAATAGCAATACCCCAGCTAAGCACGCAGCTAAGCAATCTATGATAAAGAAATTTGAATTGATCGGAGAGGCTAAAAACCGCGAAACCATTTGGAATCTATTACGTAGTATCGGCCAAGAGGTACAGGCGTTACAGGCCGAAACACGTCGTAAAATAGAAGAATATACTCATGCCAGAAAAACTCTGCACTAAACCTTCACTCCAATATTCAGCAATTGCTTCTTAGGGGTCCAATTAGCTGGCTCAGCGATTCCGCCACCACGCCATTGCATTCCGCGATTAATCCATTGCTGACGCCATTGGTCAAAACTAATATGCTTACCCTTATCAGTATATCCAAATTGAAATCCACAAGATGGGCAGGATAATTCCGGAGATAATAATTTTAATCCGATTCCATCGGGCATGGTCATGGATGATGCGGGAAATCTATATCCTGCCGACGTTACAGATGATACGCCAAATCCAGACGATGCTAATCCGCTGGATATGTGGGGACGGCCGGAGACTTTGCAAGGGCATTATGAAGATCATGGCGATGATTTTAGTGCTACTTCTCCGGAAGATTATGCTGCGCAAGCTAACCAATTCCTGCAAGACGCAATGGAAAACGATTATCCGACATTGATAGATACTCGTGGAAATATAAGGACGTATGATCCGGAAACCAATACGTTTGGTTCATATAATTCGGATTATACTACCAGA
>Ga0206845_1059_pt1 | contig 37771 bp, 30 predicted proteins | sample Alteio_BWOrgCont_19_FD_152887 | JGI IMG/M metagenome (GOLD analysis project Ga0206845, IMG submission 152887) | Enriched cells from forest soil in Barre Woods Harvard Forest LTER site, Petersham, Massachusetts, United States -... | ecosystem: Environmental > Terrestrial > Soil > Temperate forest >...
GCCGTGGAGATCGTAGCCGGGCGCAGCTTCCCGCGCTTCCTCATAGGCTTCTGCCGGGAGCGGCGGCAGGGTTTCGCCATCCGGGGGCAGGGCGCGTTCAACCCATGCATTCTCGCGATTGAAAAACGCGATCATGTCCTCTTTTTCGTCGAAAATGAGGCGGTAATCAGGAAGATGATCGTGGAGCGCGATTTCCTTGACGTGCTGCCGGAAGCGCTTCATCGAGCTTTGCGAGCCGGATTTTTTGAGGAGGATTTCAAGCGAGATTTGCCGCGTACTCTGCCGACCGCAATGTTTGCGGGCGAGTTCGTAAATGCGGCGTTCGAGGGGCTTGCCGAGGCGGAAATAATCGCGGTGAAGCGTCAAAACCTCTTGCCCGCGAATGGCGTTGAAGACCCAATCAGAAAGCTTGATTTCGACCGATTGAAGGCGGCCATCAGGCCCATGCTTGCGGCGGATGGAGGCGGCATCGATAAGGCCGAAGCTGTCACGCTGTTCTTCGTCGCCGGTTCGGATATTGGTCGTGATACGCGTCCCGGCGAGCCGGTCGATCGCTTCACAGAGGGCATCGTAATCGCGGCCCGAAGTTCCGCGATTGGTGAAGACCAGCAGATCGTAACTCGTGATCTTCACACGCTGACTGACATTTTCTTTCCGCTTCAGCTTCTCCATTATTTGCGAAATGCAGTAAATCAGGATGTCCTTGTCGTAGATCGTCGCCAGCCCTTTGACGCTCGGGATGATCTGAAGCCAGTTGCCGTTGTGCGCGTATTTGCGAATCGTGGTATCGGGATTTTTCGAAAGGGAGTAGAAGGGATGTTCCATCTGCGGAATCAGGTCTTTGAGCGCCGCGTCCGCCACGTCGCAGATGAACAAATCTCCCTGCCCATGCTTGACGGGCAGAAGATGTTCATCGGGATTCGTCGTTTCAGGTGCCATCCACGCATACTCCGTGCTTTCAGGTGCCGCGTCAAGAGATTCGTGTTTTCAGGTACCGGGGAAGGATTCGTGCTTTCAGGTGCGGAACTTCGTGGTTTCAGGTACCACCATTCGTGCTTTCAGGTGCCGAACTTCGTGGTTTCAGGTACCGGAGGCCAAAGTTTATCCCGCGCGATCAACGGGTTCCGGGCGATATCCACAGGCGTAACACTACTTAACACAGACTCTAACATTACTAACACTCTGGACAGTAGGAAAGAAAGAAGAAGTACAGAACCGCGAAAACGAATCTGCCAGCAGCCCGATGCAACCTGACATAGACACAGGCCACGAATGTCGAACGATGGAGGAGGCGAGGGCGAAACGACCGTATGAGCGGCTTCGATATCACCGGTTATCCAGCAACATTCAAATCAGAGTAACGGAGGTTTCGGTATTTAAGCTCTCGAACCGCGCCCTTTTTTCCTACTGTCCTCCCTGATTCGCGATCGTGAGAGAAGATAGACGGCGGTTACATGTGGAACGTCGTAAACCGTGCGGAATCCGGTCGAAGGCGATCACGATTCCGGAGCGAAACCGATCAGGGTTCCGGCAGGAAGCCGATCACCCATTCCGGAGCCAAGCCGATCAGTGATTCCAGTCTGAAGGCGATCAGTAATCGCCCGCGAGCGGAATGGTGATCGGCTTCAGCGGAATGTTTTCCACAGGCGTGTAGAGCGAACGGCGTTGGACATCACGCGGCAGTTTAGCCTCCCACTGGGAGGTGAGCTTGCCAGCCAGGAGATTGTCCGTGCGCAGGATCAAAGAAGTTTTACGTTTGAAGTTTGAGTTGGGCCTCGGGCAGCGCCAGATCGCCCGGAGCTGTTCTATCGGGCAGGCCACGGTCAACGACTATTTGCGGCGCGCCGCAGCCGCCGGTCTCCAGTGGCCGCTGACAGAAGAATGGGATGACGACCGGATCGAGCGCGAGCTATTCGGCACACGACACCAGCCGTCAACGCCGTCGCAGCGAACACTGCCGGATTTCCCATCGATTCACGATCAGCTCCGCAGACATCGGCACCTGACGTTGCAGCTCCTCTGGGTCGAATACAGACAGGCGAATCCCGATGGTTACGGCTACAGCCACTTCTGTGAGCGCTATCAGAAGTGGCGGCGCAAGCTCGATGTCGTGCTCCGGCAGGAGCACAAGGCGGGCGAGAAGATGTTTGTCGATTGGGCCGGTCCCACGGTTCCCATCCACGAACGCATCACCGGCGCGGTCTCACAGGCATCGCTGTTCGTCGCTGTGCTGGGAGCCAGTTCCTATACGTATGCGGAGGCAACTCGCGATCAGCAGATGGAATCGTGGATTCAGGCCCATGTCCACGCTTTTGAGTTCTACGGCGGTGTGCCATCGCTCATTGTTCCCGATAATGCGCGAACCGGTGTCACCCGAGCCTGCCGGTATGATCCCGACCTGAACCCCACCTATCAGGAGATGGCAATGCATTATGGCGTGGGCGTCGTGCCCGCGCGTCCGTATAAGCCGAGAGATAAAGCGAAAGTCGAATCAGGCGTTCTGTTGGCCGAGCGCTGGATTATTGCGGCCCTGCGACATCGCCGCTTTCACGATCTCTCGGAACTGAATCAAGCGATCCGGGAACTGCTGGTCAGGCTGAATGACCGGACGTTTCGGAAACGTGAAGGCTCACGATCGAGTGTCTTTGCGGCGTTGGATCGGCCGGCGCTCCGGGCTTTGCCCGCCGAGCGATTCGATTTGAGCCAGTGGTCCCGTGCCAGAGTCAACATCGACTACCACCTTTCATTCGACGGAAGTGTTTACAGCGTGCCGTACATTCTGACTGGCGAACTGGTCGAGGTGCGATCCACTGCCATGACGGTCGAGGTCTTTCACAAGAGTCAGCGAGTTGCTTCGCATCTCCGCGCCCGCACGCGGGGCCAGACGGTGACGAATCCGGAGCACCGTCCGAAATCTCATCAGGCACACATGGAATGGACCCCCTCGCGAATGGTGCGTTGGGCCGAAAGTATCGGGCTATTCACTGCCCGGCTGTTCGAACGTATCCTGGCCGATAAGCCGCACCCTGAGATGGGTTATCGCGGCTGCCTGGGCATCATCCGTCTGGCCGCGCAGTATTCGGTTGAGCGCATGGAAGCCGCCGCCGAACGGGCGCTTCTCACCGGCGCGTGCCGCTATCAGAGCGTTAAGTCGATTCTGAAGAATGCCCTCGACCAGCAACCGCTCGGGATACCGACACTTCCTCCAAGCCGTCGCCGCACGACAACATCCGCGGTGCCGAGTACTTCGAATAGGAGCCATCGACATGCTGGAACAACCAATGATCGAGAAGCTCGTCAGTATGCGGCTGCAGGGTATGGCGGACGCTCTCAAGGCACAGGAACAGGACCCCGGCATCCGGGAGCTGAGTTTCGCCGAGCGCCTGTCCTTATTAGTGGATCAGCAGTGGAACTGGCGCGAGAACCAGGCGCTGGCACGGCGCCTGAAGAATGCCAAGCTTCGTCACAACGCCTGCATCGAGGACATCGACTACCGTGCCGCGAGGGGGCTGGAGAAGACCGTCATCCGCGGACTGGCGAAGGATTCACAGTGGGTCCAGAATCACGAGAATCTTTTCGTGCTGGGTCCAACCGGCGTGGGGAAGAGCTATATCGCCTGCGCGCTGGCGCAGAAAGCTTGCCGTGATGGATACTCCGCGTTCTACACACGGGCGTCTTCGCTATTTCGCGATCTGACGCTGGCCCGCGCCGACGGGAGCTTCCGCAATCTGCTCGCGCGGCTGAGCCGGGTTGATGTGCTGGTGATCGATGACTGGGCGATGGCACCGCTGTCAGAGCCAGAGCGCCGGGATTTTTGGGAGATTTGCGAAGACCGCTATCAGGTGCGCTCGCTGATTCTCACGTCGCAGTTGCCAGTGGCGCGCTGGCACGAACAGATCGGCGATCCCACGGTGGCCGATGGCATCCTCGACCGGCTGGTACATAACGCGCATCGGATCGAGATGCGAGGTGATTCAATGCGCAAGAATCGCGGAAAGCCCAATGCGTAGAGCACCGCCTCCGCTACAGGAACCACCGCTGGACGTTGCTGTGGACCCTACTCCGCAGGAGAATCCGGGGCCGCTGAAGAATCCGGTTTGCGGGAAACTTTCTTTCGCACTGAAATAAGACGACCGTTACTGGACGCAACCCCCATCCTCAGGGGCGGATGAGTATTGCCCGCAAGCCAGCTCCGGTGCATCGTCAACGTGCTCTCATCGAGAGGGAAGTTTACCTCGGGACATGACCAGTCCGACAGAACTTCGCTGATTATCTCGTCGTCCCACTCGAAATGATCTGAAGCCATCAGCCCAAACGCGACGGTGGTGAGGTCCTCTGACGTGAGCATTTTGGACAGCGCGGCGTCGCAGAGAATCATCACATGCTGACGTGAGACGAGGAACGACTCTGGCATGTCGATAATTTCGACAGACGACTCTATACTGCTTGGCTGCGTAACCGAGCCCCGCAGATCGTTTTGTAGGCCATCGATTGGTACTTCGCCGGAGAAAAACCCTCTAAGCACGCTCTCTCGCATCTCGACAGAATACCTGACAGAATAGCCACGATTCGGAGCGCTGGTCGCGCTCCGGGTTGCTGTGTGCTGAGGCGGGGACAAGGGACTGCCGCCCCTTGCCCCGCACCCCCATCCTCGCCACGACCATCCAGCCTTCGCTTCGCTCCGGACGGATTCTGCTTGACGATTCCGATCAGTCTTGGCAACATCGAAGAGCCAGCGTCGCTTCGCTCCGACGCCTGATCGGTTTCATCCCGGAACCGTGATCGGCTTCCCTCCGGAATGACCGATCGCCTTCAATGGAATCCTCATAAACCGGGCAGGGGCTGCGTCGGGTAATATCGGGTAATGCGCCCCGGCAATGTTGGCAAAAACGGCATCAATGGCAATGTATTTTCTATAACTTGCAGGCAGGGCTGGACCGGCACGAGTTCGACCCCCGTCTCCCGCTCCATAGAATCAATAGGTTAGACAGGATTTTGCAGTTTCGCTGCCGGCGTTATTGTATTAACGTCTCTCTATAAGCTGTTGAATCTAAACAGATGACGCCCAGCCGGTTACGCTGACGCTACAAGGGCCAGAGTGATCCTCAAAACAGGGGCCGGAAGGTCTTGTCCCCCGCCCGTTTCTCACTGCCCCATGTTCCCTGATCGAGGTGCGCCAGGACTCCGAATGGCAAATCACCGCCAACTTCACGACGCCCAGTTTGACCCAGTTCATCGGTTTTTTGCACTTCCCCACCACTTCAATTCCAGCGGCGTTGCGCACAGGAGTCGGTTCTTCCGGTTGATCATAGTCGTCGTCTACTCCGACGAAGCCTGAAGGGGAGCGTCGAGGAACGTCATTATCCTGATCTGCCCTTCGGTCCTGGGCACCGCTTCGGGCCAAATTCCCGCGCCCTGCGTTCTTCGAAGCTTCTGCTTCGTCTGACGATGCCGTTCCGGTTCTGGCTCCCCCATTCTGGTCCCCCCAGAAAAGCAGCTTCTTGCCTTGGGAGCGGCGGCCTCTCGCTCTTGAGTGCCCCAGGACACGCGGGCAGAACAGGAAAAAGACTATGTACCTCAACAGACTCACCCTCATCGGATTCACCGGCGGAGACGCCGAAACAAAGACAATCAGTAACGGATCAACCTTCACCGCATTCTCGGTGGCCACACAACGTTCGTGGAAGAACTCGGAAGGCGCCTGGGAATCCCGCACCAAATGGCACCGCTGCGTTTCGTTCGGAAAGTTGGCCGATTTCGCAGCAACCTTGAAGAAAGGCGCCCACGTGCAGGTTGAAGGTGAACTTCGTGGCCGCGAGTACGAGAAGGAGGGCGTGAAGCACAAAGTCTTCGAATGCCGTCTCGAATCGATCCTAAAGCTGGACCGTGCCGAGCGGCGTGGTGCGGACGAATCTGACGGCCCAGAGAGCTAAGTAGCAAAGAGGGGTATTTGCCGCCCCAGGCCGATGCCCCTCCGTGCGGAATCCTCACCTCCGTTCCTCTCTGGGTAAATCACTCCGAATCAAGAGGAGGGCGGAATAGGAAGCGGTACGCCTAATTGCGTAGTTCGACGATGAAGACCGCGCCGGGTACCCTTTTATCGCCGGTTTTGTAGTGGGCAATCTGATTGGTCTAACAGAAAGATGTAATTGCTGAGAGACAGGATCCACTGGTCGATCACACACTCCCACGTGGGGCCGTTCAGGGCTGCGAGGCGGACGGCGATGCGGACCACGCTTACCTCTCCTCGATCAGCGCGGCAGCGCACTTGGTTCTTTCTAAATTCTCGCGGACGCCATTCGCCGGTCTTCCCGTGGCGCCCCGCTAACTTCAGTGCCACACAGTCTGTGTGTGAGCACTTGGCGACGCCGTTGAAGAAGTTTGAGCAGCCTCGCTGCTACTGCGGCTCCCACCATTGGAGCCAACAGGAACACCCAGAGCTTGTCCATGTGTCCAGAGACCACAGCGGGTCCGAACTGCCGCGCGGGATTTAGGCTGCCGCCCGTTTGTGTGCCGAGCATCGCAATGCCGAGCCCGACCAAAATCCCAACAAGCCAGGGCACAAAGGGAGCGAGTCGCGGGACAGAGAGGAAGTATCCGACAGTGAAGACGATGACACCCATGCCGGCGGCTTCGGCAAGAAACAGCGGCACTGCTGACCAGCCGGGAGCGGGCAGAATGACGGCGTACAGCACCGGCGGCTGTTCCACGAGTTTTCCCCAAATCGCCCGTGCGGCAACCACGCCAATTACTGAGCCGAGAAGTTGCGCGCCGGCATAAAAGAGTATTCCGGCTGCAGGGAACACACCAAATCGCCACATGGCAAACGATATCGCAGGATTCATGTGCCCGCCGCTGATCTTGCCGAGGGGACTTTTGATGAGCCCTGTCAGCAGAACTGCCACTCCCACTCCGACGATCATTAGTTCGACATGAATCTGTGGGAGTGCGCGTGAAATTGCCGAAGGGCCTACGACAAATCTCACGATCGTCGTTACTCCGAAAAGCAGAATGCATGTGAGAATCAGCTCAATCGCACTGTGCCGCGCTAGCTCAACAGATCGCGATTGTCCCGTAGTGGTCATAGTCCGAAATGTCTCCATTCACGACCCCTGGTCCGGTTCAGGGGAAGGCGGATGACAAAACGAGCGCCCGTCGCGGGCTCCGTCCAAATGTCGCCGCCGTGGTTCAGTATGGTGTGGCGAGAGAGGGCCAGTCCAAATCCGAGGCCGTTCGGCTTGCCTGCTGTAACGAATGGTTCGAACAACCGGTCGCGAATCTCTCTAGGAATTCCGGGACCCGTGTCCTCAAGTTCAATCAGTACATGATCAGTGGCTCTTCGGCATAAAACGTGAAGCTGCCCCCCATGCGGCATTGCTTCCAGGGCGTTCGAAATCAGGTTAAAGAATGCGCGCTCCATACGGGAGCGTATCAGTGGCAACTCTATCCCATCAGATACTGTGACCAGGATTTGGACGTTATGGTTATTCGTGTTTGTGGAGGCTGCGCCGGATGCCGCGGCAATGACCTCGCGGATGTCACAGATCTCGGACGGCGGTCCGTCACTGCGAGCCGCATTACTAAGATCTGCTAACAATTCCCGCATGCGGCCAGCTGCGCGATAGATATTGGTTGCGAGCCGCTTCACGTGAGTCGGCCCAGCGTCGCTTTGTACTAACATTTCGGAGGCTACGTAGATTGCGCCAAGAGGATTCCGGAGGTCATGGAAGATCGAGGCAGAAAGCAATCCAATTCTGGAAAGTACTTCTTGGGAGCCCTCGCTGACAGGGGTAGGATCCGAAGACGAATCCGGCATCTCCAAAATCGGTTGTTTCGTCATAGCCCCTCCATCGCCTGTTCTAAAAGACCGCAGCGAACGCGATGCTGCCGCCACAGCATGGATGAATTCGGCCCAGGACGGCTCATTATCGGGACGTCGTTCCGCCCGCGGAAGGCCTGCGACAGCTTGTGTGGCACGGTGCTTTCTAGTTCTTTTGCGATCATTCTCACAACCCGTTCTCTCACTTGTTATGCACTTCGGGCGGAATCGACGCGACGTCATGGTGCCGGCATTTTTGCTGGATGTTCGCTGACTTCGGTCCCCTGACTCAGAGAATCTGTTACGGTCTTAGAGTGCGAAGCAATCTCATCCAGGCTCCCAGAGGCCTTTCTCGCGTAGGTGCTGCGCATCAACGCGAGTTGGCTCTGCGTAGATGCTACAAACAAAAGACCGCCCATTATCGCGAGGTTTTTCAAAAAGTTAATGAGCTGTCCCACGAAGACTGGAGTACCTGCCGCAGCAAGCCAAAATGCGTGCCCGACGAACGTCGCCGCTACCAAAAAAGCAATTAGAGCGACGGCAGCCACCATCTGGAATACGCCGAAAGCCAGCGCGAGCCCTCCGATGAGCTCAACGCTCCGGCCCACCAGCATAAGGAACGGAACCAGGTTGGACGGCGCACCACGCGCCGCCAGCTCACGCGCAGCCTCCGCCTGGTCAATGACGCCGAGAGCATTCAGCAGGAAGACCATCGAGATCATAACGCGGGCGATCAGAATTCCGTATCGAGAAAGTCGTTCCATCACAAAACCTCAAAATTTGTATCCCGCCCAAAAGGCCAGGTAGTTAATGTTTCGCCCCGGGGATGCCTCTTTCAGGAACTGGCCGGCGTAAAAAACACCGTAATCCGCCTGAAGGTAAGCGTGACGATCGATCTGCCAGCGAACCTCCACTCCTGGTCGATAGCCGACGAAACGAGCTCTGCTGCCGTTGGCCGGGACGAGCAAAAAACCAGGTACCGCGTAAACTCCGTCGTTGAGGTTCTGCCTCCACTGGGCAACAAGATCCGCCGAAACCGACACGCCGCGTACAGGCTGGATCTGAATCCGCGGGTGCAGGTCAATGAAATTCTGCGGCCCGGGTCCCGTGTCGGCCAGCACCCCAAAATAGTTGCCGATCGGAAATAGAGCATTGAACGTTCCGAGGCTGTTGTGGTGAGGGTCGTCACCGCTTGAGATGTCGCTCTTTACGCTCAGCCGCGGTTTGAACGGGAGATTTGGCAGGCTGTATCCGGTGTCGGTTGCGAACGTCCAAGCGCGGATGTTGCCTGACCCGAAGGTGCCGAATTGCCATACGCCCTCATAGTCGAGATCCCAGCCGCGTTCCCTCGTCTGGACGGGACGCCAGAGTCTCGCCGCGACACTGTGCCGCAGTTCCTGGCCCGTGCCCCGGTTGTAAGTCGCCTCCTTTCGATCAAGACCCGCGTAATAGATATCGATCGACAAACGGCCACTCCTGGGGCGACTTGCATAGATGCCCCAGAACGCAGTTCGATGATCCGGCGAGTTATTGAAGAAGCCGGGTTTGTCCAGGTCCGGTCGAACGGCGAAGGCGTCGACATTCCACGAGCCGATCCTGCTCATGACTTTGAAGCCGTCGAAGCTTTGCCGGACATTCGGTCCTTCGCGGACGGAGATGAGTCTGCCCGATCCATAGTTCAGCTCCTGTCTGCCTGCTCGGAGTGCGATCCAGTTTTTTCCTGAAGTGCGGGCTTCGAAGAACGCGGCTTCGAAGTCGAGTTTCTTTTCGTCGATCGGCCTGGGCCCACCGGCCCGAAAGGATTCCAGACCGCTTTTCAACTGCACGAACGCGCGGAAATGTGAGCCGAAATGCCAATCGCTGTGCAACATGTAACGCTCGAGGAAAAAAGTGTTCGTATATGGCTGCTTGCCCCAGTTATCGTTGCCGACTTGTTCGAAGACCTCCCTGACTTCGCCTCCGATAGTCAGATACCAATCGTCAGAGCCGAGACGTATGTACTTCAGCGGATCCCAGATGTCGTGATCGGATAAACTCCGGCGAAGGCTCTTGTCCCTGAGGAAACTCCAATCCTCGTTTTCGCGCAGCAGGCTGTAGGCGGGGATGGATTGTGCGTGGGCGGAAGACGCCACCACAAACCATACAGCCGGCCACGCTTTCCTTGCGCCGTCAAGAGCGATTCGCATAACATCTACCTCTGCGTATCACTTCTGCAAATTATGGATTTCTGCGATATAGCCGCCTGGGAACTGCAGCATAGCCGCGTTGCGGTGATCCGCAACATATGGTCCGGTGAGTATCGCAACTCCAGCCCCCCTGGCTTTCGGCAGCGTTTCGGCCAGATCCGCGACTTCGTAACCGGTGAACTCATGTCCATACGGGAACGGGAGATGACCGTCAGTGACGTGCACGGTCAGGAGGCCGAACTTCGATTGGATTCGAATCCGCCGGTAGGTGTCCGACGGCCGCCCAATCTCGACGCCGGGCGCGTGGGGATCGTCGGAGATCACCTTACCGTGCGAGAAAGTGACGAAGCTGCGCAGGAATGCGGCGGCTCTGTCGGCTGAAACGTAGACGCGGTTCTCGGGAATAGTCTGGAGCCCGGGATAAGACGGCGGCGTTGTATGCCAATACAGTTGCATGTTTACACCGCCAGGCCACTGCACGATCGCGTCCCGTCCGATAGGATCGTCGAACGGACTGACCAGCACATCGGCGCCTGCCGCGCGCGCGGCTTGCGTCGCGCCGTCGAGGTCGGTCACGAGATATCCCGTGCGCTCCATCCCGAAGGGATACGGGATCGGAGTCTTGAATCCGAACACCGATATCGAGCCGACCGGAGTCAAAACCAGTTGCGACATGGTGCTGCTCGAGGTCGGTGTCACCGTGAAGACGCCTTGCTTCGCCGCTGTTCCGCCGAAAGTCGCAATCAGGCTCGCGACGAACCGGTCGAATTCTGCAGGCGCGACGTAGACGTGAGTCGTATCGTACTGTGGACTCACCGCGACGTCTTCACTAGCGGTCGCGGCGTAGACCAATCCGAGCGAAATGACGAGTGGTACGACGATTCTGGTGATGCGCATAGAGTGTCCTTTCTTTATTGCCAGTGACGCTTGCGCGTCACCGATCGCTAGAAAGCCCAGCAGAGGCAGCCGAAACCGCCCGTGCTCGGACATTCCGAATGCTTATGACTGTGGGTTGGCCTGATCGTTGGCCTCATCCGGGAGAAGGCATGCACCGGGGATGGTGCGCGCTTCGCATATCCACCAAATTGGGCTACCGGAGACCAGTCCGGCAGAACTGGCGGTGGCCCCGGAGCCAGCGTCTCGAACTCCTCAGCAGCATAGACCGGCTTACCGCCCACGATGGTCAGGACCGATTCGAGCTGCTTTATCTCCTCATTGGGAATCGAGAAATAATCCGCCGACAGCACGGCCAGGTCCGCGAGCTGTCCGGGAACGATCGAGCCCTTGGTGCCATTTTCGGTCGAGAACCAACTGCTGCCAACAGTCCAGAGTCGCAGCGCCTCCATTCTCTCGAGGCGATTCGCTTCGTCATAGATGGACAAACCGCCGACGGTCTTCCCTGTAGTCAGCCAATATAGCGACACGAACGGGTTGTAGCTCGCGACACGGGTGGCATCGGTTCCAGCGCCTACGGGCAACCCTGAACGGAGCATTTCGCGAATTGGTGGCGTCCTTCGCAGCGCCGCCTCTCCATATCGATCGCGGAAATACTCGCCCTGATACGCCATGCGGTGCTGAATCGCGATTCCTCCGCCCAGCGCCGCGATTCGATCGATGTTCCGGTGCGAAATCGTCTCAGCGTGGTCAATGAACCAGTGCAATCCCTTTAACGGGACTTCGCGGTTCACGGCTTCGTATACATCTAAAGCGCGAGTGATGGACTCGTCGTATGTGGCGTGGAGACGAAACGGCCATTTGTTTTGAGCGAGAAGAGTGACGACTGGTTTGAGTTCCTGCTCCATCGAGGCTGGAAGGTCCGGCCGTGGCTCCAGGAAGTCTGCAAAATCCGCCGCAGAGAAAACCAGCATTTCGCCCGCGCCATTGTGACGCAGGTACTCGTCACCCTGCCGGGACTTCACCATGCCAGTCCAGCGTTCGAAGTCTGCCAGCTCGCCTTTAGGTTTCTGGGTGAAGAGATTGTACGCAATGCGGACCGTCAACTGGCCATGTTTGTGCAGTTGTTCGACGATCCCATAGTCTTCCGGATAGTTTTGAAATCCGCCCCCTGCGTCGATGACGCTGGTGATCCCGAACCGATTCAGCTCACGCATGAAATGACGACTGGAGCTGAGCTGATAGTCGGGCGGCAACTGCGGCCCTTTGGCAAGGGTTGAGTAGAGGATCATCGCGTTCGGCCGGGCGATGAGGGCCCCGGTCGGATTGCCGGCCGCGTCGCGAACAATTTCGCCCGCGGGTGGATTCGGCGATTCCCTTGTGTAGCCGACCGCCCGCAGGGCGGCGCGATTCAATAGAGCTCGATCGTAAAGATGAAGCACAAATACCGGTGTGTCCGGCGCGGCCTTGTTCAATTCGTCCAGCGTCGGCATGCGCCGCTCGGCGAATTGAAACTCAGACCAGCCGCCCACCACCCGGACCCATTGCCCGGATGGGGTTCTCCGAGCCTGCTCTCGCAACATTCGCAAACCGTCCGCGAGCGACGGCACACCATCCCACCGAAGTTCGAGATTGTAGTTGAGCCCGCCGCGAATCAGGTGAGTATGAGAATCATTCAGGCCTGGAATGGCGGTCCGCTTGTTTAGATTGATGAGCTGGGTCTGCTCACCACGCCACGCCATCATCTCACGATCGGTTCCGACAGCGAGAAACTTGCCGGCACGAATGGCAACCGCCTCGACGACCGACCGTTGTTCGTTCTGCGTAGCGATTTTGCCGTTGCAGGCAATGACATCTGCAGTTTGGTTACTCATGATTTTTACTCGTCCGCTAGAAGTCCTGCTTTGTGGGCCGGATGACGATCTCGTTGACGTCCACCTCGGCCGGTTGCTCGATGGCGTAAGCGATCGCACGAGCGACTGAATCGGCCGGAACCGCTATCTTGTAGAACTCGCGCAAATTCTTTCTGGTGTCTTCCTCCGAACTCCTTTCAGGAAGCTCTGTAGCAACCGCACCAGGCGAGATTATGGTGCATCGAATGTTGTCCGCCTTGTGCTCCACGCGCAGGCCCTCGGTTATAGCGCGGACAGCGAATTTGGTTGCGCTGTATACGGTCCCGCCGGGGGCCCAGACTTTGAAGCCCCCGACAGAAGACATGTTGATAATGTGGCCCTGTTTTTGCTTTCGCATGATCGGCAGCACCGCGGCCACCCCGAACAGGACGCCTCTGATGTTCACATCGATCATGCGGTCCCATTCTTCGACCTTGAGCGCGGCCATAGGCGCGATGGGCATGATCCCGGCATCGTTAACGATCACGTCGAGTCGGCCGTGCTCGTGGATTGCTCCCTGGATTAACGCTTCCACCTCACTGCGCTTTGTGACATCGGCCTGAAAACCAAGAGCGGAGCCCCCCCGGGCGGCGATGTCCCTGACGAGCGCGTCGATGCGATCCGTTCGCCTTGCTCCAAGCACGACTTTCGCACCGCTTCCGGCGAGAAGGCGCGCAGTGCTTTCACCGATGCCGCTGCTGGCTCCGGTAATCACAACCACCTTGTCCGCAATATTTGGCGTTGTCATTCTCGCTTTCTCCTGCGAATTCGGATCGGCTGCGCATTGACTACTGATGGGCTACTGCAGGTTGCGGGACCTCATACTCCGGAAAAACGGTCGGCCGCGCACCGTGCACCATGGTGTAGGCGTATTCCACGCCGATGCCGTATGCACCCAGGTGGACCTTCACCACGTCCATGACGGCGTCGTAAGTGTCGCGCTGCGCCCAGTCGCGCTGCCACTCGAGCATCGTGGAAAGAGCGGTGACAGGCTTTGCGCCGGCCTGGATAACCCGGCGCATCGCGTTTTCGTGCGCCAACTGACTGACGTCTCCGCAGCAATCCTCGGCAACATAAATCTCGTAGCCATCGTGGATCATTTGAACGGTCGGAAGAGCGATACAGGTCTCGGTCCACAGACCGGTGAGGATGACCTTCTTTTTGCCGGTTTTCTCGATCGCCGCGACAAAGTTCCTGTCGTCCCACGAATTCATCGAGGAACGCTCGATGGGGTTCTTCCGGAAAGACCGCCTTGAGTTGCGGCCACATGTTCCCACTAAAGCTCTTTGTCTCAACCGTAGTCAACACAACCGGCACTTCGAAGATGCGCGTTGCCTTAGCAAGGGCGACGGTATTATTGATGATTGACTGCCGGTCGAAGTTAGAGGTTCCGAACAGCATTTGGGGTTGATGGTCGATGAACGCCACGACACAGTTATCCGGTGTCAGGAGTCCTTTTTCGCTTCGCTTCGAGCGACTGTTATTTTGAGACATAAATGTTCTTTCCTTTCCTTTCTAAGGTGACTCTTCAAGCTGTCAAATAAAACTGTTGTGTATTTCGTGTGTTGACCGAGTGGTCATCGAATAAGAGCAATGCATCGGACGCTTTGTTGGCTGCGACAGCCAGGGATGTCGCAGCCCTCTTCGGTGTTGCCGTTGAGCCTTCGTCCACACGCTGTTTCTCATTGCTCCCGACACTTTCAAGTTGTTGCTCTCTTTACTCGCGAGCCAGCCGACTCTCGTCGCGAACCCGTGGCCGCACCATCCATAAGTTGTTGCTTCGCTACGTCGAATCGGAATGGGGCGCACATTGCTATCCCTGCACCTGTCCTACCCCAAATACTGAATCTCGCTTAGTTAACGCTTAGAGATGTTCTGCGCGCTCACGCATTGCGATAAGAGGCACGGGTTGGACGCTCTCATCGTCTTTCTCCATGAAGGATCAGTGCAGGAATGTTGATGCTCTTCGAGTCGCGGGTAGAGTCTGTTTCGGCCGCTTGCTGGCGGACATTACCTTCGGGGAGCGAGTGTCACAGCCTAGTCAGCCGAAAAAGGTTTGAATCGCTGTCCTTGTTTCTTAATGCATCGTAAGGCTCCGTCAAGATCCTCTTTGCGACACGGTCTCTTTTTTGCTCAAACGTGGTTTATAAGGTGCCTCCGACAACTTGGTACTTGTATTTGTTAATCGTCAGTCGTTTGATCTTTGCTTCCAGAGTGGTCCGCGGCATTCCCAGGCGAGTGGCGGCTCCGCGTACACCCGAAATGCGCCCGCGGCTTTCTTCAAGCGCCGCTTCGATGCGTGCCTTTTCCTGGATGCTGTGCGGGCGCCGCGCATCATGTTGGCTCCCGGAGGCCGACTGGAACCATGCCTCCTCCATAGAGAACACATCCGCCTCGCAGAGGATGACGGCGCGTTGGATCACGTTCTGAAGCTCCCGTATATTCCCGGGCCAGTGATATTCCTCGAGAAGCTGCGCAGTCCGTTTATTGACGCTTCGAATCCTTTTGCGGGCATGCGCCGCATAGCGCTCAATGAAGTACTTGGCGAGCAGCAGGATATCTTCACGCCGCTCGCGAAGCGGTGGAACATGGATCGGAAAGACGTTCAGCCGGTAAAAGAGGTCCCGTCGAAATTCTCCTGAACCCACCTCAGTTGACAAATCGCAGTTAGTGGCAGCTATGATGCGCACGTCAACCGGGATACTCCGATTTCCGCCGACACGCTCGAATTCGCGTTCCTGAAGCACACGTAACAAGGACATCTGTGTTTCGGCAGGCATATCACCAATCTCGTCAAGGAAAAGCGTGCCGTGATTAGCAACTTCAAAACGGCCAGCACGCCGTTGATTGGCGCCCGTGAAGGCTCCTCTTTCGTGGCCGAACAGGTCGGCCGCGATGAGTGACGGCGGAGTCGCGGCGCAGTTCATACAAACGAATGGCCAGCGCGAACGGTTTGACCTCTTGTGAATAGCGCGGGCAATCAGTTCCTTCCCCGTGCCGCTTTCTCCCGTGATCAGAACCGTTGCGTCGCTCGGAGCAACCCTAAGAACCTGCACAGTCGCGCGGCAGATCGCCTCTGAGGAGCCAACGATCTCCTCGAACACCGACGTCGAGAGGATGTCGTCGTCGAAAAGATTGAGGTTTTCTTCATTGAGGCCCTTCGGCGGAGCCTGCGATTCCGGAGTGCATCCAATCAAACATGCGGCGGCCATAGTTTCGATCCTCCCCAGTGGTCTTCTTATCGTCAGGAAGCCCTGCTTAGCTGCTTCGACTCTAACGAGATACTGATGAACAGACGACGCGGTCGGCACTCCGAGGGCAAGTGTCGGACCACATCTCAAGTGACTGAAAATAATGAAAGAACAGGATTGAACCGCGCGGCTCGCTACGTCAATTCCGTTAATTCAGTAATTTCAGTAGCTTCCGTAACTTCCTCAGAATGAAGATTACCCGGCAGGGAATTTGAATCGCAGCCTGTTGATTTTCAGGGCCTTTATTCTCGTTGCAAGTGTGGTCGAGGGAATTCGAAGCTTGGCGGCTGCTCCAGAGGGTCCGGAAACCCGCCCTCTACTCTCCGCGAGCGCTGCCTCGATGATTTCCCGCTCGCCTCGCGCCTCAACATTCGACGCCGGCAACCCTGCAGCCCGCGATACTGGCCGGGAAGTCCCTTTCGAAAGCCACAACTTATCAACCGAAAAAACATCACCGGTGCTCAGAATCACAGACCTCTCAATTACGTTCTGCAACTCACGGATATTGCCCGGCCAGTCGTAGGATTGCAACAGGTCCAGAGCTTTCTTGTCCATCGACCGGATATTCTTGCCCGCCCGGGAGGCGTAGCGCCGCACGAAATACTCGACAAGCATCAGAACGTCCTCTTTCCGATGGCGTAAGGGCGGTACTTCGATGGGAAACACATTCAGTCGATAAAACAGGTCCGGTCGGAAGGTGCCATTCTCAACGGCCTCGGTCAAGTCACGATTCGTAGCCGCGATTACGCGAACGTCAGTGTGAATGGGCTGCCCTCCCCCCACTCGCTCGAATTCCCGTTCCTGCAGTACCCTCAATAACGCCGCCTGTGTGTCGGGTAGAAGGTCGCCAACTTCGTCCAGGAAAATAGTTCCGCCCTCAGCCAATTCAAAACGGCCCAGGCGCCGCTGCACGGCTCCCGTGAAGGCCCCCTTCTCATGGCTGAACAGCTCGGAGGAAATAAGCGTGGGAGCAAGCGCCGCACAGTTCACACTGACGAAGAGAGAACCAGACCTTCGGGATCGTTTGTGTACGGCGCGGGCGATGAGTTCTTTGCCTGTGCCGGTTTCCCCGGTAATCAGAACCGTCGAGTCGGTAGGGGCGACTTTGGCGATTCGGGAAAGGACGGCCTTTAGAGATGTCGACGTGCCGACAATCTCCTCGAACATCGAAGCCTTGTGGATTTCCTCCCGAAGCGCGACGTTTTCCCGCTGAAGTTTCTCCTCGGCCCGCTTGCGGTCTTCGATATTCGTGGCCGAAACATACCAACGCTTGATCTGTCCCTTGTCGTCGCGCACCGCGTTGTAACGAGAGAGAAACCAACGATAGCTTCCATCACTTCTGCGCACCCGCAACTCCAGCTCGTAGGGCGTGCCGCCCGAGCGAATGCTATCGGAATGACAGCGCATCGCCCGTTCCCGATCCTGAGGATGAAGCCGCAGGCCGGGGTCAAAGAACCCTCCGGGCGTTTGCCTCCACTCCTCAAGACTGAGGCCATAATGATCGAGCGCAGTGCGGTTGGCATAAAGACGTTCGCCACCAGATCCAATTACGACTACGGATTGAGGTGCGAAATCCAGGATCTGACGGAGCTCCGCTTCCTGTTCCCGGATAGCTTCTTCCGCAACCTTATGTTCCGTGATATCGATGGTCGCGCCGATAATCTCTTCGTTGCCCGCCTCGTCCCGAACGGAGTGCGCAAGATCACGAATATGCTTTATCGAACCATCCGGCATCAGCAACCGATGCTCGCAGTCGAAGTTATCTCCGCCCTGCGCGGCACGCCTGAGAACGTCTGCGAGACGGCCCACATCGTCAGGATGAGATCGCCGTAGTATCAAGTCGGGCGTGGGCTCCGTTCCGGGAGGGTACCCGTAAATCCGAGCCGCTTCATCCGACCAGAATATCCGCTTCGTACTAACTTCCATTCCGACACTGCCGGTTCGACTCAATCGCTCTGCATTTGTCAAATGTGCCTTGCTCCGCCGAAGTTCGAGCTCGGTCAGCTTCCGGGCAGTGACATCCATTACCGCGCCGAGGATCTCGATGGCGCGGTTTCACCTCTCGCCGCTTTCCCGACAACGTGCAGGTATTTGATCCTCCCGTCTGGCATCAGCAGACGAAACTCGAGGTTGATTCCTTCAGCCCTGTGAGCTGCGGCTATCGCCATGTCCAGCGAGGGCATATCCTCCGGGTGAACGCGCCCCAAAATCGTTGGCAATGACACTATCGCAGATGGGTCGAATTCAAAAATACGGAAGGTCTCGTCGGACCAGAAGTGCACGTCGGTGGAAACGTTCCACCCAAAACTGCCGGTATGGCTCAGCTTTTGTGCTTCGGCTAAATAGGCTTCGCTCCGCCGCACAGCTTCCTCGGCGCGCCTGCGGTCCTCGATATCGATGCTCGCTACATACCACTTGACGACTTCTCCGTGCTCGTTGTGCAGCGGCACTGTGCGGTGCAGCAGCCGGCGATATTCCCCATCACCCCGCCGCAATCGGGCTTCAACCTCGAGCGGTTCTCCGGTAGCTAATGACGAACGCCACTTGTTCACGAGGTCATCAAGGTCTTCGGGGTGAATTACGCTGGTCCAGCGCCAACCGCTGATCTCTTCTGAAGGGAGCTTCAGGTATTCCAGCCATCGCCGATTGAAGAAATCGGCAGAGCCGTTTGGCAGACAGCTGCATATCATCGTCGGAGTACTGTCGGTAATTAGCCTCAGTTGAACTTCGCGATTCTCAACGTCGCAATAAAGCCGCGCATTCTCAAGTGAGATTGCAGCTTGCGACGCGAGCACCTTCAATACCGTGACGCGGCCAGCCGTGAAAACGTGCGGCGTCAGATTGTTTTCAAGGTAGAGAATACCGATGATTCTCGTCTGATTGATCAGCGATAAGCAGAGAATGGAACGGGCGCGACGCTGAACGATATACGGATCGGCGGAAAACGGATTCTGATATGCTGCATCGCCCAGGAGCACGGTCTCTCCTGTGCGCATTACATACCGAACGAGTGACTCGGGCAGCGCGGCGCCACGCGCGCCGTCCGGCAGTTCCACGCTTACATCCTTTCCATTAATGGTCGCGACCGCCTGCGTGTACAATTCGTCACCTTGCGGAACAATCAACAGACCTCGCTCCGCGCCTGCGTGCTCGATGGCCGCGCGCATGAGTCTGTCGATCAGCTTTTCCATATCCATCTCGCCGGAGACGACTTGCGAGACTTTGATCACAGTGGCCAGATCCAGGTGTTCGACATGTGCAGCTACGATGCTCGTGGAACCAGCGACCGGCTTCTCCTGCATGAGGAGAGGGTCTTGCCGATCGAGTTGGCGCACTTTACCGTCTGCTCCCCAACGCAGGTAGCCCTGCCGTGCATTTGCGAGGTAGAGACGTGCGATCTCCCCGAAACCGCGCGCCGAGTAGAAACGGGCAGCCAGTTCGTAGGCGAGCGCTTCGTTGTGGAGGAAGCCGTTTGCCCGGGCCGAGCGGATCGCTCGTTCGTACAGCCGCATGGCCTCGGCATCGCTGCCCTCGATGCGCGCGAGCTCTGCTCCGACGAGCGCGGCGCGATCTTCAAAGTTTTCCGGGCAGTTTCCGGCCCACTCCTGGAGTTGGCGATGGTGGGCTGCCACTGCCTCGTGGTGCTGGGTACGATCCGCGGCGGATGCCGCATCCCAGTGCGCAGCTCGTGCCAGCGCGGCGTAGAATTCATAGTCCGCCTGTTGAACGACTGCGGGCGTCATCCGCCAAAGCCGGTGTGCGTTCGCGGCCGCCGTGACGGCGGAAACATAGTCGCCCGCAAAGAATCGCGCCTGCAGCTTCCGGAGCCAGTACAGGAAGGCGATGAGCGACAGGTGCGGGTCTTCGGCCAGCTGTTGCTCGAAAAGGCCCTCGTCAAACCCGATATTGTTGAACGAGCCGAACCCCGAACAAAGGCCGCGAAGGGTCTGGACGAATCTGAGGTGTGCGCTGATCAGGTCGATGACAAGTCCGAACCGGAATTGGCGCGCGAAACTGAGCCCGGCTTCGGCCTCACGCTGCACTTCAGCAAGCGGTTCCCCGATCGCGAGGAGACAGGAAATAAGTGCGGGATAACTATAGCCCGCGAAGGCGATGTCGCCAACCCTGTTGGACGCGTCGAAGGCGCGCCTCGCCAGCCCGAGACCGATACGGGCGGGCTGCGTCCAGTGAGAGATGATCGAGAACAGTAAGTAGACGCGTGCCTCGAAGCGGCGCAGCCCGCGGCGCTCCACCAGGTCCATGCCGAGCTTCCCCAGGCTGAACCCGACCCGGTAATTCCCGAAGCGCATTCCAAGGAGCGTTCCGAGCCAGACCCAGGCGAAGCACGATCCGTCGCTGTTGCCATGCTCCAGGCTGAGACTCGCCATCCGGCAGACGACCAGGAAGAGCAGATCGTCGTAATTATGCGCGGCTGTTGCCAGGGCCGTGCTTAGCAGGTCCATGGTCGCGCGCCCCTCGGAGTTGGTCATCAGCGGCAGTTCGACCAGGTCCTCTATCGACCGACTCCCAATCTTGAGCCACATTCGCTCGTATTCCTGCTGGACTTGGTCTTTCGTCGGGTGCGGGGACCACCAGACAGAGGTATGCCGCATGTAGTCCAGACATGCCTCAATAGCGCGATCATTGCGACCGAGCGTCGTGAACACCTGTGCCTGCAGCGTCGCGACTGTGGCTAAGTCGGCGAGTGGCAGCGCGCGGCTGGTTAGCCCCGACAGTCGCTCCTCTGCCGCGGTCAGGTCACTGGTCAGGAACTCGCACTCGGCGCGCTGAATCTCGAACGCGAAGGTGAGTGCGCTGTATCGCTCCCAGCTGTCCTCCGGAAGCAGCCTTCGACCGGCAGTGAGATAGGTTAAAGCCGAGGTGTAGGCGGTAGCATCCCTGGCGCGCTTGCCTGCTATCAGGTTGAGCTCCGCCAGTTCCTCGCGTTCGTCCGGCGAGCTGATCAGCGCGACACCGCGGTTGAGCTGATTGACGATCTCGAAGATGACCTCCTCGCGCTGATCCTTTGGCGTGTGTGCCGCGAGCAGTCTCCCGATTCGCAGGTGCGCGTCCGCGCGCGACGGTTCCGGAATGAGCGAGTAAGCGGCTTCCTGGACGCGGTCGTGCAGGAACCTGTAGGCGCCGTCCAGGCGCTCGATGAGCTCGAGGCGAACCGCCTCCCACAGGTCCGCGTGGAGCTGTTCCTCCGACGTTCCTCGCACCAGCGCGAGCGTAGTCAGGCCGGCGCTGTTCCCGAGGCAGGCGAGTTGCTGTAGAGCCTCCTGCGTCCCGGCCTGCAGGCGGGCCAGCTTCCCCACGATCAGGTCCGCGACATTGGCCGTGTACCCCTTGGCACCGATGCTCGCGACGGCCCATGCCCAGCGGCAAGCACGATGGTCGAACGTGAGCAGGCCCTCGTCAGCGAGGGTGACGAGGAACTGGATGACGAAGAACGGGTTGCCCGCGGTCTTCTCGTACACCAGCTGCCCCAGTGGCGCGGCGCGCCCCGGCTCGCAGTGAAGCGCGTCCGCAATCAGCCGGTCCACATGCTCGCGGGCGAGGGGCGGCAGCCTGACCTCGTTTACGGACGCGCCCGCGTTGCGGATCGCCTCGATCCTGCGCATCAGCGGATGGGCGGGAGTGACCTCGTTGTGCCGGTAGGCGCCGATCAGAAGGAGGTGCTGCAGATCCGACCGGGTCAACACATTCTCGAGCAGATCGAGCGTTGCGGCGTCGAGCCATTGCAAGTCGTCCAGGAAGAGAGCCAGCGGGTGCTCCGGCCGCGCGAAAACGCCGATGAATCGCGCTAACACGTGCTGGAAACGTCGCTGCTCCTCCTGCGGCGAGAGCTCAGGAGCTCGAGGCTGCTCGCCGATCACGAGCTCGAGGTTTGGAACCAGATCCACTATCAGCTGTCCGTTGGGATCCAGAGCTTCACGAAGCGCATCTCGCCAGGGGGATAGTTCCGTTTCGCTCTTCCCGAGAAGCGCCTGGATCAACTGTTGAAAGGACTCGGCGAGCGTGGCGGAAGGGATATCGCGCTTGTATTGGTCGAATTTACCCGATGCGAAAAGGCCGTGCGGCGGAACCAGCCATTTATGAAGCTCATTGACAACGGAGGACTTGCCGATACCGGAGTATCCGGAGACAAGAATCAACTCCGGCCTGGCTCCTGCGACAACGCGGTTGAAGGCAGCGAGCAAGGTATCGATTTCGGATTCTCGCCCATATAGTGTTTCCTGAATCATCAGGCGGTTTGGCGTGTCGTGTTCTCCGGGCGGGAAGTCGTCGATACGATTCTGCGTTTCCCATTCATTAATGCAGCGCTGAAGATCACGCCCGGCGCTCGCCGCTGTTTGATAACGATCCTCAGCCGTCTTGGCGAGCAGCTTCATGATGATCGCCGAAACCACGCGCGGCAGACCCTGTAGCCGCTCGCATGGGGGTGTCGGTTGCCTTGCGATGTGGCAGTGCACCAGTTCCATCGGATCGGATGCCATGAACGGAAGGGTGCCTGTCACCATTTCGTATAGCGTCACGCCGAGCGCATAGAGATCGCTCCGCGCATCGATCGAGCGATTCATTCGTCCCGTTTGTTCAGGAGCCATGTAGGGGAGTGTTCCGGCGATGAACTCGGGAGGGCCGGGCGACTGGCGCTCACGCGAAAGGCGCGAAGCGATACCAAAGCCCGTGAACCGGGCCTGACCCGTCGCGAGATCAACCAGAATATTAGCTGGCTTGACGTCCTTGTGGATCAGCCCATTCTCGTGCAACCCGCTGAGGGCGGTTGCGATACCGACAGCGAAGCGCAGGAATCGGGTCAGTTCCATCGGACCTGGAAGGAATCGATCGAGAGTCTCACCGCCGGGATCTTCCAGCACGAGCGTCATCTTCCCAGATTGGTCCGAGAGGGCGAGGGGCCTGACGGCCCAGGATGAGTCGAGTTCATCCCTCAACGAGTATTCGTGTTCGATCTTTCTGATGCTCCCCAACGCCGGCTGTATCGACGCAAGCGCCAGGAAGAGAACGGATGGTGAACGGGCAGGTCCGACTGCTCGCCCCGGTAAAGGACAAATTCCTCATCCCGGCGGATAGCTTCGAGTTCCACGAACCCTGTCATCAAAATAATTATGGCTCTACATGCCAGAATTCGTGGGCAGGTGCCAGGCATGAACTGTGGGCTCAGCGCGATAAGAAAGAATGCCCCTCGGCCGCGAGCCACAGCGAGGGGGAGCGGCTGCTATGCCCCCCAAGCATTCTGCAGGTCCAGCCCGCCTGGCATCAACAAGACAGCTGCCAGAGACGGCACGGCCGGCATACAAGACACGTGCAGGTGTACTTCCCCGTTACTGGTGCGCTCATCACGCAGCCGCAATCCAGTGGTGTCGTCAACCCAGTTACGTGTGCGTCGAGGGATTTCGCTGCCCGCCGTAGCCCGATTGGCGGCTCGTTCCAATACTCGTTTCATGTGTGCGGCTCGGGCGCTGACGAGGGCCACCGGATCGGGATTGATGCCACTGGAAACGCCAATATCAGAGGCAAGATAAAGTCGGTGAAACTTTCCGATCGGACATGCCTTTTCAAGCCCTCTTGATTCCGAAGGTTTGCGCGTTCGACTGTCGTTGCCGGTTCCCAAGGACTGTGACCGTGGCTTGTCGTTTCGCTACGTCGACCGGAACGGCAACGCGCACTTCTGTGCCCGCGCCTACGCTGCTCGAAACACCGAATCGTGCACCGATATTTTCCGCGCGCTCCCTCATCCCGCGAAGACCCCAGTGCGAATCGCTCTCTTTTTGAACTGCCTCGGGATCGATTCCCCGGCCGTTGTCCCGAACGAACACGCGCAAGAGGTCGCGCAGGTATTGAACTTCAACCTCGATCTTTGTCGCCTGGGAATGACGTAACGCGTTCATCGCCGCTTCCCGACCGATAAGAAAGAGTTGCTCCTGGATCGCCGAGTTCAGTGTCCACGGCTTTCCCTCGACGAAGACTCGAAGCCGCAGATCCCGCCCAGTTGCGACCTCGCTTAAAAGGTTCGAGAAGGCCTGCTCGAGACCCAAGGGCGCAGTTGAGGTCCTGTGAATCCCCTGTATTGCAGCACGGCCTTCATCAATCGCCTGATTCACCAGACGCATGGCGCTGCTGAGCGCGGGCTTAGAAGGATAGTCGGCAGGCATCTGTTCTACCGCCTGGTGGAGCAGTATGGAGGCGGCGAAAAAACCCTGGAACAAAGTGTCGTGCAACTCTTGCGCGATGCGCGCACGCTCTTTACAACGTTCTTCCAGACGGATCTCCTGTTCGAGGTGCGCTCGTCCCAGGCTGGTCAGCCGGTTTCCTCGCTGGAGAGCTGCTCTCGATCTCCCGCTGTCCCGTCCTACGGGTCCGGCATCAAAACCGCCCCTGGCGAAACAATCGGCGTTCACGGCGGAAGGCCCAGAGGGTGCGCCGCTATTCAGGTCAGAATGTCCGGATGACATCGCTCTTCTCCTTTGGTCGAACATTGGGAGCGGCGATGAACTTCGGGCCGACTCCAATGAGCTCATAAATCGCTTTCGTCCACCCACCGCTTCATCTCCGAACCGATTGAACTCGTCGTAATCCGTCTCAAACATCATCGAGCATCCCTTATGCCTGTGGCAGGTCCGGCCGCTCCACGTGCATTTCCGCCCTCTCTCGGGTAACCCACTCACGGACATACGCCGGACAATTCCTGAGCCCGGTTCCGTTGTACTCGGTCAGCGCAAGGAATTGCACAGCCTCACGGTCGACGAGAGATACGCTCTTTAGATCGATGGCGAGTGCGCCCACTTCCTGGCGCAGCAAATTCCGGAGCGTGTCCACATGTTCCCCTGCAAACTTCCCACTTATGTAGAACGCAACAAGATCGTCTCCTCCAACGACTCGCTCGATTCTGCAACTCATCCCTTGAACCCCTCATCGCGCAGCGACTCCGTTGTGCAGTGTCGCGAACAATACCAGTAAAGCAAGCTTTGCGCCAATCGCAACCTATTGAAAACGCTGGGAAAACAGAGAGTAGTGAATCGCAGGTCCCGCAGATTACGTAAATTCAGCAGATTCCGCATATTTCGCGGTTCGGATAAGCGTCGGGAGTATTTCAGGCGAATTTGAATTGGCGCTTGTCGATTTTTAACGCCTTGATCCGGGTCTCGAGGGTCGATGATGGCATTCGAAGTTTGGCCGCTGCTCCCGCCGGTCCGGCGACCCGACCCCTGGTCTCAGCGAGCGCCGCCTCGATAATTTCTCGTTCGTTTCGCGCCCCAACGTTCAAAGCTGGTGATGCCTGAGCCCAGGATGCCCCCGGAGAAGTCCTTTTGGAAAGCCACAACTCATCAACTGAAAAAACATCAGTGGAACTCAGGATGATGGACCTTTCGATTACGTTCTGTAACTCACGGATGTTGCCCGGCCACTCGTATGACTTCAATAGATCTAACGTCTTCTGGTCGATCGATCGGATATTCCTGCCCGCCCGGTTGGCATAGCGCTGAACGAAATACTCGACCAGGATCAAAATGTCGTCTTTTCGTTCTCGCAGGGGCGGCATTTCGATGGGAAACACATTCAGCCGATAGAGGAGATCCTGGCGGAAGGTCCCATTCGCTACGGCCGCGTTCAAATCGCGATTCGTAGCAGCGATAACGCGAACATCGACTCGAACGGGCTGTCCTCCCCCGACCCGGTCGAATTCCCGTTCCTGCAGTACTCTCAATAACGCGGCTTGGGTGTCGGGCAGGAGTTCGCCCACTTCGTCAAGGAAAATTGTTCCTCGGTCAGCCATTTCGAAGCGGCCAAGCCGACGCTGCGTGGCGCCCGTGAAAGCCCCCTTTTCATGGCCAAACAATTCCGACGCGACGAGGTCACGCGGTATCGCGGCGCAATTTACACTTACAAAGGCGTGCGAAGATCGCCGTGACCGCCGGTGGATGGCGCGCGCCACCAGTTCCTTGCCAGTGCCGGTTTCGCCGGTGATCAAGACGCTGGAATCGGTTGGCGCGACCTTGGATATGCGGGAAAGCACCTCTTTCAAAGGCGCCGATGTTCCCACGATCTCATCGAACATCGATGCCTTGTCAATTTCCTCGCGCAACGCAACGTTCTCGTCCTGGAGCCTTTGCTCCGCGAGCTTGAGCTCCTCAATATCGGTCCCCGCGGCATACCACCGCGTGATGCGCCCTTGCTCGTCTGACATTGGCTTCACGCGGTAGTGGAACCAGCGATACCGCCCGTCCTTTCTCTTGAGCCGCACTTCGTATTCAAACGGCGATCCGCTTCGGAATTTTGCGGGAAGTTGATTGGTCAGGAGCCCGGCGTCCTGCGGATGCAGCACCTGTTGCAAATCAGCGGCCTGCCATTGGTCCAAAGTAATGCCGTAATAGTCCAGTGACGCCCGATTGGTGTAGAGGCGTGCCCCTTCGGGCCCCAATTCGGTAATATGCAGGGGCGAGAGGTCGAGAAGTTGGCGAGCATCCTTTTCACTTTGGCGGATCTTCTCTTCCGCCATCTTTGCCGCGGTGACGTCCGTCATGGCCCCCGCAAAGTCGAGGTTGCCGGTGTACACTATGCGGCCAATGACGTGAACGTGCTTGACTCTGCCATCCGGCATCAACAAACGATGTTCAATATCGAAATCCTTCTTTTCCCTCGTTGAATCGTCGAGGGTCTGCCGAACGAAGTCCTGATCACCCGGATGAATTCGCTGAAACGCCAGGTCTAACGTGCCTCGGGCCACTGGATTGTATTCAAGGATGTTGTAGATTTCCTCCGACCAGTAGATATCTCCGCCGGCAACACTCCAGCCGAAACTGCCGGTTTGGCTTATCCTCTGCCCTTGAGACAGGAAGGCTTCGCTACGTTGCAAATCGGAATAGAGGCCAGCGTTCTCGAGCGAAATCGCGGCTTGCGAAGCCAGCAACTGCAACACCGTAACCCGGTTCGGCGTGAAGGCGAACGGAGTCAGATTGTTCTCGAGATAGAGGACGCCGAGAAGCTGGGTCTGCTTGACGATTGGCAGGCACAGGACGGACCTGGAACGCTTCTGCCGCACATATTCGTCCTCTGAATACACATGATCGGCCGAGGCATCATCGAGGAGCACGCGCTCCTGCGTCCTGATCACGTAATGCAGTGCGGATTGGGGAAGATCGGACGCCGTAACGGCCGCCTGTCGCACCATAACCTCGACCTTGCCCGGGCCAGTGGTGGCTTCCGCTTCGATCCACGGCTCACCAGCCCGAACCAGGATCAACAAACCCCGCTCTGCCCCGGCATGCTCTACCGCGATTCGCACGAGTTGCTCGATCAGCCTGGGAAGGAGCATCTCGCTCGAAAGCGCCTGCGAAGCCTTCACTACAGCCTCGACGTCCAATTGTCCGACTGGCGCGCCAATCGTGACCGACGAGGTGTGAGATCGCTCTTCCCGCAGTAGCGGGTACCGTTCGTCGAGTTGTTTTACTTTCCCATGCGCGCCCCAACGGTCGTAGCAGCTCCGCGCGGAACGAAGATGGACGTAGCCAGCCGTTTCCAGGCCGCCAGCCAGGCAGTACTTCGCCGCCAGTTCGTGGGCGAGTCCCTCGTCCTGAATGAAGTTGTGCTCACGCGCCGAATCGATAGCTTGCTCGTACAGACGCAGAGCGTCACCCTCTCGTTTTTCAATCCGGGCGACCTCAGCCGATACCAGCGCGTGTTTGTCGGCGAACGTCGGCGGATAGTTTTCGGCCCACTCGCGCAGTTGTTCCTGGTGTGCCCTCAGAAGTTGGCGCCAGGCCTGCTGCTCATCGGTTGACCCAGTTTCATAGAGCGCAGCCACTGTCAGAGCGGCATAATGGAAGTAGTCCAACACCGCAATCCAGCCGAATATGGCCGCAAGCAACTGCTTCGCCTTGTTGGCTGCTGCCAATGCCTCCGCGTAGTCACCTGACAGGAACCGCGCCTTCAGTTTGACGAGCGAGTACAAGCAGATCAAACCGGGCGCCGCGGTTCCAGTCAACTGGGCCTCGAACGCTGCCTCGTCGAACTGCAAGTCACTAAAGGTGGAGAAGTTGCTGGTCCGGCCCTGCATCGTCGCGATGAAGCGTTGCTGGCTCAGGATCCTGTTCGCGACATCCAAATTTTTAACTTTTCGGGCGAGGTTCAACGCCATCTCCGATTCGCGCCACACAGCGTCGAGTAAATCGTTTTGCACGATAGCAGTGTTGAGAGACACGGGCATAGTGTGACAGGCGAAGCTCACATCGCCTGATTCAATCGCGGTGCGAATCGCCGCCCGAATGATCGCGATCGAGGTCGCAATTGGCTGCGTCCAGACGGCGGCCACTCCCGAACAGGCGTAAACTCGACCCTTATTTCCGATAAAGCCGTACTTGTCCACCACGTCGCATCCAAGCTTTGCCAAACGGTAACCGTCGCTGTAACGATGAAAGACCGGTCCAAGCATAATCCCCAAATATCCGTATGCTTCTGCGGCAGCACCGCTGGTGCCGTGCAGCAGGCTAACCTTCACCAGGCGGCATGTCTGCAAGCACGCCAAATTGAAGTCGGTCTGGTAGGCGGGCGAAAAAAGGACCGATAACACCTGCACGGCGGCCTGCAGCTCTGGATCGGTCATCAGCGGCAGATCGATCAGGCCCTCGATCGGCCCTCCATTGAGGGCTTGCCAGATGGACTCGTATTCGGCATGGACCTGCTCCCAGGTCGGGTGTTCAGGCAGGTCAATGCCGAACAAGCGCAGGCAGGTGAGCGCGGTGGCCACGGCTTGCGGGTGTTCCGACTTCATGGCGTGGAACTCGACCTTCATGTGGTAAACGGCCGCCTGGTCGACTTTCGAGGCTCCGCGCCTCAGCAACTCCCGAATCAGTTGCTCCGCATCTTCAAAGTTAGCGCTCAGAAGCTCACACTTGGCGCGTTCGAGCCACAGGCTGAACGTCAATTCGTACTGCCTGCTCCAGTCCCCTTCGTCCAACAGAGCCATGCCGGCCGCAAAATACTCACGCGCCGACAAATACGCCGCGGATGCTTTCGCCTTTCGCCCGGCTCTCAGGTCGAGGTGGGCCACTTGCACCTTCTCGTCGTGATCGACCAGTAATTCTGCGCCCCGGTTCAATTGGTTGGCGACATCGAACAAGTGGTCGGCGAGCAAGTCCCCGGTCATGCTCGCCAGCAGCGCCCGGCCAATCCGGAGGTGAGTCACCGCGCGCTCTCTCTCGGGGATGAGCGCGTGGGCCGCCTCCTGAATCCGGTCGTGGAGGAAGGCATAATAACCTTCCGTGCGCAGGATTATCCCAGCGCGGACCGATTCCAGAAGCGAAGCGCCGATTTCCTCTTCAGATTGTCCAAAGACCGCACTCAGTGTGGCGATCTCGGCCACGTTCCCGAGACAGGCGAGTTGCTGGAGAGCGGCCTGCGTCCTATCAGACAATCGTTGGAGCTTCCCCACCATGAGATCCACAACATTTGAGGAGTAGCCCTTGGCGCGAATCCGGTCCAGGTCCCAAACCCAAGCGGCCGAATCCCGGTCGAACCGGAGCAACCCTTCTTCGGCAAGCGCAGAAAAGAACTGAATGGCGAAAAATGGATTGCCGGCAGTTTTATCGTCGATCAGTTGCGCCAGCGGTTGGGCGCGCTCCGGTTCGCAGTGGAGAGAATCGGCAACTAATTGCTGCAGGTCTTCACGAGACAGGGGCGTCAGTACGATATCCTGCACTATCGCACCAGCCTGGCGGATCGCTTCGAGCTTGTGCATCAGCGGATGGGCAGGGTTGACCTCATTGTCCCGATAGGCGCCGATTAACATCAAATGTTGCAGGTCCGGCCGGGTCAACAGATCCTCTAACAAATCCAGCGTTGCCGCGTCGAGCCATTGCAAATCGTCCAGGAACAGAGCCAGCGGATGCTCCCGTGTGAATACACTGATAAATCGTCCGAGCGCCAGTTGGAAGCGGCTCTGTGAATCCTGTGGCGTAAGCTCAGGAACCGGTGGTTGATCTCCTATGATGAGCTTCAATTCCGGAACCAGATCCACAATGAGCTGTCCGTTCGGATCCAGCGCCTCACGAAAGGCATTTCTCCATTTACCCACCTCCTTTTCGCTTTTGCTTAGCAGTTGGCGGATGAGGCTCTGAAACGCCTGAGCCAAAGTGGCATATGGAATGTCTCGCTTGTACTGGTCGAACTTGCCTGACGCAAACAAGCCTCGCGGCGGAACGAGCGACTTGTGGAGTTCATTGACTACGGATGACTTGCCGACGCCGGAGTAGCCGGAAACGAGCACCAGCTCCGGTCGGCCGCCGGCGACGATGCGGTCGAAAGCAGCGAGGAGGGTCTCAATTTCAGATGCACGCCCGTACAATTTTTCTGGAATCAGCAGCCGGTCAGGCGTGTCATGTTCGCCAAGCGGAAACTCATCAATACGACCTCTCGTTTCCCATTCATCAAGACAGCGCCGAAGATCGCTCGCAGCGCCCGCTGCGGTCTGATATCGCTCCTCAGCCGTCTTGGCGAGCAACTTCATCACGATTGCCGAAACCTGGCCTGGTATACCGTTCAACCGCGCTGCTGGCGGCACCGGCTGTCGTGCGATATGGGAGTGCACCAGTTCCATCGGATCGGACGTCGTGAATGGTAGAATCCCGGTAACCATCTCGTAAAGCGTCACTCCGAGCGCATAAAGGTCGCTCCGCGAATCGATCGAGCGATTCATTCGGCCGGTCTGTTCGGGGCCATGTAGGCGAGTGTTCCGGCTATGAACTCCGGAGGTTCGGGCGCCTGGCGCTCACGCGGAAGGCGCGAAGCAATCCCAAAGCCCATGAGCCGAACCTGCCCCGTCGTCGGATTAACGAGAACATTTGCGGGCTTCACATCCTTATGGATCAACTCCTTCTCGTGCAGCCCGCTGAGTGCGGCTGCGGTACCGACGGCGAAGCGCAGGAACCGCGTCGTTTCCATCGGACCTCGAAGGAAACGATCAAGAGTCTCACCGCCGGGATCTTCGAGCACGAGTGCCATCTGCCCACGGTGCTCAAAGAGGGCCAGGGACCGAACGGCCCAAGCTGAGTCAAGTTCATCCCTGAAGGAGTATTCGTACTCTATCTTTTTCAGCGTCTCCAGCGCTGGCTGCATCGAAGCAGCAGCAAGGAGGAGAACCGATGGCGAACCGGGATCGTTCGAGTCCTCGCCCCGGTACAGGACAAACTCATCATCCCTGCGGTGAGCTTCGAGAAGATACTGTGAAAGATCCACGATGTTTACCCAAGTCTTACCGGCGCTTCGCCGGTCGACAAATACTATTCCGGCCTGGGTCGAGGGCGCGCTCGACCGCAGTCAGAAGCAGAGCTTCGTCAACAGGTTTGGTCGGGAAGTCGCTCGCTCCGCCTTTCATCGGTTTTACAGCCGAATTGGAGTCGCCGGGTCTACTTACGAAACGATCCGGATTGTTGTAGAGACGAACCGCTGGGCATCGGCTCCATTCGGCTCGGGCATCTGGCGCTCTAAAATAAGGCGAGCCACTGTGTTATCCCGATTGATGCTGAGGAAGTGGACACCAGAAGTGAACAAGCGAGCATTCTTGCCGCCAGCCCTTAGCGAGGACGGAAGCGCCTCACTTACTCTGGGTTTATCGTCGATGACATAGATCGTTTCGATATCTGTTTCCATAACTTACGATCAACTGAATACCGCCCTATCATGTCGTTGTGAATAACTGAAGGGGAACTCGAATGAGAGTGTCACATCTTCGATCAGAAGTTGCTGTCTCCCGACCGATAACGATACTTGTCAATATGGAGCTTCCTAATCTTCGACTCCAGGGTTGTTCGCGGGACCCCGAGCTTCGCGACGGCACCGTCCATTCCCGCGACGCGGCCGTGAGTGTGGGTGAGGCCGCCTCAATAATTTCCCGTTGGTGATGCGATAGCGAAGGCCGCAAGCCGGCATCTCGGTCAGACTCAGGTCGCAGCCAAGACCGTTCGACTGAAAACGTATCGGAGTCGCAAAGGATCATTGCGCGTTCGATCACGTTCTGTAATTCACGGATGTTTCCCGGCCAGTCGTACCCCTCGAGTAGTTCCGCGGTCCGCTTTTCCATCCATCTGATCCGTTTGGCTGCTTTGGCTGCATAGCGGCGGATGAAATACTTTGCAAGTAGAAGGATATCCTCGGGGCGATCGCGTAGAAGAGGAACGTGGATCGGGAAAACATTCAGCCGGTAGAACAGATCCAGACGAAACTTCTCGGAACGAACTGCAGATGGCAGGGCTTCGGCTGGCATATCACCGATCTCGTCGAGAAAGATCGTCCCGCGGTTCGCTACTTCGAAACGCCCGGCGTGCCGCTGATTGGCACTCGTGAAGGAGCCTTTCTCGTAACCGAAAAGCTCGGCGGCTATAAGCGTCGATGGAGTGACAGCGCAATTCATCCTTGCGAAGGTCGACTGGGATCCGCGCGACTTCCGGTGAATCGCGCGCGCGATCAACTCCTTTCCCGTGCCACTCTCACCGGTGATCAGAACGGTGGCATCGCTGGGAGCAACCCTCATCACCTGGGCGGTCAAACGACAAATCGCATCCGAAGTGCCGACGATCTCCTCGCACATTGACGTCGACAGACTCTCGTCGTGAAGATCGATAGCTTGCGCGTGCTGTTCTCTGTTGTGTTCCGCGCTCGACCGGCTCGCAGCGTCGTCTGTGAAATAATCGGGGACATCTACACAAAGCGATGCCGCGCTCGTCATAAGGCACTCCTAATGGAGCTTAGAGTGAGAGTAGATCCAACGAGGGCACAAATAGCCGCAGACATCTCTGTCGCAAGCTGTGATCCAATATAGACCGAATGACGATTCAGCCCGTTACGGTTCGTATCACACATCTTCGATGTCCTTTCTTCCTTCCTTCAGTTTCTTGCTTCCGGCGGACGCTCAGGTTTCCGACCTCTCCCTCGTCACCCATTCACGGATATAGGGCGGGCAATTCCTGAGTTCGGTTCCGCTGGCCTCGCTGAGGGCAAGGAGTTTCACGCCTTCTCTGTCGACAAAAAAAACATGTTTGAGATCGATAGCGAAGCCGCTAGATTCCTGTCTCAGTACACCCCTAAGCATTTCGACATGTTCTCCTGTAACTCGGCCGCTTATGAACAACACCACGAAGTTCTCAGCGTCAACGCTTCGGTCGATTCTGCAGCTCATTGTGGGCTTCCGGTTTAAGCTCCCTATTCCTCCACCTTTTGCATGGGTCGATGTGCTGCATCTGTAACAGATGTGCGCCGCCCCCGAGCTCCTAACGCACGGCTCACGCCGCCACAACCCCAGGGGTTCCCCTTTGTTGCGTTGCGCCCTGCCCTGTTGTGATCGGTTACGCAAGCCTTGCGCCAATCGTAAAATGCTGATAACAAACAACAAATCTGCGTTGTTGCGCCGCAAAAAACGCAAAAGCCGCAAATTGCGCAAATAGCGAAAACCTGGGGCCCAATGAACCTTCGCGGAGTACTTTAGCGGAATTTGAATTGCTTCTTGTCGATTTTCAAGGCTTTGATTCGAGTCGCGAGAGTGGATTGTGGAACTCGAAGCTTAGCCGCCGCTCCAGACGGTCCGGAAACCCGACCCCTACTCTCAGCAAGCGCCGCCTCGATTTTCTCCCGCTCGGTTCGCGCCCCAACATTCAAAGTCGGCGGCGTTTCAATGCGAGATGCCTGCAGAGAAGTCCGATTGGAAAGCCACAACTCGTCAACTGAAAAAACATCAGTGGAACTCAGTATCATGGACCTCTCAATGACGTTCTGCAACTCACGGATGTTGCCAGGCCACTCGTAGGACTGCAAAAGATCTAAGGTCTTCTGGTCGATCGATCGGATATTCCTGCCCGCCCGGTTGGAATAGCGCTGCACGAAATACTCGACCAGGATTAAGATATCGTCTCTCCGTTCTCGCAAAGGGGGCATTTCGATGGGAAATACATTCAGCCGATAGAGGAGATCCTGACGAAAGGTCCCATTCTCTATCGCGTCGTTCAAGTCGCGATTTGTGGCGGCGATAACGCGAACGTCGACAGATATAGGCTGCCCTCCTCCCACGCGCTCGAACTCCCGTTCCTGTAGCACCCTCAATAGCGCCGCCTGTGTGTCGGGTAGCAGTTCGCCCACTTCGTCCAGGAAAATTGTTCCGCCGTCAGCCATTTCGAAGCGGCCAAGCCGGCGCTGCGTGGCTCCGGTGAAGGCACCTTTTTCGTGGCCAAACAATTCCGAAGAAACCAGCGTGGGCGGAAGTGCGGCACAGTTCACACTCACGAAGGGACGAACAGATCTCTGAGATCGTTTGTGGACGGCGCGGGCGATGAGTTCTTTGCCAGTGCCTGTTTCCCCGGTAATCAAAACAGTGGAGTCGGTCGGAGCGACTTTGGCAATCCGGGCGAGAACTGCTTTCAGAGGCTTCGATGTACCGACAATTTCCTCGAACATCGAAGCCTTGTCGATCTCCTCGCGAAGAGCAACGTTTTCCTGCTGAAGTTTCTCCTCGGCTCTCTTGCGTCCATCAATATCCGTAGCCGCAACATACCAACGCTTGACCTTTCCCTTGTCGTCGTGCAGCGGATTGTAACGAGAAAGAAACCAGCGATAATTCCCGTCCGCTCCCCGGATCCGCAACTCCACCTCGTAGGCGGAGCCACCAGAGCGAGTACTCTCGGAAAATGCGCGTGAATTCCGCTCCCGGTCATCAGGATGAAGGAACTCACCGGGACGGACAGCATTTCCGGGTCGTTGCCGATACTCTTCGAGACTAACGCCGATGTAATCGAGCGCGGTGCGGTTGGCAAAAAGACGTTTACCATCGGGTTCGAACACCGCAACCTGTTGAGGCGCGAGGTCCAGCATCTGTCGGACTTCCAGTTCCTGCTGCCGGATCTTCTCCTCGGCGCGCTTGCGCTCAGTGACGTCGATGACAGTACCCACAAATTCAACGAGATGGCCGGACGTGCTCAGAATGGGATGACCTACGACGTGAATGTCCCTTACGGGGCCATCCAGATGGACGATACGGTAGTCCGTCTCCCACTCTGTCTTTTCGCGGATAGCTTTCTGAATTAGTTCCCTGAAGCCGGGTTGGTCGCCTGGGTGAATGCGTTGAAAGAAGTCTTCGAATCGGGGCAAACCATCCCGAGGATCGAAACTGAGAACGCGGTAACATTCCTCCGACCAATACCTGATGTCCTGCTCTGGGCTCCAGGCCCAACTGCCGGTATGGCTCAGCTTCTGCGCTTCGGCCAGGTATGATTCACTTATTCGGATTTTTTCCTCGGCGCGTTTTTGTTCGGTCAAGTCGAGGGCAAACGCGACGCCCTCGCTCGAATTTTGAAATAACGCGCCTCCAAGCAGCACGGACACACGGCTGCCGTCTTTCCGGAGAAACTGCTTCTCGTACGTCTGGAAAAAACCGTCTGCCAAGGCCTGTGTCACGGCGCGTTGGTCGTATTCGCGCCATTCCTCTGGCGTCAGATCGGCCCAGCGCAATCGGCCCGAGACGAGATCCTGACGCTCGTATTGCAGCATTTGCAGAAACGCCTTGTTGGCCTCGACGATCTCCCCCTCAAGGTTCGCGAAGTAGATCCCCAGAATGCCGGCGTCGATCAGGCGCTGGATCTTGCCCTCGGCTGTCTTTCGCGCGGTGATGTCGGTCAACGCCCCGACAACTTCGAGGTTGCCGCATGAATCGGAAACAGAGTGGCCTCTCACATGGACGTGCTTGATTGCCCCGCCTGGCATCACCAGACGATATTCATGTTCGAAGTCTGTGCTACTGGATACGCCGTCGATGATCTGTTGTGCAAGCGCCCTATCGTGCGGGTGTATGCGCTGAAACACCATGTCTAGCGTTGGTTTCTCTCTGCGGTCGTATTCGAAAATCCTAAAGGTTTCCTCCGTCCAAACGATCTCGCCCGTATCGGGTTTCCACCCGAAGCTACCTGTGTGGCTGAGGCTTTGGGCTTCTGCCAGATAGGCCTCCCGCCGCCGGAGTTCCTGGGTCACGAGCTCATGCTCTGTAATGTCCAGAGCGCTGCCAACATACTTTTTCAGGCTTTGGTTTTCGAAGACGGGGACCCCGACGTACCGAATGTACCGGACCTCGCCATCGGGGCGCACAATGCGCCTGGTAGCATCGAAACGCAAAGGTTTTGCCCAGAGTCCCTCGATCAGGTCCGTCGCGGACGCTCGATCCTGTGGGTGGACACAACCTAGATATTCCTCAACCGTGGGCGGTTCGCAGGTGGGATCAAGGCCGTGCATCCGAAATAATTCCGGAGGCCAGTAGGCGAATCCGGCACGATCGAAGGTCCAGCTCCCCTCGTGGGCCAGCCGCTGCGCTTCGGCGAGATACAATTCGCTTTCCAGGCCGGGAGTCGAGTCGACACCGAGTGTAGGGTCCGAAGCTTGATGTCCTCGGACGGCACCTTCATCGCTGGTAGCCATAGCTGCTACATATTTTAAGCGTTTGCCTGGGGATAAGGTGGTGCGATCTGGGCAACTCCTCAACTCCATAATCATCAAGGACTGCCGATGAAACTTCTAGACTGTCATGACCCAGATGTGACCCTTCGCCCCAGTTATGAGGAGCAGCTGTGCGCGGTTCGTCATGCTTCGGCGGAAAGGTCTCTCCTTGCAGAGTGAGCCACGCCCATGCCGAGATGGGGTCGACTATATCACGCACACCATGTCCATAGAGAGCAAATAAGTTCTCTCTAGGCCTTCAGCCTGACAAGCGTCTTGATGCCGATAGCGTCGAGGATCTCTTGAAGTCGGGATATCGCAACAGTTTGGTATTCCGTCTCCTCGTAACGGCTCACAACCTGTTTACTCACACCCAGCCTGCGAGCCAATTCAGTTTGGGAGACTCCCTTCGCGATCCGCATCTTCGCGACAAAGGGCGCGATCTGATCCAGGCGTTCGACGTCCGGAAACGTTAGCTCGCCGGACTTGAGGTCGCCGTATTCGCGGAGTTCCTCCTCCAGTTGCCGGATCATGCCCTCGTAGCTGCCTCGAACTGTTGCGGCGCGTTTTCCGGTCATCTCCCGGTCCACTTTGGCAAGAGCTTGCCGAAAGCCTTCTATCTGAGCCGCCGTGCGTTCCCTCTGAGCATCGCTCTTGATCATGATTCCGACCTGACTATCTGAATTACGCCCCTGGGCAGACCCTCTCGATCCCGCCGGAAAAACTCTGGAAACCCGATCTCATGTCTTGCCCGCATAAGCGGGGTGGATGAAAAACTCCACGCCGTGATCCGCCCACATCCGCCATTTCCATTTCCGAACTTGCGGGACCAGAACCATCTCGAAATCGATCCAATACGGATCGACGCGATCATAAACCCCGTCGTCCGGCTCAACCCAATATTCGTCCACATCGCCGGGATCGGGTTTCTCGCTGCAGAAGCTCCCGTCGATGAATATGTCCTCAATGCCGGCCGTCCAAAAAGCCGTCACCGCGGATCACACTCCCTTCAGCAGCCAACGGCGCCGCGGCGTGAAGCCGAAACGGCTTCTTATTTCTTCCAATGTTGCCCGATGATCACCAGGCGGGAGTGCCCCGGTGGGGGATCGAAAGCCGGGATCACACCACAGTCAGGGCTTCCGCTCAGCCGAAGGAGCACTGAGCACGATCGCCGGATACGAAGCCATGAACATCATTCGCAAAGGTCAAATTCGCTGGCTGGACAAGGACGACGTTCGCGGC
>Ga0206845_1061_pt1 | contig 37462 bp, 35 predicted proteins | sample Alteio_BWOrgCont_19_FD_152887 | JGI IMG/M metagenome (GOLD analysis project Ga0206845, IMG submission 152887) | Enriched cells from forest soil in Barre Woods Harvard Forest LTER site, Petersham, Massachusetts, United States -... | ecosystem: Environmental > Terrestrial > Soil > Temperate forest >...
CGGTTACCGCGATATTTCCAAGGCCAATCTGGAAGTGATTCGCTTGCTGCCCAAAAAATGTCATCCAATGGATTCGATCCGCACGGCAGTCAGTTTTTTGGGCTGCGAAGATCCGCGCATCTGGGACAAAACTGCCAATATGGACAAAGCTCTGTTGTTGTTAGCCAAAATTCCGACCATGGTGGCGGCCGATTATCGCTTTAAAAAAGGCCAGGAGTTCATTGCCCCGGATCCGAAATTGGCCTTTGCCGAAAACTTCTTCCACATGTGCTTCGGAAAAGTTCCTGCACCTGATGTGGTGAAGGCGTTTGACGTCTCCTTGACCCTCTACGCCGAGCACAGTTTCAACGCCTCCACCTTCGCCACCCGTGTGATTGCATCGACGGAGTCGGATTTGTACAGTGCTACGGTCGGCGGTATCGGCGCCCTGAAGGGCCCTTTGCACGGCGGAGCCAACGAACAGGTCATGCACATGATGATCGAGATCGGTGATCCTGCCAAAGCGGAACAGTGGATGTTGGATGCGCTGAAAAACAAACGCAAAGTGATGGGCTTCGGTCACCGGGTTTATCGTTTCGGCGACAGCCGCGTGCCGACCATGAAAAAATATGCGCAAAAAATGGCGGATGTGACCGGCCAGAAAAAATGGATGCAGATGTACGAAGCTCTGGAAAAAACCATGCTGGCGCAGAAAAAAATCTATCCCAATTTGGATTTCCCGGCGGGACCGGCCTACTACATGATGGGTTTTGAGATTGATTTCTTCACGCCGATTTTTGTGATGGCGCGCACGACGGGATGGTCGGCGCACATTATGGAACAGCTCCAAAACAACCGGATTATTCGCCCACTGTCCGAATACACCGGCGTTCCTGAACGGCATGTGAAAGCTTTAGCTGAACGCGGGTAGAGTCTTTCCGACTTGAAATCAACCCTGGATTTCGACGCTGCGGCCGTCGGGATCCAGAACGATGGCGATATTTCCATCTTTAAGACGATGCAGGTCCATGAGAATCTGGACATCCGGATGCTTACTGATTTTTTTGACAACCTCTTCAATCTGATCGACTTGGATGCGCAGGGAGTAGTCCGGTGTCTTGACGTGGTCATTTTTGGGAATCGAAATGAGGGCGATCTCCAAATGTCCCAACATCCCCTTGTGCATCACCGTGCCTCCTTTGACCGGAATTGCCTTGAAGTCAACTCCCAGGCAATTCAGAAAAGAGATCATGGATTCGAGGTTCTCGGTGTTAATCGTCAGCGTTATTAAGCCAGTCTTCATGACTCTATGCCAACCTTATTGACCGCGATAGTCAAGCTCTCTAGGTTTCCTTAGGACTATGAAAACGGATGAGCCTAAGAAAATTTACCTCCAAGATTATCGACCACCTGACTTTGAAGTGCAGAAGGTGGACTTGCATTTCGATCTCTATGAAGACTTTTGTCGAGTCCAATCCACGCTGCGGATACGTCGATTGGGCACAGTCCGTGACCTCGTCTTGGATGGAATCGATTTGCAGCTGGAAAAAATCACCGTCGATCGCAAACCCTGGCCTTCCGCACGCTATCATATCAGCCCTGAATCCCTGACCCTGGACGATGTCCCCGATCAATTTACTCTGGAAACCGTGGTCAAAATATTTCCCGACAAAAATACGGATTTGGAAGGTTTGTACCGTTCAGGTCCGATGTTTTGCACGCAGTGCGAACCGCAGGGTTTTCGTAAAATCACTTATTACCTGGACCGCCCCGATTCCATGAGCCAATTCACCGTCACCGTTGCCGCCGACAAAAAAAAATATCCGATTCTGCTTTCCAACGGCAATCGTGCTGAACAAAAAGATCTGCCCGACGGCCGCCACCAAGTCACTTGGGAAGATCCTTTCAAAAAGCCGGCCTATTTATTCGCTCTTGTCGCCGGCGATTTGGGTGTGATTCACGACAGCTTCACGACATTTTCAGAAAAAAAAATCGGCTTGGAAATTTACGCTCCTCATGGCCAACAAGAGCGCTGTTGGCATGCCATGGAATGCTTGAAAAAAGCCATGAAGTGGGACGAGGAGCGCTTCGGCCGCGAGTATGATTTGACCGCCTATCTGATTGTCGCCGTGGATGATTTTAACGCCGGGGCCATGGAGAACAAGGGGCTTAACATCTTTAACTCCCGCCTTGTTTTGGCCGATCCGATTTCCGCAACCGATAGCGATTATTTCAATATCGAATCGGTCATTGCTCATGAATATTTTCACAACTGGACCGGCAATCGTGTCACGTTGCGGGATTGGTTTGAACTGTCCCTCAAAGAAGGCTTGACAGTTTTTCGCGATCAGGAATTTTCCATGGACGTGGGTTCCCGAGCTGTCGTGCGGATCGAATCGGTCAACGATCTTCGGCAAAAGCAATTTTCCGAAGATGCCGGGCCCAATGCTCACCCGATTCGCCCAGAAAGTTGTTACGCCGTCGACAATTTTTTTACACCGACAATTTACGAAAAGGGCGCGGAAGTTATTCGCATGATGCAAACCATGGTTGGCCGCCCTGGCTTTCGCAAAGGCATGGACCTTTATTTTTCCCGCTATGACGGTCAGGCGGTCACCATCGAAGATTTTGCCCAGGCCATTGCCGACGCCAACGAACAACACTGGGACCAATTCCAGCTGTGGTACTCCCAGGCCGGCACGCCGACGGTCACCGTCGAAGAAGACTATGATCCGGTGAAAAAAAGTTATCATCTCACGCTCCGCCAATCTTGCGGTCCCTCACCCGGTCAAGTGGTCAAAAAACCGTTTCTGATCCCCTTGTTGATCGGCCTTTTACGTAAAGACGGCAGCGAGGTGAACTTGCGGCACCCGGATGTGACCGTGAACAGCGAAGGGCAGAAGATTCTTTATCTGCGGGATCCGGAAAAGACTCTGTTGTTTCATGATCTGCCGGAAAAGCCCGTCCTTTCCTTGAACCGACAATTTTCCGCGCCCGTGCACTTGCAGTGGCGGGCGACCGATGAGGAACTGCTGCATCTGCTGGCCTATGACAGCGACGACTTCAATCGCTGGGAGGCCGGTCAAATCCTCGCCACCCAAAATCTTTTGGTGCTGACCCAGGCGGCGCAAGCGGGTCGATCACACGCGGTGTCGCCGGCCTTGCTGGCGGGTTTGCAAAAGGTGTTGGACAACCGCTCGGATCCAGCCCTGCAAGCCATGATTTTGCAACTTCCCGAGGATTCTTATTTGGTGCAGATGCAAGCGGTGTTGCATGCTCCGGCCATGAGCGCCGCCCGCGTGCAACTGGAGCTTGGCATTGCCAACGGTTTGCAGACACTTTTGCGCGAAACCTATGAAAATCTGAATGGAAAAAATCCGCATAGCCGTGACCCATTGGATTTCGGCCGACGGCATTTGAAAAATACAGCGCTCTTTTATCTGTCGTTTCTGCCGGGAGGCGCGGATTTGGCCTTCAAGCAGTTTCAACAAGCCAAAATCATGACAGATCGACAAGCAGCCCTTCAGGCTCTTTGCGATTCCGAATCTTCCTTGCGCGAACAGGCCCTGCAGGAGTTCCGCGATCAGTGGAAAAACGACACTCTGGTGTTGAACAAATGGTTTGCTCTGCAGGCCTCGTCCCGTCGACGGCAGACGTTTAGCGACGTGGTGAAGCTGTGGGACCACGTGGATTTTAACAAGAAAAATCCCAATCGGGTTTACTCTTTGCTCTGGCGATTTGGTGAAAATATCCCTTGTTTTCACGATCCCACCCAGCCGACTTACGAATTCTTTGCCGATAAGATCATCGAAATTGACCGCTACAATCCGCAGGTCGCAACTCGCTTATCGGGCAGTTTTAATTTGTGGGTGAAGTTGCCGACGACACAGAAAGCTTCTGCCGGTCGAGCTCTGCAAAAGATGTTGCGCTCCAACCTGTCCAAAAATACCTATGAAATTGTCAGCAAAGCTTTAAAAGCTGAAGACATGGCCCCGACCATTTAAATGATTTTGACCTAAGCGGCCGAACTTTGACCTATGCGGCTTTCGTGACAGCGGGTTGTAAAATTCCGCGGGCGCGGAAGGCTTCGATGCAATCCCGCCAAAAATTGTCTTTGATTTTTTGTTCTGCCGGGCCCATTTTTACTTTTGGAAATTCTACTTTTTCGAAATACTCGCAGAATTGAGCTTCATTTCCTGAGCGCATTACTTTGAGCAGCAACGTGAAATGGGGTTCGGTCATCGGCTTATTATCCACCAGCATTTTGCGCAGTCCTTTTTCGGGGGTTTGGCTTAAAAACTGGTATAAACCGGACACATCATACTGTCCCATTCGTCCTCCTGAGCCTATCTCGGCATCCCTCTCTTTTCGGCAGCTTTGCGAAAGTCCTAAAGAGTCTCAAATTGAGGCCTCAATTTGAGACAAAAAGAGGTCAGCTCAAAAAAAGAAGGCCGACCGTATGGTCAGCCCTCATTGGATTCGTACACTCATATTTCAACGCGTGTGAATCCGACAAAAGGTTAGGTGAAAGTTTGCGTCTACCTATTTCTAGGAGACACCCACCTCCACCTTGGTATTGTCACATATATTCACCAAGCACCACCCCCTTTCCGGTCACGAGAGTGACCACTTTCAATTATAGGCCGGGGTGTATTTTTGGCAAACAAAGAAAAATCGATGACATTCAGAAAATACCTGAATAGAAAAGTGCAATGTGACAGCTGCAAGCGGGCAAATAATGAAAGCTGAAGGAGAAATATGCCAAAACCCAAAAAGCGCCCTAAAAATAAACACCACTTAAAAAGAATTAAACGCAAAAAAAAGATGCTGCGGGCTAAGTCTAAAGGCCGGAAGCGGAAATAACTCAGAGGCTGTTTTAGAAACAGCCTCCTAGTTCGCCGCGATTCTGAGCTTTTTCAATAAAGTTGGAACCAGTTCGTAAAGATCCGAGGGCATCAACGCTAGGATGTCCTTTTCGGCTTTCAGCCACTCGTCTGCCAGACGACCATGGATATAAGCCGCACAACAGGCAGCGGCCATGGCGTCCATTTTCTGCCCTCGCAAAGCACCAATAAATCCGGCCAACACATCGCCGGAGCCTGCTTTACCCAAAGCCGCATTGCCCGCCAAAATCACGATGGCTTTTTCCTGATCGGCAACCACCGTGCGAAAGCCTTTGAGCAAAACCACGCAGCCGCATTTCTTGGCGGCCGACATGGCAACAGCACAACGATTGGCATTGACCTCAGCAGCCGTACAGGAAAGGATCCTGCCCATCTCGCCGCTATGGGGAGTGATGATCCAGGTCTTGGGCAAGGGCCACAGATTTTCCTGACTACAAACCGTCAACGCATCTGCATCCAGCACCACATTCTCAAAACCGCTTCGTTTCAGATCCACGATGATCTTTTTCGTGTTGTCGTTGACGCCCAAGCCGGGGCCAACCACAAACACCGTGTTTTCTTCCCGCCGCGAAAATTTCATCTGTGCGGCCGGTTGAAAAATCACTTCCGGAACTTGCAGAATTTCACGATAGAGGTTGGAAAAACTCGAAAGATAAACATAGCCGGCTCCGCAACGGCCCGCCGCCCGGGTCACCAAAACCGCCGCGCCGGGGAATTCGTCGCTGCCGGCGACGACGTGAACCCGGCCATGATCCGCTTTATTGGAGGTCTCTTCCGGCCAGGGCAAAAGACGACGAGTCGCCTTACCGCCAAAAGCAAAAAAAGTTCCCGATTCTTGGCGCAAAAGTTCGGTGGGAAATCCGATCCGATGAATTTTCAATTTACCCACATGGCGTGGTCCACGGGCCACAAAAAATCCCGGCTTGGCCAAAGCAAAGGTCACGGTCACAGAGGCTTTCATCGCGGCCCCGTGTTCCCAGCCCGTGTCCACATTCAGCCCGGTTGGTGTGTCCACCGCAATCACCGGCGTTTTACGTTCATTCACGAAATGAATCAGGGCTAAAACTTCCTCGCTCAAGGTTTTTGACAAGCCCGTACCGAAGATGGCGTCGACAATCAAATCACACTCGCTCAATTCGAATTTGCTCCGCTCGAGGGATAAAGACAGAAAGGCAACCCCGCTATTGACGGCCTTTTGCCATTGGCGCGTCCAAAGTTCGCTGGGCGTTTCCTTTTTGCCGACAAAAATACAGCGCAAATTGGTGAAGCCTTTTCGCTTCAAAATACGCGCCACGACCATGCCATCGGCACCATTGTTGCCAGGACCCACCAGAATACCGATTCGTTTTTTCTTTTCCTTGTAAAGAACATGAATTTCCTCGGCGACGGCTGCGCCCGCGGATTCCATGAGTTGCTCCGCCGACAGCCCAAAGTCGCTGGCTTTTTTGTCTACCATCTGCGCTTGGGCGGCCGTTAATAATCTCATGCTCAATCAGCTTTGTTGTGGGTTTTACAGTGCGCCAGGAATTCCATACGGGTATCAGCTCGGCTTTTGAAGTCGCCGCGCAAATCCGAGGTCGCCGTCATGCTGTGGCTGTCTTCAACTCCGCGAGCGATCACGCAATAGTGTCTGGCGTTGATGTGCACAGCCACGTTTTCCGTACCGAGAACATACACCAAGCAATCCGCAATCTGTTTGGTGAGTCTTTCTTGTACCTGCGGCCGGCGAGAGAAAAACTGCACGATCCGGTTGATTTTTGAAATGCCGAGGACCTTGTGGTGAGGGATGTAAGCGACCGTGGCAAAACCGTCGATGGTTTGAAAGTGATGTTCGCAGACGCTCAACACTTCGATGTCCTGTACCACCACCATTTGATCATATTGCATTTCATTTTCGATCGTTGTCAGGCGCGGGAAATTTTCCTTGTTCATACCGGAGAAAATTTCATTGACGTACATGCGGGCGATTCTTTTCGGTGTGTCTTGCAGACTGTCGTTGCTGAGATCCATACCCAGAGTGACCAGAATATCGCGAAACTTTTCCGCAATGATTTCTATTTTTTTGTCATTGCTCAGGCGACTTTCCACCATGGGCGTCGGTCGAACATGCTGCAAAACCTCTTCGACCAAGATGACATGTTCTTTTTTCTGGAGTTCGGTCATGGGGCGCACCATAGCAGAAAATGTCCCCCTGTCCAACTCTTAGACGACTTTTCCCCGCGGCGTGGCCCCTCTCACGATGGCTTATAAGCCCGCCTTTTGCATAAAATTCACGAACCCTGAAGGAGACGGGCTTTGCAAATAATCGGCGTGATTTTTCAAATTATGATGGCCTGTGTTTGCCCTTTGGCCTTCGCGGCCGATGGGAATCCGACCTTGGCGGCAGCTCCAGCGCCGGTGAAAGTGAAACACTACATCCAGGGTGCCGTGATGTTGGAGCTCACCGAGCGTGGATCCTTGCTGTTCCAGAATCACCTGGCCGATATCATTGATAACGAGGGCCTCGATTTTTACAAGGGCCACTTCGCGGATTATCAATGGAAATCAAATACTTCCTATAAACTGGAAGATCTGGCGCCGGATGCCGATACCAAAAAACTTTTGCAAACCATCGACGGCATTCTGCACAGCTGGTTCAATGGCTTTCCGCTGAGTGAAATTCGCCCGACGGTGGAAATCGGCAATTCCGGCTATAAGGCAACGATCAACCATATCGCCATTTCCACCGACGAAAACTTGCTCCATCAACTGAAAAAAACCGAGGGCGCAGTTCTGGTTTTGCAGGTTGAAATCAAGGAAATCGACGCCGGAGCTCAAAAAATTCGCGTTTGGGATCTGAACGCAGAAGACATGGGCCAAGTGGGTTTCGACAATGCCATGGTCAAGGTCGGCGGCAGCTCGCCTCCCCTGCAATTGCGCATGCCATTTTATGTGAAAATCAATGCCTCGGGAATCCCGGAATTTGAAGCCGTGGGTTTGGATCAAAACATCGACAAGGTCAATTTGGAATTTACCTATAAAAACATTGTCATTCCGGTGGTCGAAACCAGGATCAACAACAAGGTGGTCATCACTCCTAAAAAAGAAAAGCTGCAAGAGGAATTTCTGCAGAATATGCCGACCGTCCTGATTCGCTTGCGCAATTACCTGCATGATTTCGCTAGCCAACAAATTCCGGAATTGCTCAACGAAAAAGCCAAGCAATATTTGGTGGGCGCGCTGGAAGAGATTCGCACCATCGATGCACCCGGCGATACCACCAAACCGCCTCATCCGTTTATGATCGGACAGCAACTGAAATCTTTGAACCAAAATGGCGGCTTGCAAATTGTCCTCAATATGTTTGTGGAGGACCTGCAAAACCCCTACTCAAAGCCGATCCTATCGACATCCGGTGGGGAAAAAATCCCGCCTGCCCAGATCGACGGTTTGGATAAAACAAAATATGACTTAGCCTTTGCCATTCATGACAGTGTGATCAACCGGATCCTGCAGCTTTCCTACGAACGGAAATTGTTTGCCAATATTCCGTTGGATGGAAAGTCTCCAAGCGACGCCTCGCCCTCTTCAGCCCAGGCTAACACGGCTGCAACTACCCCACAGGTTCTGACGATGCTGAAAGCCCCAGTTCTTCTGCCTTTGACCAAACCCGGCCTGGTACCGCGGGCGAACATTGGTGAGACTTACGCCCGGGTTCATCTGGTGATTCGCGTGCCGCCTCAGTTTAAATCCATACCCATTAAATCATTCGGCGATTGGTGGAAGGACCTCACCAACTGGGGTACTCGCAATTTCGTTATTTCCGACCGATTTGAACTGACTCTGGACCTGATTGTGAAACTGAAGAAAAATGCCACCGGCAGAGGGTTGCAAATTTTACTTTGGGACGTGGATCCCGACTCCTTTGCTGTTGACGAGGACAGTCTGACATTGATAGGAGATGCTGCAATTGGGACGATCATGGATGTGATCAAATCCCGCTTTGCAACGATGACTCAGAGTTGGCGCGAGAAGGACACAGCGATACCAGGAAACATCAGTGTACCGCCCTTTTTTGGTTACTCTTTCTTGATCGACAATTTAGTGATGGAACCGACCGGTCACATCACTTTGTACTTGGATTTTGATATGAGCGGCGCTGCCGACCCAGCGGAGGACAATTAAAGTGAAAAAATTTCTTTCTTCCTTCACTTGTCTGGTTCTTATGTTCACCAGCTTAATAGCGGCCACGGCCAATGCGCAGGACTGGCAAACGCCGTTCTCCATACCCGCCGTCACTGTGGTCGATCTGAAAGGTTTTGAACATCAATATTTGACCGCTTACTATGCCATTGCTCCTTTTGGAGCCATCAATTATGGCGATTTCAAACTGACCGATATTTACGTTAAAATTTCTGATTTGGAGATCAGCGGAGATTCTGTCACGATTCCAGCTCAGAATATCTTTAATTTGCCGGTATTCCATAACCCCAATGTTTTGGTCCTCGTGATTCATAAAGAAAAAGGATTCAAATGGGTGAATCCGCTGGGTGAAAATCCACCCGTGGTTAACGGCGACATCACCGCAACGAATAATATCAACAGCACGGTTTATCATAACGTCATTGCCGAAACGAATTATATCAGCGCCAACTCTTATTCCAGTCCCACTGCCACTGATTACGAACGTGTACGTACCTTTATCCAAAAATGGGAACAATGGCATAAGATCGAGAATCAGGGTGCCAAGATAGAAGGCGTGACTCAGGACGGGACCATTCTCGTTCCTTTCACTGACAAAAACCTCACCAAGGTCAAAGAAGCTACTACGACTTCTAGCTCACGATAAGTCTCATTAAATTTGTCTCGTTAAATTTTCGGCGCGGCCAATTCGGCCTTGAAGCGGGAAGCCTCTAAAGCGGCGCGTACGCCGCTTTCGATGGCGCCATTCATGGAACCGCCGGAATTGAGGGACGTGTGCTCGCCAGCGAAAATAAAGGTGCCTCGGCGTTCGGAGTTCGGTAAAGCGGAAGCGATCAGTTGCACCTGCTTCGGCCGAAAGCAGGAGACACTGCCCTGACTCCAGGGATTTTTGCTCCAATTCATGACCTGAAAATTTTCTTCATGTACTTCTTTGCCGTTGCCTTCCATATTTTTCAAATCCGCTTTCCACGCTTGCAAGGAATGAAGGCCGATTTCTTTACCCCCCGGGCCGGCGATCTGTGCGCTTAAGACGACATGCGGAGACATGGCAGGAAGATCGGGAGCAAGGGACGAATCCCAATACCACTGCGACGGAAAATCACCCATCCACATCTCGGTTTTATTGTGCCAAAATTTCTCGCTGAAGGATGCCACCATTTTACCGTGGGTGCCGTAGCTGAGTTCTTTGATTGCGCGTATTTTTTCGGCCGAGAAATCCATATAGTCGATGCCCCTGATATTGCGCAAAACACTGAAGGGGATTGTGCAAATGACGACTCTGGCTTCGATGGTGAAATTGCCTTTTTCCGTTTCAAAATCCAATTCCAAAGCGCTGACTTTGGCCCGGATCGCGCGCAAGCGGTGACCAAACAGGATAAACCGTTCCGGTACGACTCCGGCGATTTTATCATAAACCGCGCGCGCCAGAGTTTGTGTTCCCCCTTGAATTTTAATTCTTCTGCCCAAGATTTTTTTGAGGCCGCTGGGGCTGGCGCCGAACCGATCCAAATAAGCCAAGGCTGAAATATCACCGGGGTCAGCGCCCCACTCCAACTGCACCGCTCGCCGAATCCATAACTTTTCAGTTTCCGAGGTGAACTTCAGATCAGCCAAAAATTCTTCGACACTATGGTCATCCCAAAACAGATCGTTTTGCTTGTATTTTTTTTCCAAAATTTGATAGTCCAAAGCATGCAGGGATTTGAGCAAAGTCTTCGCATCCGACCATTTGCCCTCGGTGAACAGGGCCGGCCAGCGGGACTCGCTCGACAAAGTGTCGACTTGTATTTTCAATTCCCGGCATAAGTTCAGAACGAATTCGTCATCTTCGCTAATCCACTCACCGCCCAATTCCGCCGATTGGGAAGCAGAGTTGAAATCCTCCAGCGTGTAAGCGCGCCCACCGATCCGATGAGAGCCCTCAAAAATCCGGAAGGGAACCCCCATTTTTTTGAGTTCACGACCGGCGACCAAGCCGCTCAGGCCCGCGCCTAATATCAAAACAGAATGGACTTCGTTGGCGCCGTCGCCGACAATAGCTCGATCCAACTGAGCGCAAGCGCTTAAATAGGGAGTCAACGCAGTGCCCACCGCGCCAGTGGCACAATTGCGCAGAAAATCCCTTCGTGTCCAACTCATGTACCGCTTTCCTTTTTATTTGATCAGTGTAAAAATTGATCCCACCAATGTCCAATGTAAAATCCGGCTCAAAAGCGATTGATCAGCAAATTGCCAAGCAAACAGCCAAGAAGATAGCCAAGAACATGCTACTTGAGATCATGTTTGTGCGCTGGTGGGCCAGAGTCGCGATGATCCTGATTTCCGGATTCGCCGCAATCATGGGTGTGTTGGCTCCTTTTTTTCAAAAGGAGTTCATCGATCGTCTGTCGGGTGCCTCCGCTTTAAGTACCTTCAGCCCCGAACTGCAGGCCGCCCTGCCGCAAGAAGCTCCGCCGTTCCTGGCATTTGCTTTTATCTGTCTGGTGCTGAACTTGGGTTGTCTGCAATTCGTCAACTATTTGGGCGCCCGCGAGGCGATTTACATTCAGCGCCTCTGGGCGCAACGTTTATATGAACGCATCCTGGAACTGCGCACGGATTCCTTAGCGGATCGGCAGCTCGGAGAAATCGTCGCCATCTACGCGACGGATCTGCCCGGCGCCACCATCCTCCTGGAGCAAAGCTTGCCGCAGATGTTCTCCATTCTATTTCCGTTGATCCTGGCGCCCTTCCTTATTGTGATGCTTTTTCACACGCCCATTGCGACGACCCTGGAGATTATTTCGGGAATTATTCTGATGAATTTAATGTTGGCCTTTCGCCAGAGCCGTTTTTTTTACACCTTCAAAAAATTGGCGGCTGATCGCCTTGGGTTGGTGAACGAGTGGGTGCAAAATATTCGCACCCTCCGTATTTTGGGCTGGGTGCGCGCCTTTGAACGCAGAATTATCCACATTCGGGAAGTGGAAACGAAAAACCGCATCGCGATGCTCAACAACGGGCAAACCATGAATGCGGTTGCTTCCAGCATCACCTTTGTTTTGAATCTGACTTTGATTTCGTCACTGGTTTACAATTCTCTGACGCCGGTGACTCCGGGTGCCTTGCTGGCACTTTTGTGGGTGGTGGCGGTCTTTCTCACCCGGCCGTTTCGGCAAATGCCCTGGTTGTTCACTTTCCTGTTCGACGGCACCTCCTCGCTCAACCGGGCCGCCGCGCTGTTTGCTGTGACCAATCAAGATGGAGTCAGCCGTGAGGAGGAATTTAAAAAACTCAAAGATATGAGTGCGCAGGATCCGGCCATGGAAGTAAAAAATCTGAATTTACAGATCGGTGGTCAGTCCATTTTAAAAGATGTGTCGTTTACAATCGCCGAGGGTGAATTCATCGCCGTGGTCGGCGAAGTGGGCTCTGGAAAGAGTATGCTGCTGCTGTCCTTATTGGCGGAAACAGGTGCGACCTTTGGGTCCTATCAAATCGGCGCCAATGATGCCAGAACCATGAATGTGGATCAACTGCGCCAGTTTTTCACCTTCGTACCGCAAGAAGGGTTTATCATGAGCGCCACGTTGCGGGAAAATGTGGCCTTTGAATACGATGTTCATGGGAATGTCGATAGCAATGTTTTGCAATCTTTAGCCCGCTCCCAATTTGTTTTTGAACAGGAACGGATCAAAGACGGTTTGGATACGGAAATCGGTGAGCGCGGTGTAAATTTGTCCGGTGGCCAAAAACAGCGGGTCAGTTTGGCGCGGGTGGATTACTATCAAGCCCCGATTTTACTTCTCGACGATTGTTTAAGTGCGGTGGACGTGGACACCGAGAAAAAAATCATGAAATCTTTACTCTTGGGCGATTGGAAACACCGCACGCGTATTTTGGCGACTCATCGCCTGACCATTTTGGAAAAAACCGACCGTGTTTTCTTTTTGAAAAATGGAATTTTAGAGGCGCAAGGCAAATATTCTCACCTCCTGAAAACAAATGCCGAGTTTCGTGAGTACACCGCTTCTGTCGCCCGCGAAGAAGCCTCGACAAAACGAGAAAACCCGGAAGACTCTTCAGTGCCGATCGAAGCCGTCGCCAATGTGGGAATGAACTTGCAAACAGGTGAGGAATGAAGACGCAAGAATTGGTCAACCAGGATACCCGGTTTACGGGAAAGTATGCCTCGACCATTTTTCAAACCCTGTGGTTTGCCTATCGCCCCCGTCGGTGGATTTTGGGATTTTCTTTGTTGATGGGCCTTTCCGGCCGCCTGCTCATTCTTGCCAACGCCAACGTCATTGGTATCTGGGTGGACACCTTTTGTCGTAGCTCTGAGTCCGTTCGTTGTCGACCGATACCCGGCTATTTTGCCGCCTTTCAATCATCTGATTTCGTGCAGATCATGTCCATCTTGACCGGCGTCGGATTTCTGCTGACCTTCACCTTCCGCGTGCTTTTTTCCGTCGCTTCGGCAAAAGCGGTCAGTCAAATCTACGACGAGACGACGTTTCGCACCTCGCGCTTCCCCATGTCCTTTTTTGACAACACGCCCACCGGCCGCATCGTCACCCGCTTTTCCAGTGACTATGGCAATGTCTTTCGCCTGTTTGGCGGACCCTTGGCCGAATTCTTGTCCATCGTCTTTGATATGTTCAGTATGGTCGTTCTGATCGCGCTAGCCAGCCCCCTCTACCTGCCGGCCATCGTCCTGGTGGGTATTTGCAACTTCATCGTCTATCGCTTGAACCGCGATCACTTGCGCGCCATCCGTCGCGAGCTCTCCGCCAGCCGTTCGCCCTCGATCGCTCATTTCTCAGAAACAGCGCAAGGAGCCAGCACCATCCGTTCTTTCAGTCGACAAAAGTCCTTTTCGGAAAGGTTTCGGCGTCTGGATTCCCATTTTCTCCAGCAAAAAAAACGCGTGGTAAAAAATATCTCACTTTTCTCTTTTCAAATGAACAGTCTGACTGCCGTGCTGTTGGTGTTGACCGGGATCATGGCCTTTTTTCTGCTGCAGAGGGGTCTGGCCAGCGTCGGCTCCTTGGGCGTGGCTTTCGGCTTTATCACTCTGTCGGGAACGACCGTGCAGATGTTCTTTGAATGGTTGGCCCAGTTTGAAGAGGCCATGATCGGCGTGGAACGATTGGATAATTACATTCACAAACCCCTGGAGCCGGGAGCTCGTTTGCCTGCCGAAGTTAAATTCATGACCCCGCAATGGCGAATGAACGCCCAAGAGGAAGTCGAACTTCGCCGGCCCCTGAGCGATAAGAAAGCTCTGGGAATCGAATTTAAAGATGTTTGGTTTCGCTATGGCCCGGACCAACCTTTCGTTTTGAAAGACGTCAGCTTTCAGGTGCAGCCAGGCGAGAGATTCGGCATCATTGGCCGTACGGGCAGCGGTAAGTCCAGCCTGATTCAATCCTTGCTGTATCTGTACCCCATCGACAAGGGTCTTATCCTGATCGACGGCAAAAAGCCGCAGCTGTCGCCACAAGATAAAGGCGTGGACCTCGAGGCTTATCGCCAGGCCATCAGTTTTATCTCCCAGGAATCGATTCTGTTCAAAGGGACTTTGCGCGAAAACTTGGAAATCAGCGGCACCCTCAGCGACGAGAAAATCCTGCAGACCCTCCACAAGGTAGGGTTGGAGGAATGGTCCACCCCGCAGGATCTGCAGATACGCATCGATGAAAAGGGCAAAAATTTGTCTTTGGGCGAAAAACAACTGATCTGCATGGCGCGCTGTTTGCTGCAGCAAAGCCCGGTGGTGATTATGGACGAGGCGACCAGCTCCGTGGATCCGCGCTCCGAGGAAATCATGGTGAAAGCCACCAATGAGTTTTTTGAGGGACGAACGCAAATTATCATCGCCCATCGGCTTTCGACTTTACAGAACTGCGATCGGATTTTGTGGTTGCAAGACGGTCAGACGAAAATGATCGGCAACGCACGCGAAGTTTTGAAACGATTTTCTGAAACCTAGGTAGCTGGTCTGAACCCTAGGAAGCCTTCATAAGAGCTTCGGTCCATTTTCGAATTTGCTCAATCAGGCTGTTATCGGTGGCAGGGCCGAACTGCACGCCATAGGACTTGTTCTCTTCGCGCCAGACGATGCGCCCGACGACTTCGATCGGTTCACCGCCATCCGGTCCCTGAATTGACATTTTCACCGTGCCACCCTTATCGAGGAGCTCTTCCGCACTGAACGAGGCACCGCCCATGCTGATGGTATTCAGACGGCCGCAAAACTCCCGGCCTTCCACGCGCACGCGCACTTCAGAATCGATCACGAAGCGGTCATGGCGGCGGCGTTGAACATGTTTCTCCCAGTAGCGACGGATACTGAACCAAACCAAAAATGGAAGAGCTAAAAATACGAATAACAAACTGACGGACGGAGAGCCCAAGCCGCTGTTTCCGCCTCCGCGTCCCGCCCAAAATGCGCCAGCCGAGCCAGAAACCAGGCCGCAGCCCGTGCTTTGAGTGGTGGTTGTTCCCGTGTTCGTTCCCGGCGGCGGAACTGCCGCGTAACCAGGTTGGCTGGCAACAACCGCCGTGGAGGTATTGCCGGTCTCAACGGCAGACAAAGCATTCACCCGCGATCCAGAGGACACGTAGCCGCTCAGGTCGTTAATCGGATTAGCTGTTGTGAGAAGAATCTGTTTCACCTGATAACCGGTCAACTGCGGAGAAGCCCGAATCACCAGCGCCGCCAGCCCGGAAACAAAGGGTGTGGCCATGCTGGTTCCAGACATGTAAGCGAAAGCATTGCCGGGATAGGTACTTAAAACATTCACTCCAGGAGCCGCGACTTGCACAGTGCTGGGTCCGTAGGAGGAAAAACTTGCCAACACATCGTTATTATCGGTTGCGGCCACCGTCATCTGACCGGGAATTGGCAGACTGGCCGGATAAAGAGGACTGGAGTCATCGCTGGTTGAGTAATTGCCCGCTGCGGTCGAAATAAAAATTCCGTTCCCATAAGCCATAGACAGAGCATCGTGCAGGGACTGAGAATATCCCGTGCCGCCCCAAGAATTGTTGATCACCCGTGCGCCCATCGAGGTAGCGTAGTAAATTGCCGCCACCGCATTGGCCGTGGTGCCACTGCCGGTGGAGTCCATAAATTTCAGGGCCATGACTTGAATTTTGGAAGTGGTCAAACTGGAAGCTGATCCCAAAACGTTTTGGCCAAGCCCGATGACGATGCCGGAAACGTGGGTCCCGTGGCCATTATCATCCATCACATTGTTGGTGTTATAGGCAAAGTTCCAACCTTGGGTATCATCAATATAGCCATTGCCGTCGTCATCGATGCCGTTACTAGGAATTTCTTTGCTGTTTTGCCAGACAGCGCTGGTATCGGTAAAGACATAGTGAGTGTAATCGATACCCGTATCAACCACGGCCACAATCGGAGTCGCCGCACTTGCCCCAATCACGGACCAGGCCGCACTGACCTGCACATTGGCAGAATCCTGCGTGTACGTGGCGACACTGCCCTCGATGGTCACATCGCCGCTCCCACTACCTTGAGCTTGATTTTGCGCCGGCATTAAACTGGGCGCATCGACCAAATGAAGAAGGTAATTGGGTTCAGCGTAAACCACATCCGGATTGCTATTTAATTCATCAATCATGTCGGTTTCAGCAGTCCCGTCGGTAATCTGCAGATGATGGATGTTCAGAGCGGCCATGGATTTGACTCGATGGACCCGGCCATGGAGATGGTTAAATACCCGGCCGCTTTGCTCGCCCTGGTAATGACCTTTAATACGCACCACAAGCTCGCCAGGAACATATTCGGAATCTGAGGCCATCACAGCAGGCGTTGAAGGAGCGTTTTGTGCAGCAGCATTAGCGGAACAAAGGAAGAACCCCAGCAACCCAACGACTGCCAGACTGGGAAATGACAAGGACCGATATCCGCTTTTTTCCATCTCCTTATTATCGGACAAAGGTCTAGTTTTATTGACTGAAAAATGCTTCTGTCTCACCTTGGGACGTGGCCAATTAGCATCTGTGTGTCATTACGAGCTAAAGGTCAAATTTGTTTATTTATAATTTTTAGGATGGGTTTTAGGATGCATATATGAATTCATTAGGTCGCATTTTTATACGCGGGCTCGTTACGATCCTGCCCCTGGCGGTTACCATCTATATTTTGTACTCAGCCATCCTGATTTTAGATGGTCTATTGGGTGGCCTATTAAGGCAGATCCTACCGACCTATATACCGGGCCTGGGCTTGTTCGCTATTGTGGCCTTGATCTTCGTATTCGGCCTTCTGTTGAACAATTTGGTCGTGGGTCGCATCCTGAGCTACACCGAACATAAGCTGCTGGAAGTCCCTCTTATACGCGCGGTCTATTCGCCCCTGAAAGAAATGATGAATATGTTTTCCAAGCAAGGGCAAAAGAAACTGCAGCAAGTGGCCTTTGTGAAATTTTCCGAGAATGGCCCCATGGTGATGGGCCTGATCACCCGCGAGAATTTTGAAGAGTTAAAGTTAGGAGCATTAACCACCAACAAAGTGGCCGTTTATTTTCCATTCAGCTATGCTTTGGGAGGTTACACCGTCCTGGTCGATGCTTCCCAGGTCACGCCAGTGAATTTGCCGATTGAAAAAGCGATGAGTCTGGCCGTAACCGGTTGGGTTAAAACAGAGAAAACAAACGAGGAAAACCGCCCATGACGACAGCCGCAAAAAAAGCCGCCGCCCGCAGCGAACGCACGACGCAAGCCAAAGCCCATGAGGTGAATGAAAGCGCGATGCTCTATGGAACGTTTGCGGAGATCGGCGCCGGGCAAGAAGTCGCTCGTCATTTTTTCATGGCCGGTAAAGCTTCCCAGACGATCGCCAAAACTATCTCCGCCTATGACATGATCTACTCCGACGAAATCTATGGCAAAGAAGCCAGCGGTCGGTACGTCTGCGAATCGCGCCTGCTGAAAATGCTGACCAAAGAATATGACCTGCTGGATAAGCGTCTGTCTAAAATTCGCGGCGATACCACCACCTTTTTTGCCTTTGCCGACACCGTTGCCACCAGCGATTTGGCCAAACGCCAATCCCACGGCTGGATGGGTGTGCGTTTTCAAACCACTCCCCATGGCCGGCCGAACGACATCATCGTCCATGTTCGGATGTTGGACCGCTACCGTCTGTTGCAGCAGGAGGCTCTGGGTACCATGGGTGTGAACTTAGTTTACGCTGCTGCCAAACAACCCATGGAAGTGAGCGAGCTGATCAGCACCTTGGTGGAGAATATCAAAGACGGTCAGGTGGTGATCGACATGGTCCGCGCCACCGGCCCGGACATGGAACACATCAACAATTACCTGCTCAATCTGGAGCTGGTACGCCGGGGCCTTGCCGAGGCGGTTCTTTTTTCTCCTGAACAAGATATCATCTCGGTCTCCGATACTCTGTATGGGAAACCGGTGATCATCGAGCGCGGCAGTTTCCATCCGGTGACCAACTCCCACTTGGATCTGATGAAACGAGGCGCGGAGTATTTCAAAACCGCCTTTCCCAATGCCAAGGAGCCGCTGCCTTTATTTGAAGTCACCATGAACCAATTGGAAGTTCAGGGCCGTTTTGAAGAACAGGATTTCTTGGACCGCGTTCGTGCCTTGGCCTCGACCGGTCACCACGTTCTGGTCTCCAATTTTCAACTCTTTTTTAAATTGAAAAATTATCTGCGCCAATACACCAAAGAGCCGATCGCGATGATCGTCGGCGCGCGTTTGCTGGAAAAACTCTTCAACGAAGACTATTACAAGGACTTGGACGGCGGAATCATGGAAGGTTTGGGAAAATTCCTGGGCCGCTTCACCCGCCTGTTCGTCTACCCGTTCCGCAGCGGCGACAGTTGCATGACCACCAAGACGTATTTTCCGCCCAAAAACGTCGCCAACCTTTACAAGCACTTCTTGGATCTGGGTTGGGTGGTCGACATGGCCGACTGCGAGGAGATCAGTGAGTTCATCACCTCCGAAAAAATTCACGAAATGATCAGGTCTGGAAAGAAAGACTGGATTAAATATGTCCCGGAGCAAGTGGCGCATATGATTCAAGAGGATCTGCTCTTCGGAGTTAAACCGGCGCCTAAGACTTCGGCGAAGACTTCATCTTGACGAACTCAATCAAGGTTTGCACCGTCTGACCATTGCCGCCCGGCATTTGCAGAGGCCCCATGGGTTTATCATTCCAAGCATAAATATCCAGATGGGCCCAAGGTTTTCCTTTGCAAAATTTTTCCAGAAAAAGAGCGGCGGTGATGGCGCCGCCAAAACCGTCCACGCAATTCACGATATCGGCAAAGGGAGTTTCCATGCCACGGGTGTAGCGGCTGTAAAGAGGCATGCGCCAATTCGGCTCGCCCATCATAAAGCCGGCATGATTCAAATGTTCGGCAAGCTGATCGTCATTGCAGAAGAGCCCGGCAATCTCCGCTCCTAATCCTGCCTTAATCGCGCCGGTCAGAGTCGCAACGTCGATCACGGCCTGCGGTTCATCGGCACCTTTGCGGTTGACGGCCACATCCATCACATCGGCCAGCACCAGACGACCTTCTGCATCGGTGTTGTGAATTTCCACGCTCATCCCGTTTCGCGCCTGCAAGACATCACCGGGCCGCATGCTGGCGGCATCGACGCTGTTCTCGGCTAAGCCCAAATAGATATCCACCGGCAAAGAACAAGAGGACTTCGCCAGCCATTGAGCCAGACCGACCAGGGCTGCCGCACCGCCCATGTCTTTTTTCATCAAACGCATGTTGGAGGAAGGCTTGATGTCCAAGCCACCTGAATCAAAGGTGACACCTTTACCGACAAATGCGACGGGCTTGCGCGGAGTTTTGGCTGCCGTGGACTTTTTTGGTCGGTAAGAAATGTGCACCATGCATGGCGGGGTGGACGAACCCTGACCCACGCCCAGATGCAAACCCATTCCCTCTTTTGCCAATCGACTCTGGTTCCAAACTTCCACTTCCAAGGAAGAGTTTTGCAGGATTTTTTTTACAAAGGTCGCCATGGTCTCGGGATTCAACAGATTGGGTGGCGTGTTGACCAAATGGCGAGCTGTATTCACCGCCAGACCGATGGCGCGCGCCTCGGTCAAAATATTTTTGTCCACCAGAGCATCATCCTTGCTGATGGAGAGCTGCGGACAATCTTCAAACTCGCGTCCCTCCACCACACTTTTGTAGGAGTATCCGGCGAGCTCCAAGCCAACCAAGATCCCCACTTCCTGCTCGGCCGTAGTGTGATGCAAATGCAACTGCAGATCTTTGATTTGATAGGCCTTCGTGTAATTCAGAACCGCACCCACGTGATCGCGATGCCAGGAATAAACCGAGTCTTCAAGGCGGCCCTGATGAGAAAGGGGCCCCTGCCGCCTTTTTTGGCAGAAAATCCAAATCGGCCCGTTGACCCCGGCAAAATGCATGGATTCCCGCTGGGACTGGTCCATCAGTGTCGGCAGCTGCCACTGCGGCCCATGCTCTTCCAACAGCGCGTGCAAAAGGTTGCGATCCTCCACGCCGAGGATAAAGACCTGCCCCACAATGGCTTTGCCATGCTTGGTCCCTTTTTTAAATGGTCCCAGTTTAGCGGTTTGAAGAAAGGAAGAAATGCCGGCGTGCAATGGGTTATTTGTCTTTTTGGCCATTGTCATGAGTAGACACTGACTCGGACCTGCCCGTAAACTAGAATTTGATGGCTCACTCGGCGCAGGATCCCGGCGAAAATTCAGTTCCCCAGCTTACTCTCAAGGTCATGCTGCTTAATGCCGAAAACCTCTTTCTGCTATCGGATCAAAAACTCGTTGATGAGCATCTGACCACCGATGAGCACAAGTGGCAGAAGCTCTCCACCTCGGTCTATGACAACAAGCCCCTGTACAAGCTCAAAGAATTAACAAAAATCATCGCTGAAACCAATCCTGACTTGATTCTTTTGGCCGAAGTGGGGGGCTACGAAAGTCTGGCCAACTTCAATCGTCTGTTTTTAAAGGACCAATATTCCCCGGCTTTGGTGGAAGGCAATTCGGCTCGAAATATCGACGTCGGGTATTTGCTCAAAAAGAATATCGGCTTTTACTTCGACTTGGTCTCCAATAAAAATCGCAGCATCAACTTCTGGTATCCTCACGAGCGCGAATATCTAGAGGCCACCGCGCCGGAAAAAAAACACCCGGGCCACCGTTTTTCACGGGACGTTGCTGAGTTGCATCTGTTTCGGCAAAATAAGGAAAAGCCATTCATGCTTTTCCTGTTGGCCCATTTGAAGTCCCGCCTGGATCCGGACGGCGTCGATCACAACGGTTACGAGCGGCGCCATGCGGAACTCAAAGCCCTGTTGGAAATTTATCAGGAGTTTGAGCAAAAATTCGCAGGTCTTGTGCCGATTGTGGTGGCCGGCGATTTCAACGGCAACGCCAGCAAACGAAAAACGGACTCGGAATTTCTGGCTATTTACCAAACAACCCAATTGCAGGATGTTTGCGACTTGGCCCAATTGAGCGATGAAAGTTGCATCACCTATTATCAAGTCGGAAGAAATTCGAAAGTGGAAGGTAAGCAAATTGACTACGCATTTCTGTCACCGGCAGCTGCTCGCCATCTCCGTAAAGACACTGTCAACATCTACCGTTATAAAGACCGCTTTGGGGCTCCCTTAGACCCCCCTTCGACACTGGACGCCAAAGGATCCCTGCCCTCGGACCACTACCCCCTGGTTTTTTTGCTGGAGAATATTCCGATCATTGATTAACCTCGGAAAACTATGTCGATGATCAAACAAAAAACCGTCTATCCACATTTTGAAATCCATGCCAAGGTCAACTATGTAGAGACGGAATCTCGACCGGAATCGAATTATTTTTTCTTTGCCTATCATATTTCCATCACCAACAAAGGCTCAGCCAGCGCCCAATTGATGGGTCGCCATTGGATCATTACCGACGACAGCGGGCACATTGAAGAAGTCCGCGGCGCCGGCGTGGTCGGAGCGCAACCGCGCATTCAGCCCGGGCAAACCTTTCAGTACGAAAGCGCTTGTCCTTTGACGACCTCGTCGGGAAGCATGCGTGGTTCCTATCAAATGCTCAGCGAAAACGGCCAGATTTTCGATATCGAAATCCCAGAATTCTATCTGGTTGCGCCCATCGCCCTTCATTGAAGTCCTTCATTGAAAACCGCAGCTCGGTGTCGAATTGATGGTCGCCTGTTGCGCAAAATTGGTCCGTTTTCCATAGAAGCTCCCGGATCCAACCATAAAAGCTGGCATAGGAATTGTATCCCCTTCGGCAGACAGTTCACTCAATAGGGAGAAATCATGAAAAGCTCTTTTTCTTTTTCGCTGTTTTTTTTGGTCGTTTTTTCACTCACCTTGCAAGCTCAAGCCAAGGTCATTCAAGTCAAAACCATTGACGGCCAACAAGTGCAAGTCGACTCGGAAGTGGCGCGAGCGGCACTCGTCGAGTCTTCAGGCCTTATCCCTACGGGGAAGAGGAAAAAGCTTGGTGAGGGGATGGCACAATTCAGGGATCCAGGAATTAAAATTGGAAATGATGAATTCGGAATCGATGTGGATAGTGGTAAAATTGGACTTGATATCTATTGCAAAGCTCAAGGCTACCAAAGTTCCATCGGATCGACAACGCCGGTCAACGACTACAGTGGATTTGAGCCGAGTATAACTCTGAAGCCCGACGGCAATATCCGTCTTAGCAAAGAAACGAACATGGGCTTGTTTGATACCATTGATTGCAAGTGAAGATCGGGCTAACCCGCCGCGATCTGTTCAAGGATAAAATTTAAACACGATTTCATTGTCGCCAAAGGCAGGCCCGGCATGCCTTTTCCATAAGCGACCGTTTGCTCCGGCAAAAACGGCACATGCACAAACAGCCAACCTTTCACGGTGGAATTGGATTGCGTCAACCAGTGCGCCAACTGATAACTGAGAGCATTGCAGACGAAAGCGCCCGCCGAAAGGGAGATATCCATGGGGAGGCCGGCGCTGACCGCCTTCTGCTGCCACTGGCGCAAAGGATAGGGTGTCAGATAGGCCTGCCGCGCTCCGGGCGCGATTTCCGTTTCCAGAAAAACCTGACCGTCTTCATCGGCCTCCATGGCATCCATCCAATTCAGCGCAATCCGCTCCATGCACACTTTGCTGCGAGCTCCGGCTTCGCCTAACATGACAACGTCGGTGAAATCTCCGGCCAGGATTTCCTGTTGAAGCGGGGAGATGGCGTGCTGATAAGAAGTTGGCACCACCAGTTTTTTGCCGATGAAGGGGGAATCTATCTCTTTCAAAAGTCGTTCCGAGGCGTTTATTTTTTGCCCGCCGTAGGGTTCAAAAGCGGTCACTAAGATCTTCATCGGAACCTCCGGTTAAGGAGACAGCAGATAGGTTTTCCATTTCGGTTTTTCCGCATCGGAACCTGGCACCTTCTCATAAACATAGCGTTCATGCAGGCGGCCTTCCTTGCCGAACCAAAATTCGAAATATTCCGGCAGCAGGCGAAACCCGCCCCAGCGCGGAGGACAAGGAATTTCAAGGCCTGCAAATTTTTTTTCCAGAGCTTGGACTTTTTCTTCCAGCTCCGCATAGGCAGAGATCGGCTGGCTTTGGTCGCTGGCCCAGGCACCGATTTGGCTCAGACGTGGACGACCGGCAAAGTATTTTTCCGACTCTTGCCGAGTCAGTTTGTCGGTCCTGCCACTGATACGCATTTGCCGGTTCAGAGGTGTCCATAAAAATAGCAAGGCCGCCTGTGGATTGGACTCCAGTTGCAGCGCTTTTGGACTTTCATAGTTGGAATAAAAAGAGAGACCGCCGCGGACAATGCCTTTGTAGAGAACTGTGCGCACCGCCGGCTGACCGGCGGAACTTGCCGTTGCCAGGGCCATTGCGGTGGGCTCCTTCACTCCCAGGAGCCCAGCATCTTTAATTTGGCTTTCCAAATTGACGAATGGATCGAGGCCAAAATCAAAACTCAAATCTATTTTTTTCCTTTGGTGGGAACAACATCGATCAATTCCACGTCAAAAACCAGAACGGAATTCGCAGGAATGCCCGGGCGCGGAGAAGGTCCATAGCCGAGTTCCGGCGGAATAAACAGCTTCATTTTTTCGCCGACTTTCATCAATTGCAAAGCTTCCGTCCAGCCTTTGATCACGCCGCTCACCGGAAATTCCGCCGGTTGGCCACGATCGTAGGAGCTGTCGAATTGTTGACCGTTGGTGAGAGTGCCACGGTAGTGGGCTTTCACCGTGTCTTTTGCTGTCGGTGTTTTTCCTTTTCCTTCGGAGACGACGACATATTGTAAACCGCTGGCAGTGGTTTTCACGCCGGCTTCGCCTTTGTTTTTCTCAAGAAATTTTTTCCCCTCAGCTAAATTGGCTTCGGCGGCTTCTGAATTTTTCTTGTTGATACTTTCCTGCAGCTTTTGCAGGGCCTGTTGCATCTCTTCCGGTTTCAGGCGAGACGGCTTACCACTGCTGACATCTTTCATCGACATCGCGACGACATCCGGATCGTAGTCGATGTTTTGGCTTTTTAAATTCTGACCGATTTGCTGGCCGATCGCATAGCTTGCTTTGCGTTGGTCATTATCCAATTTTTTATCGCAGCCAGTGATGAATAACAGGCCGGCGGCGCAGGCGAGAGCCAATTTTAGATTTCTTGATGGATTCATTGATGAAACTCCTTCTTATGGGACCACGCCAAGCGCTTCCCTACCGTTTTTATAGCAACTTCTTAATATGACAGAATGAACGCCCTACTTGTAAAGCGCTTTTCTTGACCTTTTCAAGCGTTTTGTGCCGCGGCACCGGGACCTTGAGTCCCGGGCCCCGTGAACAGAAGACTGGCTTAAAAACGCAGGAATCCCACCGAGAGTGGGATTGATGGAGTGAGATTCCTTTGCGCCCGTGAGGGATTACTGACTAATTAACGTCGAGGAATATAAGATTTCGGTTGGTTTTTCTGAACCCAGTCCATTGCCAGTTTTTGAGCGACATCAGACAGATTCATGAATTCCATTCCCAGTCCTGGAGGCAGTCCATTTTCACCGTGCTGAATCCAGCGTACGACTCCAGAGAACCGAGCTTGGTTAGCCAAGTTTGCCGTAACAACATCATTGGTGCGTAGGTCAGCGAAGTTGCCTTTTACGAAGCATCCGCCGCGACCCATAGAAATCTGTCCAGCTGCGATCAGATCAGGGAATGATCCAGACAGGGGCAGATTTTTGGCATTTGCTAAGTTCAGTTCAGTTGCCCAGCCTTTTTCGGCTTTCATTGCCCGTGACAAATTTTCCATCACAGGTCCCAAGTTAAAGGGTTTGTGGATAAAGCCTTCGACACCAACTTCATAAGCTTCTGCAGGGATCACATCCGCAAATCCGGTTACTAAGAAGAGGACTGGAGTGGGACCGTCTTGACTCTTGATCTGACGAGCAAGTGTCATACCGTCACCACCAGGCATCCGGATATCAGATATAATGGCGTCGAATTTTTTCTCCTTCGCCATGCCTAGGGCTTCTAAACCATTAGCGGCCTCAGAGAGAGTAGCACCAGCAAATTCCAACTCATCACGAAGAATCTCTCTCAAGTCCGGTTCATCATCGACTACTAATACGTTCTTTCCTGTAAATATCTGGCTCATATGTTTTACCTCGCACTCAGGTATACGGTAAAAGCTGTACAAAAGTTGAGACCTTTTCCAAAATTTTTTATATCCTTAACTCCGTCTTAAGTTTCCTTAACTCCAACTTAATACTGCGAATCAAAAAACAGATAGTTATGTTTTGTCTGGTTGTTCGTCACTTTTGTTTGTCACTCACCCCTTGAGTATGGAAAATGTATCACAATGAGAATTCTTGTGGTGGAAGATCAAACGAAAATGGCCCAGTTTGTTAAAAAAGGGCTGAGCGAAGTCGGCTACGTCGTGGATGTCTCAGAAAGCGGCACTGGCGCTGAATCCATGGTTTCTGAAAACGAATACGATTTGGTCATTCTCGATGTTATGTTGCCTGACCAAAATGGGATCGATACTGCCCGACACTTACGCAGAGACGGCTATGAAGGCCCCATTCTTATGTTAACCGCCCTAGCGACGACCAAAGATAAGGTGCATGGTTTAGATGCAGGTGCGGATGATTACCTCACCAAGCCCTATTCCTTCGATGAATTGCTGGCACGGGTGCGGGCTCTGTTGCGCCGAAAAAGCGGAGCTGCACCGGGCTCGGCCAGTGTTTTGCGCTACGAGGATTTGGAGTTGGATTTACTCTCCCGCAAAGCCCGCCGGCAAAATCAGGATATTTCCCTGACCGCAAAGGAGTTCGCTTTATTGGAGTACCTCTTGCGGAATGCGGAACGGCCGGTGACTCGCGTGCAAATCGCCGAACACGTCTGGGATGTCAATTTTGATACCGAAAGCAATGTGATCGACGTCTATATCAATCTTCTGCGTAAAAAAATCGACTCCCCGTTCGGAAAAAAATTGATCCATACCGTGGTTGGGACCGGATATGTTCTTCGCGAAACTCCGTAATCTCACCCAGTGGATCAATATCCGCTGGCGTCTCACCATTCTGTTTATAGCGGTCTTTGGTACCACGCTGATCGTCTTTGCCATGTTCATCTTCAATTTCTTAGCTAATACCCTGCAGAGAGAATTCGACGATGCCCTGTTTAACTACGCCGTGGATGTGAATGAAAGCATCAGTTTGGATGCCAGTGGTGATTTGGCCCTGCAGACCCCGGCTTTGGATCGCGGCAAATTATATCCCTTTGCTCTCGGAACCGCCTTGATTCAGATTCGCCATACCAACGGCGAAATTTTTTCCCGGGTTGGAGATTTCGGCAGCCTGAATTTGCCCTACCATCATGAAATCGACAAACTCAATAAGGGCGAGGAAGCTGTCTTTCGCACCATCACCAAATTGGAAGGCCTCCCCAATAAAGAGGCGGAAGAGTACCGGATGGTGACTCTGCCGATCGATAACTCGCCAGTCCCGCAGTTGCTTCTGCAGGTGGCGGTGCCGATGACTCTTTTGGAAGATCAAATCGAAAACCGCAAACGCATCATGATTGTCGGCCTACCGATCGCCATGATCATTTCGATTTTGGGCGGCTACCTGCTCTCCATGCGCGCCATGCTGCCAGTGCGGGAAATGATCGCAACCGCCAAAGCCATCGGCGCGGAAAAACTGGCCGCTCGCTTACCGGTGCCGGTGGTGAAGGACGAGGTCCAGTCTTTGGCTCTGGCCCTGAACGAGATGCTGGCGCGGATTGAAAGAGCCTTTCAAAGCCAGGAGCGTTTTATCGCCGATGCCTCCCATCAGCTCCTCACGCCGCTGACGATCATGCGTGGAGAAATCGAAGCGGCTCTGCGCAACCCTTCAGACAGCAAAGAGACTCTGCAGAGCAACTTGCAAGAGGTCGATCACCTTTCGCAAATGGTGCAGCAACTGCTGGTGATGGCGCGGGTGGAAGCCGGTCACGGCGCTTTGGATTTTTCCGAAGTCGCCCTCGATGAGGTGGTGCTGGAAGCGGTGGCCAGGGCGAATCGCTCAGCCAAGCAACGCAATATCCGCATTCTCTTGAATATCGATAATCTCACAGGTCAGGATCAGCGGCCCTTGGTACGCGGTGATTTTGACCTGCTTCACAACCTGACTTTTAACCTGATCGAAAATGCGGTGAAGTACTCACCGGCCGATGATGTGGTGAAGGTGACCCTGACCTGGCATCGCGATCGCCAGATTCTGACGGTGGAGGATCACGGCCCCGGGGTCCCGCCCGATCAAATCGGTCTTATTTTTGAACGTTTTCACCGGGCCAATACCAGCGGCAATGGCTATGGGCTGGGTCTGGCCATTGCCAAAAAAATTGCGGATAGTCATAACGCCACTTTGTCGGTGATGAATAAGTATTTAAATTCTCAAGATAAATCAAAGATAATAGGCTGCGTCTTTAAATACGAAATGAAAAATATTTAATTCCAGCTTCATTTGTCTTTTAACCCCATCACTTATCCTGAATGAGTAAACAAAACGCTAAAAATCGAAGCTGTGGGATTGTCCACAGACGGTTAAGGCAAAAATCCTAAGGAGGATTTATGAAACTGATCACTATGATCGTTGCTCTGGCTTTCGCTGGCGCAGTCTACGCACAAGCTCCGACTCCTGCTCCTGCTGCTCCTGCTGACCAAGGTCAACAAGCTCCTGCTAAAAAAGAGCACAAAGAGAAAAAAGAGAAAAAAGAGCACAAGAAAAAGAAAAAAGAAGAGACTAAATAATTTAGGCTTTTTGAATTCTTCAAAAAGGGAACTGGAAACAGTTCCCTTTTTTTTTGCCTGCTAGAGTGTGCCGCCGCCGGAGAGAATGATGAAATACATCAGGTCCGAAGTTGGCATTGGCGCGCCCGTATTGGGATCTTTTCCCGGCGACCAATAGTAGAGGTCCTTAATCCCAGCACCCAGGTTGAGGCCGCCGAGGCGAAAAATCAAACCCAACTCACCGAAGCCGCCACTGTACTGCGGGCTGGAAACGCGCACGCCGGGACCAATGAAAAATCGAAAGCCGGCGCGACTGCCTGGAGAGGCGTCGGAAAATTCGTAGCGAATCGATGAATCCAAGCCGGCGGCATCAATTGTGGTATTGCCAAAGCGATCCCACAGCACGTTTCGCCAATTGAAAGGCGACATAAAGCGATCATTCAAGCCCAAATCAATTTCCGTGTAGGAGTAGCTATCATAAGATCCTGCCGCCAAGCCGATATCCCAGCTCCATTGCGGTTCTTCCTGCGGCTGCACCGCTTTTTGCCGACGTTGGGTCTGCGCACTCGCAACCAAGGGCAGCAAAAAAACAAGTAGAACTAAAAAACTTTTTCGCCTCAACATTTAGAATTCTCCGATGGTCACAGGAATCACAACCTGCTCGTCGATCTTGCCGTCTTTTTTTATTTGCAGACGAATATCCCACACTCCCGCCGCAAAAAAATAGACTCTGGTCACTTGATAGACGCCATTCTCCACGCGGGCAATGACCACGTTTGGACCGGCGTGGTTGGTCTGCGGCCTCCACAGTTCAACGCCCACTTGCCCCTGCGGATCGATAAAGGGGCCTTTTTCAAGAGAGCCATTTTCCGGCTGCCAAAAACGAATCGTGAACTGCCCTTTCTCGCCATGAGGGGGCAGGACACTCCACAGAATACCAGCACACAAATTTTGGCGAGTGAAGAAAGTCGGACAGGTAGCAGTTGGAACGGCTTCATCCGCCCAAGCCGGGCCTAGGAAAAATAGGCCCCCTAAGAAAACAAAATATTTCAGCCAAGACAGGCGTCCTAGGCTTTTTTCGACCATGAAGAACACCATGACGTGGGTTTTACAAATTGGCCAGGAAAAAGCGCGCACTTTCCGTAATTGCCAGCGGGATCCTTGGTGAACAAGGTGCAGGCTGAGCATTTTTGATCAGCGAATTTCACGCCTTGACGATCGGTCTGCAGTTCCTTTTTCACTTTCGATTTGTCCTCGGTGTAATTCACGCTGGCCGCCATACCCTGTCCTGGCACGACAAAGGGGACTTTATCTGCTGCCAGCGCCAATCGCCGCCAAAACGAGCTCAGCACAAAAGGTGCCAGAAGCCAGGTACCTGCCTGTTTAAAAAAATCACGTCGAGCTAACTTTTCCTGCTGTATTTCTTCCTGCATATGTATCCTCCAACGGTGAGTCTGAATAAAAATTACGCCTGTGCTAGTTGAAAGCAAAATGAAAATCAATTCGCCGCGCCACAGAAGAGACCTTTTGACATTCCCCCGTCTTTTGAAAGACTGGGCCCTGCGAGGGATAAAAAGGTGGAAAAAATGATGCAAAAATTGTTGATCAACCTGGCGACTGTGGGCGCTTTGCTTTTGTTTTCCGCACCGTCCTTTGCACTCTTGGAATTCAACATCGGCTATGCGGGCATTGTCTCCAGTTCCGCCGGCGGCAACTGGGCGCTCCCCAATGCCAGCTTCACCGGAGCTTATGGGTTGCAAGCCGATGTGCGCTTGAATTTTCCCACCAGCGATTGGAACTTTGGCGTGCGGTACTCGAACCTTGGCCTTTCCACGGCTGCCAACGGCAGTTCCATGGCGATGTCCAACACCGCCTACTCGGCCTTGCTCGGCTATCGCATCATCGACACCGGCATTCTCTTCGGTCCAGTGGTGACTTACGCCTTCGGCAATACGGGAAGTTTGCAAAACTCTTTGGCTTCCACCGGCTCCAATCCGGCCGCGCCCAGCAATGTCACCCAATACACCGCTGGTCTGGAGTTCGGACTTAAATTTCCAGTTTTGCTCGCGGTTGAGATGGGTTATGGGAGCCTTGCCATGGGCGGCTTTAGCAATGCCCAGACCTTGAATGGCCAGCCAACGCAGGTCAATCTGTCCGGCACTTACGCGCGGGCCAGCGTGGGATTCTCTCTTTAACCGGTCGCTTTAGTTGTAGCCGTCCGCCTCTTTATAGAAATCTCGTAAAAGATATTCGAGCATGGCGCCGGCAATCAACTTCGGTTGTTGCAGGATCGAGATGTGACCGGCGTCCTGAGTGGTCACCACATTGGTGCCGGCCAGAGTGCGCGCAAAGCCGTCGTAGAACTCCGACGTGAAAACCGGATCCTTCCGATCATAAATCAACATGCTGTTGTGGCTCCATGTTTGCAATTTTTCAGTCCAAACAGCCCAGTCCTCATTGTGCAGAAGCCAGGAAAAATTCGCCAAAATGTGACTGATGAATTGCACTTTGCGCCCACGCAGATTTTCCAAGCGGTCTTCCTCATTCTGAAAATTGCGAAAGACTTTGCCCGCCTGTTGCAGAAAAAATTTTCCGAAGGGCGATGCGATCAGCAGGTAAATTGCCGAGACAGGAATGGATCTGGAAAAAAGCCAGCGCAAGGAGCGCATGGCAAAATAGCGATTAGCAGCTGGTGGCATCGGATTGATAAGGACCACTTTATCAACCAAATGAGGATAACGACTGGCCAAACCCCAAGCCAAAGCACCACCATAGGAAATACCGGCTAAAAAAACGGTTTGTTGGGGATACTGGTTTTCGATAAATTGTGCCAGCACGTCGATTTGCTGGGAAAAAGAAAGCCGTTTCTCGCCCATATAAACTCGGGTCAAATTCGGAGTGACGACTTTGAAAAGACGGGACAGATCTTCGGCGATTTTTTCCCAGTGCAAAACACTACCGGCGTAGCCGTGCAAACAGATAAGAACCTTCCCTTGTCCTTTTTCGCGAACCGCAATTTTAACCACAATCTTTTATCGGAATAAGTCGCAAAAGCCTTAGCCGCACCCTATTTTTTAGGGCCACGACCTTCGTCCGACTGGGATTTTCCCGAGGGCGGTCCCTCTTGCAAAATCATCGTGTCCAAGACGGCATGGGATTGATGCTGTTTGTTCATGGAGCGGAAGCCGCGGACCTTTTTATGGGCAAGAGCCTCGCGCTCAATCTGCTCGCTGACGTCGACAGAGACGTCGCCGAAGGCCCGCACTTGGCAGGACAGACGGCGGCCATCCAAATAGTAATTGTTGCCCAATAAGGAAAGCTCAATGCTGGTGGGCGGAATGACGTTATGGTCACCCTTGACAATTTTCACCCGGCACTCGGCACATTTGGGTTGGCCCTTACACAGCGAATTGATGTGAATGCCGTTTTCATGGCAAAGCTGCAACAGGGTTTTATTCGGGTCGATTTCAATTTCTGTGCCGGAAGGCTCTACGCGAATTTTCATTTCACTTTCACCCGTACAAACTTTCTTTTTCCAGCCTTAAGAAGAAATTCTTCACCGCTTTTGAGGGCTAATTTTAAGTTCGGGTCTTCGATTTTAACATGGTCTTTTTCCACTGCCCGACCTTGAATCAAACGACGAGCTTCGCTGGTCGAGGCCGTCATGTTCGTCTGGTGCAAAAGATGACAAATCGAAATCGGCTCCGCTGGCTGTGACAGTGTAAATTCCGGAATCTCATCGGGCAGCCCCTTATCGACAAAGATGCGGTTAAATTCCTCTTCCGCGGCTTTCGCTGCCTCCGCGCTATGAAAACGGCGGATGAGAAATTTCGCCAAATCCACTTTCACCGCCCGGGGATGCTGACGGCCCGACTGCAGATCTAGCTTCAGCTGCGACAGTGCCGCCGGCGTGATGTCGGTCAGAAGTTCCAGCCAAGATAACATCAGCTGATCGGAAATGCGCATGGTTTTGCCGAACATCTCTTTGGGTGAATCCACCACAGCGATATAGTTATCCAACGATTTGGACATTTTGTTGACTCCATCGATCCCTTCCAAAATAGGGACGGTGATGACGCACTGTTGTTCGCCTTGCCCGTAGGCCTTTTGCAACTCTCGACCAACCAGCAAATTGAATTTCTGATCGGTGCCGCCCAACTCCACGTCGGATTTCAAGAACACGGAATCGTAGCCCTGACAAAGCGGATATAAAAACTCGTGAATGGCGATCGGCGTGTGGTTTTGATAGCGCTTGGTAAAATCATCCCGCTCCAACATGCGTGCCACCGTGTACTGGGCGGACAGACGGATGAAATCTGCCGGTGTCAGTTTCGCAAACCAATGGGAGTTGTAAACGATGCGGGTTTTTTCCGGATTCAGAACTTTGAAAATCTGCGCCGCATAGGTTTTCGCGTTTTTATCGATCTCTTCCGGCGAAAGCGGCGGCCGCGTCTCGTTCTTTCCGGTCGGATCGCCGATCATGGCGGTAAAATCGCCGATCAAAAAATCGACGTCGTGTCCGAAATCCTGAAACTGGCGAATTTTATTGAGCACCACCGTGTGGCCGATGTGCAAATCCGGCCGCGTTGGATCGGCGCCGAATTTCACCTTCAGCGGTTTTCCTTTTTTTATTTTTTTCTTCAGCTCTTCCTCATTGATGAAGTCGACGGTTCCCAAGCGCAACTGCTCGATCTGCTCCTGTATATGGGTTTGCGCTTCTGATTGGCCGTTCCTCATCTCGCCATCTCCACAGAGCGTGTTTCCCTGACCACCGCAACTCGGACCTGACCCAAGTGAGGCATCTCCCGCTCGATTTTGCGCGCGATATCCCGCGATAACATCAGCGACTGATCATCGGTGACCCGTGAGGCCTCGACGATCACACGCACTTCTTTTCCAGCCTGCACCGCGAAGGTGCGCAAAACTCCGTCGAAACTGTTGCCGATGCTTTCCAAATCCTGCAAACGGTTGATGTAGTTGTCCATTCCTGGACGGCGCGCCGCCGGCCGACTTTTCGAAATGATATTTGCCGCCTGAACAATCAGGGCGATCACCGTTGTCGGTGGTTCATCGTTGTGATGGGCGCGAATGGCATGGCAAACCACTTCCGTTTCCCCGTATTTTTTGGCGAAGTCGGCACCGACGATGGCATGATTACCTTCGACGGTATGATCAATCGCTTTGCCGATGTCATGAAGCAAACCCGCCCGGCGGGCGATTTTCACGTTGGCGCCAATCTCCGCTGCCATGATTCCCGACAAGTAGGCGACTTCCATACAGTGGTTCAATAGATTTTGCGTGTTGCTGTGGCGGTATTTCAAAGAGCCGATGGCGCGCTGGATTTCCGCATGGATGTTGGGAATGCCCAGTTCCACACAGACCTTTTCGCCTTCTTCTTTTAAATTTTTATTCAGTTCCAACCTTTGTTTTTCCACCACTTCTTCAATCCGTGCCGGGTGGACGCGACCGTCTTCCATCAATTTTTCCAAAGTGCGTTTCGCCAACTCTCGGCGAACCGGATCAAAGCCGCTGATCACCACCGCTTCCGGCGTGTCGTCGACAATCACGTCGACTCCACAAAGGGCTTCCAGAGTGCGGATGTTGCGGCCCTCGCGACCGATGATTTTCCCCTTCATCTCTTCACCGGCAAGAGGCATCACGCTTACGGTGCGCTCGGAAGTGTACTCCGAGGCCAAGCGTGACACCGCCACGGCCAATACTTTTTTGGCGCGTTGATCGGCTTCCCGATCGGCTTCTTGCTCAATTTCCTGCACACGTTTGGCTGCCGCGGTTTTCGCATCTTGCGAAAGCGCATCCACCAATTCCCGCTTTGCTTCCTCGGCGCTCATCGCCGCCACGGACTCTAACTTTTGGCGCAGGTCCGATAAATGCTGCTCGCTTTTCTTTTCCGCATCTTGCAAGCGCGTTTCGGCCACAGCCGCTCGCTCTTCGCGGTTTTTCAACGACTGCACAAAGCGGTCATTCTCTTCCAATTTTTGCTTGAGTTGATCGTCGATATCCTTCAAGCGCCGGTCCAATTGGCCTTCTTTATGCTTCAACTGGCTTTTTTGCTTTTGAATGTCGGTTTCCACGTTTTTACGTGCCCGCGACTCAAAATCTTTGGCCCGATTTTTAGAGTCCTTATCAATCTTCGCCGCTTCCGCCTTGGCGCGATTAATAATGCGCTCAGCTTCCACTTTAGCAGATTTTTTCTTGGCATCGTCCTGGGCTTTTTTGGCAAGAAAAACTCCCACCCCACCCAAAAGGAGGCCAAGCACTGTTGCAATCACAATTTCCACAACTCAATCCTTCCCAAGGAGGCCCGTCCAAATGGCCTCGAATTATTCACCCCGTCCTTACCAACTCATTTTCAGTAATGACAAAATCCATACGCACATCGTGTTCTTCGCCAGGCAGTTCTTTCACCATCTGGCAGGCGAAACAGATGCCGATTTTTTTTCCTTTAACGCCGGCCAAATTGCGGTCGAAGTAGCCAGCACCTCGCCCCAGCCGGACACCGGCATGATCAAACCCCAGGCCGGGAACCAGAAATCCCTGTAGATCCTCTTTGTCGACCACAGTGGCGCCTTCAAGGACCGGTTCAGACACAGCAAAAGCGCCGCGATGAAAGCCTTTTTGTCCTGGAATCCACCAATGCAGCTCTTGACCTTGTACAACGGGAAAGGCCCAACGAATGGAGTCGAGGGCGGAAAACACCTCACCCAGATTCGGCTCCGTGGTATGGGCCTGAAACCCACCCCATATGCCACTTTCGGCTTTGAGAATCTGGCTCAGCCTTGCCACCAACCGCTTTTCAGCAGTGCGGCGAGCTTGTGGATCCAAATCCAGCAAACGCTGACGAAATTGTTCGCGCCATTCTTTTTTCTGCAAGGTCTTCCGCTTTCCCTTTAGACGTTGACGTCCTTGCCTTGCACTTTTGATATTTCAAGTTCTTGGGAGATTTTGAGCGTGCGTTCCTCAATCCGAGTGAGCTCGGACAGGGCCCGACGTTTTAGAAGAATTAATTCCTCAGCAATATTGAGCGCCGCCAAGATGGCAGCGCTTTGAAAGGATCCGCTCTTTGTGGTGGACAATGCCTGTTGCAGCTTCTTGTCCACAAATTGCGCAAGTTCTTTGACAGTTTCCTCATCATGTGAGGACCGTAATTTAAACGGGATACCCCCGAAACTCAGTTCGTAGGATTTTCTCTCATTCCCCATTTAGTTCCCAAACCTATTAGGCCTATCAGGCCCATTTGATCAACAATTGAATTAACTGATAACTCCCCAAAATAACTTTGAAAAAACAAAAATCCAAAGCAGGGTTATTGTAACGATAATGGTCCAGGAGGAGCAACTAAAATTTAGGCCTGCCGCAGTTATGTTAATTGCTTGCCAAATTCTTAGAATTTGCTAATTGGATGCAGTCGGTCGCGGCAAAACCGCGACGGCAGCAGAAAAAGGGGGATTCTTGTTTCAAAATCAAATGCGCCATATTGTTTTTGTGATTCTGTTGATGCTGGGATTGACTCAGGCAGCCAGAGCCGAGGTTTGGAAATCCGTCAATGCTTGGAACGAAGATTGGGAACATCAATACGCGGAGTGGATCAGGAACCGATTCACTGAAGACGTCTTCATGAAAGGGCGTTGGGAAGGCATCTCCACTGACTGCGCGCAAGCGGTCTACACGGCCCGGATTCTTTTTTCTTATGAAAATAAACTTCCGTATGCCATCAAGGATTCCACCGGTGGTTCCGTTCTTATCACCAACAAAATGGGCCGCTGGGACGAGGTCAAAGATGATGACCAGCGTGTGCGCGATTTCGTCGACTACGTCAAATCCATGACCAATACCAAAACCCTTCCCGAGGATACTTATCCCATCGCCATGAACCGCGAACAGATGAAACCGGGAGTGGTGTGGGTGCGACCGAGCCGTCTTGAACATGGAATTTTTACATTCCTCATCGGTTCGACAGTGCCTGGTCACAGCGAAACCGTCATTGATGTCGAAGATACAGGGGTGGTTGATTTGTTAGGATCAACCGTACCGGAAAAGGTGAGGAAACTTTTTTCCACAACCAGTCTGGTGTATTATCCCCTGAACGCAGACTTGGGATTTCGCCGCTGGATCCAACCTCAAAACCAAGAGTTGGCGCGGGAAAGCCAGCCAGGCTTCAGTTTGGAGCAATACGAAATGGGCGATAGCGAAAGTGAATTCGAAAAAAATCTTTACGCCAAACTGGCTTTGCGGCCGGAGACGAAAGAAGAGACCATCACTCGCTACTCCAAAGATCTGTGCACGTTGGCTTGGTCGCGCATTGAGCTGGTCAGAGACGCTCTGACCTTCCAGCAAACCATCGGTGGACGCTGCTTGGATGCCGGCGAGTACGACAATTACTCGACACCCAGCCGCGATGCCCGGATCAAAGGAATTGCGGAACGCTTGTTGGATATTGTCGATGTGGGTCTGTTCACCAGCAACGATACGGCCATCGACAGTATCGATGCCTTGGACAGATGCAACCCGCTCACGATTACCAGCGAGCGCAAGCTGACCATGAAAGAGTACATTAAAAATGTGGTGCATTCGCGACCGTCTTCCGATCCCAATGATCCCGTGCTGCCACGCTGGGGTCTGGCGGAGCCGGAGAATCGCTGCCCCAGCTATTAAGCGAATGAAGGAGTGAATCAGTGACATCGAAAATCGCTTTGTTCACTCTTTGTTTGTTCACCGTTTTTGCCTCAGGAGCGGAAACCCCGGATCTTGAGTTGCCGAATGTTGAGTTTAAATATCAGAAAATTTTTGCCAACTCATCGATCCCCCATGAACCGCTCCTGCGCTTATTGACCTATTACGATCAGCATCGGGAAAAAATCGGCAATCAAGAGTATCTGACTTTTGTCGATTACAGCTTGGCCAGCAATCAGCCGCGTTTTTATTTGATCGATCTGCGCGATGGTTCGGTCCAAAAGTTTTTGGTCGCTCATGGGAAAGGCTCGGATCCACGCTACACCGGTCGGGCCCGATACTTTTCCAATGCGCCGAACTCTTATGCCAGCTCCCTGGGAATTTATCTGACCGATCAAAAGCCCTACTATGGAGAAAAC
>Ga0206845_1060_pt2 | contig 37427 bp, 30 predicted proteins | sample Alteio_BWOrgCont_19_FD_152887 | JGI IMG/M metagenome (GOLD analysis project Ga0206845, IMG submission 152887) | Enriched cells from forest soil in Barre Woods Harvard Forest LTER site, Petersham, Massachusetts, United States -... | ecosystem: Environmental > Terrestrial > Soil > Temperate forest >...
CGGAACCTTCATGATCGGATTGCCGATCGAGACCCAGGAGACGATCGAGGAAACCATCCGCTTCGCCGAGGAGATCGATCCGTTCTCGATTCAGGTCTCGATCGCCGCGCCTTATCCCGGGACCGAGCTCTACAAACAGGCGACCGCCAACGGATGGATCGATGCCAGCGCCCTGCAAATTTCCGGCAAGGGGATTCAGATCTCGACGCTTCGATACGACCACCTTTCGCCGGATGAGATCGAAGACGCGGTCGAGCGCATGTACCGCCGCTTCTACTTCCGGCACCGGCCCATCCTGCGTTTCCTGCGTGAGATGGCGACCGACCGCCAGATGCTTGTCCGCAGGCTCCGGGAAGGCAGCGAGTTCTTCGGATATCTGAAGGAACGGAAGCAGATCGCGCGAGCGCGCCACGAGCAGATGCAGGAGCACGCCCAGGTCGGAGCATAAGCCCGGCGCCTACGCTGTAAAGAGCGAGCCTTGCGGGTCCTGCAAGGGCACGCTCACCCGCACCGGCGGTCCCGGATTGAATCCGTATTTCTCGCGGACGGCGGCGACCCTTTCGCGAATCGTGTCGCGGTAAGGTCCGCGGATGTAAGCGTCGCTTTCGTAGCGCAGCTGATAGCGCCGCAGCAGGTGCGGGAAGTGCTCCGCGACGAACGGAAAAAATACTTTCCGCGAGCACGGCATCAGGAAGAGAACGCCGCCTCCGAAGTAAGTTGCACCGTTGTCGCGCGCCGCTTTGGCCAGCCGGCCCAGACGTTCTTCCTGATCCGTGATCAGAGGCATGATCGGGTTGGGGAAGACCCCGACCGGAATCCCCGCGTCCGCGAGCGCTTTGACCGCTTTCAGGCGCAGGTCCGGGCGTGGTGCCCTAGGCTCGAGTATCCGAGCCAGACTCGTATCGAGGGTGGTGATCGTCATGTTGACGCTGATTGAATTGCGCTCGGCGATCTTTTTGAGAAGCGGGATGTCTCGGGCGACGAGATTGGATTTCGTCGTGATAGACAGCGCCAGGCCCACTTCTCCCGCGAAGACTTCGAGGGCGGTCTGCGTTCGCCGGAATCGGCGTTCCGCCGGCTGGTAGGGGTCTGTCGCCGTGCCGATGGCAATGCCCTGGCTGCGATCGATCCGCTTCAGGTCTCGTCTCAGAATTCGCGCGACGTCGGACTTCGCGAAGATCTTGTCTTCGAACTCCACGCTGTCGCGCAACTCCATGAATTCATGGGTGTAGCGCGCGTAGCAGTAGCGGCAGCCGTACTCGCACCCGCGGTAGGGGTTGAGGCTCCACTCGAACGGCATGCCGGGACGCGTCCGGCACAGGAGGCTCTTCGACTCCAGCTCGAAATAACGGACTACCCGCTTGGTTTCAAGCACCTCGCTCTGGGCCGCCAGCTTCGCGATGCCGACCAGCCGCGCCTCCGGTTCCGGAGACGCGGGATCGGCAAAGAGGGCGCCCGAAACGGGAGACAAAGCGCCACGAGGCATGGCCCCATTGTTCGCCTTTTATTCGCCTATGTCAAGACCACTTCAAGCCTCACGGTAAAAGGTCAGAAAGCAGCCGATCATCACGAAACAGAACGGCCAGACAAATCGCAGCGACTCCGGAGCACGGGGAAGGCGCAGTTGCAGCCACCGGGACCCGGCCGCCACAATCGCGAAGATCGCGATCGCCGTGTGGCTCTCTTCCGCAAGCAACTCCTCCTTGATGTTGCCGAGCGCGTGAGTGTGCGTGAACAGGAGCGCTCCACCCAACATGCAGATGGCCGGGAAGACCAGAGCCTGCCACGGCTGCCTCGAGCGTCCGGTGGCTACCCGCCATTCAAAAATCGCGAACGCGGCTACCAGCGCCACGGCCAGGCGATGCTGCAATACATCCGGCGCCTGAAAGCTTTGCCAGAATCCACGCGGACCGAGCGGCCAGTTTTCCGGATCGGCGCGAATCAGAATGAACAGGCCCAGGGCGAGAAATACGAGCGGCCAGTGCCGCGCCCAGCCGCCTCCGGGCGTGAGCGCGATCAGGCCGAGCAAACCCATCGCCAGCACGCAAAGCCCTGCCCAGTTGTGGTTGTATTCGCTCCATGCGATATCACCCGGAGAACTGGGCCGGTACACGCCGCTGCCCGGCGTATATGTGAGGGGCAGCCCGAAGCGTCGCGCTTCATCCGCGTCAAGTGGAGTTGGGGGAGTCAGCGACTCGAGGGGCGGTGTTCGCAGATGAGGCCATTGCGGCGTGAAGCGCGTTACGATCTCCGCGAAAGTGGCCCGTCCCTCGGTCAGGTCCACCGCCGGGGGCTGTGATCCCATCGACGATGCGACCAGAATGACGGTGATGCCTACAGCCGTTTCCACCTCGACCAGCCGCCGGACAAGCAGCGCGGCGGACCGGGGAGCGATCTGCGCTCGGAGGCGCTTGAAGTTAATCGCGCCCAGCAAAAGCAAGATGCCCAGGAGCACGACTTTTGCCGTCAGCATCGCGCCATAGGCCGTTCCATAGATGGCGTCAACCGTTCCCACCAGGGCCTTACCCTGAACGACGCCCGCCACGATCAGCACGCCTACACTGACCATCGCTACCGGCGAGAAGCGGCGGGCGATCTGCAAGGTGAAGGGCTCTGCGCCACGCCCGAGGGCGACCAGCAGATAGGGCAACTCTCCGATCCAGGCCGCCGTAGCAAGATGGTGCAGCCCCGCGCAAACGAGCAGCAACTCTCTGTCCTCAATGCGGGCGAACGCATGGCTGGTGAAGATCGCACCCAGCATCAACGCAAACGCAATTGGGAGCAGCCACCACGCGCGGGCCTTCCCGGCGAAAATTGCGATCCCGAGAGCGCTCGCTGCGATCAGCAGATACGACTGGAAGAACGACGTATGAGCCGCGTCGGTCCAATTGAAACCTTCGGTGGTGGCTTGCAGAACCAACGCCGTCAGAAGGGCCGATCCGATCGCGACCGCGGTGAGCGCCGCAGCGAACCATCTCAAAAGAGAACGGCAGCGGGCCACCACCAAAGGCTCGGATGGCGCAAACGGCCAGAGTAACAGCAGAAAGAAAACGCCGCCAACCGTGACCGCTTCGAGGATCAGCGTTAAACCTCGCAGGACGACCGCGAAAAATCCGTAGAGGTCGATGATTTGTGTCACGGGACGGCTTAGTGAACGGTGAACGGCACCTCGCCGCGGGTGATGTGCCCGTCAACGGCGAGGACTTGCCACTGGATTCGATACTCTCCGGCCTTGACGTCCTTCGCCTGACCCACGAGGAGCTCGGGATCGGCTTTCTTGTCGATTTCAAGGTTCTGGTTGCCCGAAACCCCCGCCAGGGTGAGGCGCGAGTGCGCGGCGTCAATCCGCGAGTTAAACTTCAACCGGATCTCGACGTTCCCGCCGGAAACGACGGCATGGGCCGCGGGTACGGACTCCTTGAGGATTGCATGAGCGCTCGCAGGAATGGCGACAGCAAGCAGGGCCAGGGCGAGGGCAACGGATTTATTGGCGCAACAGAGCATCCCGCGATTTTAACAAGTGATCCATCCCACGCCTAAGGCAGGACTTCCAGATCGCCTGCGTCACAACCGGCCACGCGCTGCCAGCGGATTGTCCGGTCGAAGGTGACAAAACGGCCGTGGAAGGCGAGAGCCAGCCGCAGCAGATACAGGTCGGTCAGGTTTTTCGCGGCCGCTCCCGCAAGGTCAAACTGGCCCTTTTCCAGAAAGGTCACGGAGTCAGGCCAGAAACGATGGCCTTCCACCGCCACTAGTTGGGTGAGAATCTCGCGGACCTGCTCTACCGTCAGCCCGGTAAGCGGATAACCGGGGTTGCTGAGGATGCGAAGACAGCCGTTTTGGGTGATGGGGCAAGTCGCCCATCCCTGCTTCCGGTTGCGCGCAAACCAGAGGTGGGCCTGCGCGTGAAATTCGTGAGCGGGATCAATGAGCGCGATCAAAACGTTCACGTCCAGCAGCGCGGGTTTCGAACCGGCCGCGCTCATTCGTCTTCGTCGAGGAGGCGGTTCACAAGATCCACGGTGACTACGGGAGTATTGGCGCTCCGGGGCAGCAAGGGAACGCCGTCGCGGTATTCCAGCTTGAAATTTTTGGGCTGCAACGATTCGCGCAGAAGACTGGAAACCACGCTTCCGGCAGTCGTCTTCCGCTGCTGCGCGATTTGCTTGACCGTGAGCAGCAGTTCGTCGTCGATCTCGAGAGTGGTTCTCATAGATCCAGCATATCGCATCTGATGCGTGATGCGGTCACTTTCTATATACCACGCCAGCCTTCATGACAAATGCTACTTTCGCCAGCACGGTGATATCCTCCAGCGGGTCGCCCGGGACTGCAATTATGTCAGCGAGATAGCCGGGTTTCAGAGCTCCGAGCTGACCCTGCCATCCGAGCAGTTTCGCTCCGTTGAGGGTCCCCGCCTGCAAGGCCTGAAGCGGTTTCATTCCGTACTTGACCATTAATTCGAATTCGCGCGCCTGCGTGCCGTGCGGGAAGGGGCCGACGTCGGAACCCATGGCAAACGACACGCCCGCGGCAAGCTGTCTGCGAAACTCCCGCGCATGGTATTCCAGCAACCCGCGCTCGAAGGCCGCATCGGCGGGCGTAGCGGCGTGATCGGCGAAGTATTCGCTGATGGTAAAGGTTGGCACGGCGAAGATCTGCTTCTCTCGCATAAGGCGAATGGTCTCGTCGCTCAACTGGTATGCGTGATCGATGGAAGCGACGCCCGCGCGTGCGGCGTAGAGCGTTCCCGGTTCGCCCGTCGCATGAACGGCCACCCGCCTGCCCACTCGGGCCGCCTCGGCCACGGCGGCGCTCAGTTCGGCTTCGGTGTACTGGAATGGCGTGGAGAACTTGCCATCCTCGAGCGAGTCCTTTCCCGTTTCGTAGATCTTAATGAAATCGGCGCCTTCCTTGAATTGAGAGCGAATTACCGCGACCAGTTCGGAGGCGTTATTGGCCTGCGTGGCGTTCGGCAGCACTCGCTGCGCGGGGTTGAACCCGATGGCGTCCTCGTGTCCGCCCAGGATGTCGACCGCATTGCCGCTGACACGCATGCGAGGACCGGGGATCAGGCCGCGATCGATGGCCTTGCGAATTGCGGTATCCGCCGACCCCGCCCCTTCCGTTCCCATATCGCGCTCCGCGGTGAATCCGGCCATCAGATCATCGCGAGCCGCGAGGGTCGCCATGATCGTGCGTTGCGGGACCGATTCCTGGACGGTCTGCAGGTCCTCGGCGCCCGGGTGCAGGAAGAGGTGAGTATGAGCGTCGATCAGAGCGGGCAGGAGAGTTCTATCGCCGAGATCGATCACCTCAGCGCCTTGCGGATGGGTTACCTGTGAGCTCGCTTCCATGATGCGATCGCCGCGGACGAGGATTTCGGCCGGGCTGATCATGCGGCCGGTTTCGACATCCAGCAGGCGGGCCGCGTGGATGATCGTCGACGTCTGCGCGGAAGCAGCGGTGAGAGCGAGCAGGAACGGGATAGCTGTTCTCATAGACCGAACACGACCGTTTCATTCAGCGCCGCGTCGACGGAGATCGCGTCAGTCCGATTTTAGCGTTGGATCAGGTCGTGCCGAACTGTCTTTGGACACTGGGTTTCCGGGAAAGCGAAATTGGCCCCCTTGAATGAACCGAAGTCGTGCGGTTTAGCCGACGAGCGCTCAGCGCAGGAATTCCATAGACGTTGCTTCGACCGGTTCGGCTTTCGCCGGCGCCGGCGCTGCGGGGGCACCCGGTTTGGGTGTGGGCGCCGCTGCCGGTTTATATGAGACCGTTACGCGGCGGGCCTTCTGGGCTCCGCAGGTTAACGTTGCCCCGTCTTTGATTTCGAACTGCTGCGGATCCGGGACCGCGAGGACCACCGTCTTTCCCGCATCGTCTTTCACGCTCAGCCGGAACTGCTTGCCGACGCAATCGACTCGTACCAGCGCGCCCGTGATTTTTGGAGATGTCGAATCGTCAAACCATTCCACCGTCTTTGCCGATGCGTCCCGGACCGAAGGGGCTTGCACATTGGCGCGCGCTTCCAATTCGGCGATTTCCTCGCGCGCCTTCGCCTTCAGATCATTGATCTCACGCGCCTTTGCCTCCTGGTCTTTGCGCCGCTCTTCGTCTTCCGCCGCCAGACGCTCCTGCTCGATCCTGCCGCGCGCGGTGAGATATTGCTCGCGAAGCTCAGGGTCGGGAGCGGCCTGTGCCGCGGCAACCCACGCCCGTCCGGCTTCGGCATACTGCTTCTGGTCGAGGCAGAGTTGAGCATATTGTGCCCACCAGTCGTAGTTGCGCGGCGCGAGATTCACGGCCTGTTTCCACTCGGCCGCGCGCCGCGCCGGGTCGGTCAACTTTTGTCCGAAGACCCAGTGCGCCTGTGCATACTTCGGATCAATGGTGAGCGCCTCTTTCAGGATTTCGATAGCCTGATCCTGATCCTTCAGCAACGCCGCATATGCGGTGAGGGCCACAAAATTATGCGTGCCCGCTTTGCGCGCGGCCTCTATGTAAGTCCGCGCTCGCAGGGGGTCACCCGCTCGCATTGCGAGAACCGCGAGGCCCTCATTGTCTTCGGCGACATGTTTACCGTCGTGAAGCAGCTTCTCGTAGATGGCTCCCGACGCGGGTGTGAGAAGATCCGCGCGCATCAGTTCCCCTTCGTCGGAAGTGAGCACTGTGGTGTTGAAGTCGCGATCCGGATTGATTGCGCGATTTGGCGCCGCGGAGGTGTTGAATACGCCCGCCGCGTAATACCGATCGATCTCAGCCTGGAACTGTGGCCCGTCCTGGCCGAAGGCGTTGCGACTGGCGCTGCTTTCACTCATCCCCGAGGCTATGTTGTGCAGGTAAATGCTGGCCTTCCCGGCGTCGTCCGGCTGGGTGATGATGCGATGCAGGAGTGCCCATTCTCGCGTTCGCTCGGCCTCAGGAGGAGGCGCGCCCCAGGTCACGCGCACAGCTTGTGACTGCACGGTGCTGAAGAAGGTTTCGAGCGCCTTTTCGACCGGCGCGGGCATCAGCGAGAAGTTGTTCCCCAGCAGCATCCTTGTCAACTGCCGAAGCAGGCTTTGGGGGAGTTGACCTTCGGAGGTGGTGCAGGCCATCAGGCGGTCGCGTCCGTTAATGACGCCCGGCGGACATTGCGCGGCCATGTCCTGAGCGCTCTTGAACACGATGATGCGCAGGGCCGGATCGAGCCGGAGGTCCGGCTGGCCCATCGCCGTTCCGAGCGCGAAACTGAATTGCTCGAACTGGCTGAGAGCCTGTGTGGCGGACTTACGGCCGCCGTCACTGATCGCTTCGAACGATCCGAGGCGGGCCTTGATCCACTGCTGCGGTTCGGCGGCGAATACCGGTTGGGCGGAGAGAGCAGCCACGCCGGCGAGAACGAGCACCGCTTTGTTGACGATGCGATGGATACGAGGACCGGCGACCAGATCGCCGGTGCTAGCGGCTCCGACGTAACGCATGGATATCTGCGACCTTCTTCCAATTATCGAACGGTTGCGAGCGCGTAGTGGATAATCAAGTTGAGTTATTCCGGACAAATGGTCGAAGACCTCATACGCCGGGCGCGGCGGCGGTTCATCCTCAACGAGACGCTCGGGCAACTGGCGTTCGCGGCAGCGGTCATTGCCGGGGGATTCGCGCTGCTGCTGATCGTCGGCACCCGCTATATGGAGTGGTGGACGCTCGCCCTGTTTGCCGCGATCGGCCTGGGTATTGGCGTCCACCGAGTCTGGCGGCGGACGCCGGACCCGTACACAACCGCCGTCCGGCTCGATCAGAATGCGGGTCTCCGCGATGCGCTCTCAACGGCCCTTTATTTCTCGGGGCGCACGGCGCACTCGGCCGAATTCCAGCGGGTTCAGCGCGAGCAGGCGGACGCCGCGGCGGGTACGGTGCACCTGGAGCAAGCAGCGCCATTTGTCTTTCCACGCTCCGTCTACGCGATGGCTGCCTTGTGTCTGCTGGCGTCCGGCCTGATCACTCTGCGCTACGGGTTGAGCCACGGACTTGACTTGCATGCCCCGCTTACGCAGTTCCTTCTGGAAGATCAGGCGATTCATCAAGCCAAAAAGAAGACGGACCCCTTCCCGAAGTCGCAGAAGCCATGGATGGAGGAGGCGCAGTCGCTCCTCTCGAAGATGACCGGGGCACAGACTCCCGACGCGCCCGCGCCGGGCGATCCGGATGCGCTGGATAAGGCGATTCAGCAGGCCCTGCAAAGCCCTCGCGATCCCGACGGAAAAGGCGACAAGGGCGCGGGATCGGGTAAAGCCGGCGAGTCGAAGGATGGCGCGGCTTCCGATCAGCAGAAGACCGGCGATCCGATCGACAATTCCGACCAGGCGAACTCGGACCAGAGCGGGTCCCAGTCGCCCGATTCGAAGACGGGAGAACAGGGATCGAAACAGAGTTCTGGAAAGAACGCCAGTTCGGGCAGCAAGCAGGGACTTCTTTCACGCCTGAAGGATGCCGTTTCGAACATCTTCTCCAAGTCCGATCAGGATGAGAACGCCGCGCAGCAGGACAATCAGCAATCTGCGAAGAACGACTCCCCGCAGGGCTCGAAGCAGCAGCAAAGCAAGGGCGACCAGCAAAAGGGAAACACCCAGGCCGACGCGCAGGCCGGCCAGCCTGATGCAAATGGCCAGAACGGCCAGCAATCGCAGGGAAAGATGAGCTCGACCGGAGACAAGCAGCCGGGGCAAGGCGGCAGCGGGATCGGGAGCCAGGACGGTTCCAAGGAGATCCGGGAAGCGGCCCAATTGAAGGCGATGGGCAAGATCAGCGAGATCATTGGCCAGCGCGCAGCAACGGTGTCGGGGGAGACCACCGTTGAAGTTCAGTCGGGAAATCAGAAACTGCACACGGACTACACGAATACGAAAGCTGCGCACGTGGAAACCGACGGAGACGTGACGCGCGACGAGATTCCGGTGGGGGTTCAGTCCTATGTGCAGCAGTATTTCGCGGAAGTCAGGAAGTCCGAAGGGGCGGGAAAGAAGAAGGGCGGCAAGAGCGGTGAGAACACCGTGCAGTAAGGCCGTCGCATACGGACGGGCTTACTGACGCTCCCTTCTGCTCGCGGCTCGGAAACCGGTCGCGGCGGAACGCAGGTCGCGGGGTGGAATCGTGCGCTACTTCGCGGGGATCGGTACCGCGCAGGCCTTGCTTATCACGCCCGGAACTATCAAATATTTAGAATTCACGAATTCTTTTACTTGCCGCCGCGGTAGATCACGCGCCAGATCTTGCCTTTTTGACTGTCGCCAATATATAACGACCCATCCGGCGCCTGTGCGACCCCATCGGCGCGAGCTACCGCCATTGCCGGGCTCATCAGCGGATCGGCGCCCGCGAAGCCATTGGCAAAAATCTCAAAGTGTCCTGATGGCTTATCGCCCTTGAAAGGCTGGAAGGTAACGTTGTAGCCGTCCATCGGCATCGGCGCGCGATTCCATGAACCATGGAAGGCAATAAACGCCCCGCCTCTATATTTCGCAGGGAACTGCGAACCGGTGTAGAACATCACATCGACGGGCGCCCAATGCGCGGGAAAAGTGGTGACCGGCAGATCGAATTTGTCGCAACGGCCGGTGATCTTTCCGTCTCCGCCATATTCGGGATTCAGCAGGAGCTTCTTCTGGCCGTAGTCGTAGAAGCAGTAAGGCCAGCCGAAGTTCGTCCCCTGAGTCGCACGGTACATAGGCTCGGCGGGCCGCTCGGCGTTCTCCTTTGCCGTAAACATGTCACCCCAAAGAGTATCGAGCTGGTCGCGGCTGTTCATTACGACGTACACGGCCCCATCGTGCCAGGTGATGGCCGGCATCTGCCGCATACCGGTGGCGAAGCGTGTCCCATCGGATTGCTTCTGGTCCAGCTTGTTATCGTCGAACTTCCAGATTCCGCCCGCGGTGTCGAGGAGAGAACAGGGATCTTCGCCCTTGACCATCTTCTGTCGGTCCGGCATCTGGCAGGCGTTCGACGGAGCGCCGATGTTGACGTAAAGCGAACCTTTGCCACCGAAAGCGATTCCTTTATCGGCGTGGGCGCGGCCAGCCGTAAGGTCTGAGACGACAACTTCCGGCTCGCCGGTCGGCTTCAGCTGGCCCGGCGTCATCTTATAGCGAACGACCGAACTGGTTTTCGCCACGTAGAGATAGCCGTCGTGAAGAGCAACGCCGGTGCTGCTGCCGTCGCCTATGATCTCTTTGACATCAAAGTGACCGTCGCCCTTCGAATCGTGGAGCGCGGCGACGCCGCCCATACCCTGCAAAGCGACATAGAGATCTCCGTCGGGCGCCACTGCCATGTGCCGCGCCGCGCCGAGATCGTTGGCTACGACAAGGGCGCAAAAGCCCGGCGGAAGTTTCAGACCGCCATTATCGGGATCGCAAGCGGGGAGATTTGCGGCGTGCGCGCCAGGTAAGGTGAGCTGCATCACCACGGTAAACAGCGTGGAAAGACCGAGGGATTTCGTTAGTGCCACGCCGCAATTTTACTACTCCCCCCTGCAGACGAATAAATCCGCCCGGCGACAGGATCGCCGGTGACAGCGGCAGTTATGTTTCTGTAACCGGCGCGTTAACGCACCGAAACATTGAACTGCGAACATTACTCGTCAGGGGTGAAGTCTAATTCAATGAAACGATTCTTTATAAGGCGTTTATTTGTATTTTTTACGGCTTCTTTTCTATTGGTAGCGTCGCTGTTCGGACAGTTCGAAACGGCCGAAGTCCTCGGCTCCATCGACGATCCGAGCGGCAAGGGAGTGCCGAACGCATCCGTCACGCTCACAAATCAGAATACGGGCATCGAAGCCAAAACGACCACGGGCACGAATGGCGAATACGATTTTTCCAACGTGAAAATCGGGAGATACACGGTCAGCGCAGAGGCCGCCGGATTTTCAAAGGTCGATGCGAAGGATATCGACGTGGCCGTCGGGGCACGTCAGCGGGTCAACCTCGCGCTGCAAGTCGGAGCGGTTTCGCAATCTGTTGAGGTTACGGGAGCGGCTGCGGTTCTCGATACCGATTCGAGCGAGCACAGTCAGGTGGTCAACACACAGCAGGTGGTCGGACTGCCACTCAATGGCCGCAGCTATTCCGACCTGGCGCTGCTCTCGACCAACGTGGCAAGGTCGCCTATGGCGGCGGCGTTTTCTCCGAGCGCCACTCCGCGCGATTCCGCATTCAACATCAACGGAATGCGGAGCACTTACAACAATTTTCTGCTGGACGGTCTGGATAACAACGCCTACTCGCCCAGCAATCAGGGTTACTCGAGCCAGTTAGTGCAGCCGTCGCCGGACGCCATCGCCGAGTTCAAGGTGATCACCAGCGGGTTCAGCGCCGAATACGGACGCGTGGGAGGCGGCGTGATCAATGCGGCGCTGCGGTCTGGTACAAACCAGTTTCACGGCACCGCATATGATTTCCTGCGCAACACGGATCTCAACGCCACCGGCTTCCTCTTCAGCCCGACCGTGTTTCAGAAGCCGACGCTCCAGCGCAACCAGTTCGGCGCCACCATCGGCGGTCCCATCATCAGGAACAAGCTTTTCTTCTTCGGCGATTATGAAGGTCAGCGGCAGTTGCAAAGGTACCTCAACTTCGATTCCATTCCAGACATCAACGACAGGAACGGACTGCTGATCAACCCGGCAAACGGGCAAGGCGTGACCGTATTCAATCCACTGACGAAGACGTTATATCCCGCGGGAACGACAATTCCGATTTCGCAGATCAACCCATTCGCCGCCACCGTTCTCAACCAGCTTCCCTCGCCGACCGGAGCCCTGCGTTCGAATAACCTCGAAGATCTTCTGCTGATCCGCGATTACTACGACAAATACGACGCGAAACTCGATTATCAGATCAACAGCAGGATGAGCGCGTTCGTCCGGTTCAGCCAGCGCAAGGACCTGCAGTATTACCAGCCCGACATTTCAGGCCCGTCGGGCGGAGGCGGCAACGGCTATATCCACGCGATCTCGCAGCAGGCCGCCGCGGGATACACGTGGGCGCTCACGCCCACATCGCTCCTTGAGGTACGCTTCGGGTTCGATCACATTGTCGCCGGGAAAAGCCCACCCTACCTGGGCGGCGCGAGCATGCAGGATCTCTACGGCATCCCCGGTCTTCCGACCAGTTCGAACCTGACCGGCGGTCTGAATACCCAGACGGTCAGCGGTTTCAACGGATTCGGCCGCCAGTCGACGAATCCTCAATTCCAGAACCCGACTTCCTTTAATCCGAAAGTGAATTACACCTGGATCAAAGGCCGGCACTCCTTGAAGGCCGGTTATGAATTCGTCGCGATCAGAACTGAAGTGCTGGACGTCAATCCGTTGTATGGCTCCGACACCTACTCGGGCCAGTTCAGCAAACCAACCTGCGCCCAGCTGGGGCAGGCGTCAGGCTGCGCCATTCCGGGCGACTCCACCAGCTTCGATCTCGCGGATTTCATCTTTGGGCTGCCCAACAGCATCGGCCTCGGAAACAACGTCGTCACCAATCAGCGCCAGCATGTCAATTCGGTTTACGCGCAGGACGATTATCGCGTCACCCAGAAGCTCACGCTGAATCTCGGGCTCAGGTGGGATTTCGCCACGCCGCTCTGGGAACGCGACAACAACTGGACCAACTATAATCCGGCGACCAATTCGCTCATTCCCGCGAGCAACGGCAGCCTTTACAATCGCGCCCTCGTCCATCCGAATTACAAGGATTTCGGCCCGCGGATCGGCTTCGCCTGGAACGTCGACCCGAAAACGGTGATTCGCGCCGGATACGGGATCAGTTATTCATTCTTCAACCGGGTCGGCAGCGCGCTCGAAAACATCAACTCACCGCAGATTAACTTTGGAACGTTATCGCAGTCGATTCCCAACGGCGGCCCTGTCCCCGCCAGTTTTCTGACGACTCAGAACAGCTTTACCACCGGCATCGCGAATCCGGCGAACTTCAACCCGGTCACGTCGAATGTCGATTATGTCGACCCGCATTCGCCGTGGCCGATGATCCAGAACTGGCTGTTTTCAGTCCAGCGCCAGCTCACGGCGGGCACTGTGCTGGAACTGGCATACAACGGCAATATCGCCACGCATCTGCCGATCATCGCCGATTACAATCAGGCGAATCCCAATGCGCCCGGCGGTACCCTCGGAGTGCAGGCTCGGGTTCCGATTCCCCAGTTCGGACCGATTACGTGGGTCGACCCTGCCGGCACCAACAACTACAACGGCTTCTCGGCACGCTTTGAGCAGCAGATGCGGGGCGGCCTCTACCTTCTGAACTCGTTTACCTGGTCGAAGGCGCTCGGCGACTCCGAACAGGCGCTGGAGGTTTATCCTGGATATACGGTGGCGAATCCGCAGAACATTCATTCCCTGTCGTCGGAGTATGGGCCCTCCAGCTTCGATCTGGCGGTCATCAATGTCACAAGCATGGTGTATCAGGTCCCGTTCGGAAAGGGGCGGAAGTTCGCACAGAGCCTGAATCCGGTCGCCGAGGCGATTCTGGGCGGTTGGGAGATCAACGCGATCAACACGGCGCATACAGGTACGGCTATCAATGTGAACTACACGCCTTCCGCGGCTAACGATGTTTCCGGATCGATTGCGGATTACCGTGGTTTGGCAGTTCTTCGCCCCAATATCTCCGGTAGTGGAATCAGCCAGAATACCAACGGGATGGTGAACAACTACTTCGCGGGATACACATTCATAACCCCGCCGGCCAGCGATCCCTTCGGCAATCTGAGCCGGAATGCCTTCCGCGCTCCGGGGTTCTGGCAGCTCGACACCGGGGTCAACAAGACCTTCGTGATCCATGAAAGTATCCGGCTGCAGTTCCGGAGTGAGTTCTTCAATCTGTTAAACAAGACCAACTTCTCGCCGCCTACTGCGACGACGACCAGTTCGGCGTTCGGGACTATCCGGAGTACGTACGCGCCGCGCCAGATCCAGTTTGCGCTGAAGTTGATGTTCTAACTTGAGCGGCCCTGTCGATGAACTCAGAAGTCACTCCCTGCCGGTCGCGCATCCGAAAAGGCACATACCGAGCCACGACCGGTAGGGAGTGGTGCTAATCGAGTCTCTGAAATCGTTTTGCAGAGCCGTCCTCATCGTTAGAGGATTAACCCGGGACTGGCGTCCCTGACGAACGGGATCGAACGTTACTTCTGAGTCTTGCCCGAGGAAGAAGAAGAGGAAGAAGAAGTCGCGGCCACCCTTCTTAAACGCCTGCGTATGCGTCCATCAGTTTCGGGTCTGTCAAAATCGCCGTCTGCCGTTCGGCATCCTTCCGTCAGGTTGCCGGCTCTCAAGCATGGCGGCCATCGCGCCGGCAAGAGGCGTTTTGGAATAGCCCAGGCAGATGTCGGCTCCATCCGATAGTAGCCGTGCCCTACTCAGTTAGCGCTAGGCGTCTTCAGCGCATCATCGATTACAAGGACATCCAGCGGCATCTTGCGCGACTCCAGCTTGAGGCCAATCTGCTGCAGTGCGTCGCTGAGCGCAGGCCCGCTGGAATTGTTTTCCACCAGGCGCATCGCTTCGGGCGGAAGATGCGCTCCCGCCGACAAGGCGACGCGCATAAGCATAGCGCGGTAGTCCTCCGGCGTGAACTCAATCGCGAAGCCGTATTGACCGGTCAGATTCGTCATGTCGACAATCGGGCGTCCCGCGAAGCGCTCGAAGATTGACGTGAATTGGTCCATCGTCAGCTTCGTGGCCTCGAATCGGTTATTCGCGAAAGAATAAGAAGAACCGTGTCCGAGATTGACGCTGGCGCCGGCCTCCGAACCAGTCGCGGCGACGTCGGTGGAGTCCTTGGCCTGATCCTTACTCGCATCAGGATCGGGCGGCGACTCTTTCATCTTCAATGGACCCTTTCCGGGCAGGAGCACGTAGACCGGAAAATCCTTTTTCTCCTTATGAATTTTCACTTGAAAGCGCTCTGCGAGCAGCGTCTGCAGCATTTCCGGAATCTGTGCAGGAGTTGCGCCGGGTGGGAGGGTCGCCGAAATATCGAAGGTTTGGGACGCCGTTCAATCGGGCCCGGAGACCCGGGTTACTTTGATCCGGTAAGCTCTGGCCAGATAGTCACGCAGCGTTAGTTGGATGAAACGGACTTGCGATCCATCGATGTGGACACCGATGTTGACCGTGCCGCCCCGATCCGCCGGCGATGCCGACGGCCGGACCGACGCCACTTCGAACTGGGACTGCGCAAACGCTGAGCAAGTCAGGAGCATCGGGAACGTCATTCTTCCAATGAGGCTCATGGATTTGCATACGCGGGCCTGCCACTAAGAGTTCGGTGAATGCAGGCTGCGACCGCTTGTTTACGCGAGCCGCTCAGAACTAAGACGAATGGTATGGGAGACGGAGCCGAAACCTGGCTCCGGAAGACCTGGTCTCTTCGGCCCAGAGATCTCCGCCGTGGTCCAGCACCGTTTGCCGGGCCAGCGCCAGACCCAGACCCAGACCATTCTTCCCTTCAGAGACGAATGGCTGGAATAACCGCTTGCGGACTGACAATGGAATGCCGGGACCCGTGTCGTCCACGTGGATCACTACCGATTCGCCATTGCGTTCCGCGCGAATTTCGACGCAGCCGCCGCCGGGCATCGCATCGACGGCGTTGGCAATCAGATTCAGGAACACTCGTTCCATGCGGGCGCGTTCCAGCGGCAGTTCAATCGCGGGATCGACGGCCACATCGATCCGGACGCCCTGCTGGTCCGCGGAACTGGCCTGCGTGCCGGCCGCGGCCGCGATCACCTCGTTCAGTCGGCATAGTTCCGGGGTCTGCGTGCGGCCGCGCGAAACGTCCACCAGTTCCTGCAGAAGGTCGTTGATGGCCCTCGACGAACGGTAGACGTTGGTGGCGATGCGGTGAAGCTGCGCTTCGTTGAGGTGTCCGTCCATCATCATTTCAGCGCCCCCGTAAATGGACGCGAGGGGATTTCTCAGGTCGTGCACGATGGAACTGGCGAGCCTCCCGATGGTGGAAATACGCTCCTGGCGGATCAGTTCCTCGCGGGCTTCGCGAATCGAGGCGCACATAGCGTTGAACGTGCGCGCCAGACGGCCCAGTTCATCGTTGCCGACTTCGGGAACGCGCGTGGCGTACTCCTGGCGGGCGATCATTGCGGCTGCTTCATCGAGCAGCCTGATTGGTTTCAGAATGCGATGAGCGAGAAAGCCGCTCACTGCGAGGCCGGCGATGATCGCCGCCGCCCAGACCAGAATCAGCTTGCGGAGGAGCGAATCGAGGTCGTGGCGAATCGTGTCGAACGTATGTACGGTCAGGAGATCCCCGACCGGAGCACCCTCGACGTTTCGCAACGTGCTTCCGAGCACCGCGAACTCCCCCTTTCCAAGAACAAGGTGCTGAAGGTTCGGACCGCGGCGGTATTGCCGCGCAATCTCGGCGCTTTCGGCGGCCGGCAGCGTAGAGGCCACCGGGGCGCCGTCTGCGATCAACACGAAATCGCCTCCGGCAGTCTGACGCTTCAGATCGCGCACTACAGTTTCATCGATCGGGAAGCCCGCTACGAGGACATTCAGAAGCCCTTGTCCATTCAACGTCTGCACGTAAACCGGGGTGACGACAAGTTCGTAAAGGCGGCCGTTCTCGATTGCGAAGCCGTCCGTTTGCGCCGGGAAACGCGGGGTGGCCGACCGAACCAGATCAATGCGATTGCCCGGAACTTCGTCTCCGCCGAGCGAAGCGATCACTTCACCTTTCGGATCGGTTACAAGAAACAGCGCGTCCGATTGCGAGACCTTCGACCATACTTCGGTGGCGGTGTCTTTGATGGTCGCCCGATCGTTTGTCCCGAAGGCTGCGCGAACATCCGACATGCCGCTCATCACCAGGCTGACCGATCGCAGCGTGGCGGCGCGGGACTTCCAGAGTGACTCATACGCCCGGAAGCTGCTCTGAAGCTCACTTTGCAGGTTCCGCACCAGGACGGAGCGCGTCTGATCCTGCGCGAACCAGCCGGCAAATGCGAGCAACAGCGTGATCGCGATCGAAGTGGAGAGAAGAATCTTCCAGAACAGCGATAACTGACGCGGGCGCGAAGGGGTCAAGATTCAATTCCTCGCCGGATAGAAAACCTGATCCTCGGAAGAGGGCGGATAGTCGTGCCCGTACTTATTCTTGTGGGGCGAGACGAGGTAACCCGCTTCCGAGACCGTGATAGCCGGGATTCGAAAACCATCCTCCGGGACAACAATTCGGCGGGCGAGTCCGGCAAGTTCCTTTTCCGTGGCGCGCTCGTGAAAGACATGGAACTCGTATTCACCGGGAGGGACGCTCATCTCGAAGGACCCATTTTTCGCGGTCCTTACGAAATATGGCGTGGTGAGTGCCAGAATCACGGCGCTCATCGTGGGATGTATGTTGCAGAAAACCCGAACTATGCCGGGTCGGCTAAAGCGGAAGGAGCGCGAGGTTCCCGGAGGATAAAGCCCGATATCGAAGATCTCGCCGCTGTAACTGGAAAAGGCATTGTGAAAGATGGGATCCGCATTCGGGAAATCGATGGTTGTCCCCACCGTCACGGGAAGAATGTGCGGCGTGAACGTCTTGCCTTTCTGCAACATGGTCGCATGGGCGGAAGGTGGAGGCGCGGCCTGCCCGTTCAGCGGCTGAGCGGAAACCACCACGCCGGAGAAATCCATTCGCTTTTTCACGGCGTCCACCTGCGAATCACGAAGCGTCACGGTACCCGAGAGAGTCGCACCGCAGGCAGCTCCAGCTGTAAAGCTAAAACATGCCGCAAAGCTAAAACATATAAGCGAGCGCAAGATCATAGTGGTTATTCAATCGAAGCAGAGAACCCAGATACTCGGTTCGTGTCTGCGAAGCCTCGAGCGCGGCCATCACGTTGGGCGCAAGCTTGTACATCAGATTGCCGGCATAGACAAAATTACGCTGAATGCCGGCAGGCGGAAGGTCGGAGGCGCGGTTGTATTGCTCGCCCGCATAGATGTGGAATGAAAGCTTCGGCGCCGGAAAGAAAGCGAATTGCCCCCATTCGCCATGGCTGTGAACCGGGATGACCTCGTCCGAAGGCAGTATGTTAAAGCCCGGCAGCGCTCCCAGCCCGGCAACGTTCTGACCGTTGAAAGCTTCGCCCGAGAATTCGAAAAGAGGAGCGGGGCGGTAGAGCCAGTCGAGCGACGCGATCTTCGACTGCACCGAATCCCCGGCGACGTGGGTCGAACTGAAGCTGAATCCGGGCGCAATTTCGATTCGCCGGCGATCGTTGCCGTGAAAGAACTCGAACCTGCCCTGCCAGGCCGGGCGCGATCGTTCGAGAGTCCCGGAATATTCCGAGGGCAGCGTCGGACTGTAAGTTTCGGCCGTTTCGTAAACGCCGCCCTGCGCCTTGAACCCGGTATCTTCTCCGAGGGAAAACCGCTGCTCGATCCGAACCTGCGGATTCCAGTTCCACAGATTGCCGGCGGCACTCAATGGTGAAATACCCACCTGCGCGAACGACGTGGGCTCTCGGGGTGAAATGAGCGGCTTGTCCTGACGCACGCTGAAGGTCGTGTTCTTCCAGGCAAGGTCGAGATTCGCGGTTCGGATGTGAATCAGGTCGTTGTTCGGAGCGGTAGTGCCGGCGAAGAAATCTATGTAAATGGATCCGCTTGCTTTGCCGCCGCCAGGCAGGTCGGGACCATTGAATTTGAGGCCGAGGATGGTCTGGCGGACTGTGGCTCCGTCGCTGGCGGGGCCGGAGTTCAGGGTTGCCGTCGCGGGATATTGAGCCGTCCCGCTGTTACGGCCGTTCTCGAAGGCGTTGAACAACAGCATCCCGGTAAGGGTGACCGGAAAACGCTGCGAGGCGGAGACCTTCGTTTGTTCAAGATCGGCGGTCCGGCTCTCCTGCACCGCGAGCCGCTCGGCCTCGGGAGCCTGCTGAGGAGAATCGGGAGCTGGATTTCTCGCCGCCGTCAGTTCGTTTCGTAATTCGTGAATTTCGTCGAGCAGCTTCTGGTTTTCATCCTCCAGTTTGTCCAGGCGTTCGATGATTTTCTGCATATCGGGGGGACTCTGCGGGGCCGCCGGACGCGGCATCGCGAGCGCCAGAAAAGACAGGCACAGCGATTTCGTCAGCATAAGAGTTGCTCCAGTTTCTTACGTACGGCGGATGGCGAGTATGGTTTCGGAAAGAAGGCGTCGGCGCCCCCGGCGAGCGCGCGTTCGGATAGCCGCGGGTCGCTGTCGCCGCTGATCAGCAAAATGGGCAGGCGAGCGAATCGTGGCTCGGCACGAAGCCGGCGGATCAGATCCAGCCCGTCGCCGAATCCGCCCTTGCCGGCGGAACTCAGATCAAGATTGAGATCCGTGACAATCGCGGCGATCTGGCTACCGGGTTCATTCAGGATGGCAATCGCGGCGGGCGCGCTGTGAATGCTGCGCACTTCGACGCCGGGAATCAGTTCAAGCGCAATTTGCAGGGTTTCGGCGCAAGTCTCGCTGTCTTCTACAATCAGGACCTGTTTGGACATGTCAGGGCAGAAACCGGTATCCCACCTTGTGCAAAGTCAGGAAATGCCTCGGGCAGTTGGGGTCCGCCTCCAGTTTCTGGCGCAGCCGCACCACATGCGCGTCCACGGTACGGGTGTTCGGAAATGACTCGTACCCCCAGACGGAGTTGAGAATCATGTCGCGGGAGAGCGGGCGATCGGGATTCTGAAGGAAGAAGGTGAGAAGATTATATTCCGCTGGGGTGAACTTCACCTCCTGCCCGCGGCGGGTTACGACACGGCGCTCGATATCGACCTTCGTGTCCGCGAAGGAGATAACCCGTTCCTGTTCGCCCGGCGTGCGGCGCAGAACGGCGCGAATGCGCGCGAGGAGTTCGCGTGTGCCGAACGGCTTGACGACGTAATCGTCGGCGCCGATTTCGAGCAGAAGAACTTTGTCGATCTCCTCTCCCACAGCGCTCAGGACAATGATGGGCGTTTGGATCCCGGAGGTGCGGAGGCGCTTACAAACCTCGACGCCGCTTAGATCGGGCAGGCGAAGATCGGCGAGGATGAGCGTCGGCTTGCCGAGAATGGCCTGGTCAAGGCCGCTTTTGCCGTCAGCCGCGAGGATTGCCCGGAAGCCTTCCCGTTCGAGCAGCACGCCGATCGTGTCCCGAAGATTTTCGTCGTCGTCAATAACAAGGATCGTTTGCATCGGAATGGCGATTCTAACTTATATAGATGCGTGGGGTATCGACCTGGAATGGCCCTGAGACAAATTTACACCTTTTTTACAAAGGTAATACGACGCCCGGAAACTCTGACTATTAACACAACTCTTTAACATTCCCATCACACCTGCAGCAGAATGATCTGATGAGATCGAATCAGGGACCCGAATGAAATGGATTTTTGTTCTGTTTTTGCCCCTTCTGTTGCAGGCACAGACGGCGCCACCGGCCCAGAACCGGTTCGTTGGCAACCAGCCTTGCAGGACGTGCCACCCGGACGTTTTGCTGAACTTCTATAAAAACCCACACGCTCAGCAGCAATGCGAGGGATGCCACGGCCCGGCCGGCGAACACGTGGATGCTCATGGCGGGAAGGCGACCATCAAGGCCTTTTCCGTACTCAGCCCCGCCCCGATCCTCGAAGCGTGCCTCAGCTGCCACTCGAAAGATGTCCCGCGCGCCAACATCCGGCGGTCGCCGCATACCGAGGCCGATGTAGTCTGCACCAACTGTCATTCCATTCACAAGGCGGCGACGCCCAGATCCCTTCTCGCGAAGCCACAGACCGAACTCTGTTATTCGTGTCACCCTGCGCAACGCGCCCAGTTTGAAATGCCTTCGAAGCATCGCGTCAATGAAGGCGTGGTGCAGTGCAGCGATTGCCACAATCCGCATGGATCGTCGCCGTCCACGTCGCGCATGGGCAGCAGTTCGGCAGCGCTCCGGCCCGCATTCGACAACGAAGAGCCCTGTCTGAAATGCCATTCGGACAAGCGCGGACCGTTCGTATTTGAACATCCGAGCGTTCGAGTGGAAGGGTGCGAAGCGTGCCACGTGCCGCACGGTTCGACAAACGCCAAATTGCTCACCAGGCCCGTCGTATTCACTCTCTGCCTCGAATGCCACAATGGCGCCGGGACTTTCGGGCGCCAGAACACGGGCGTGTTTCAGACGCCGGCGACGCATAATCTCCTTGACCCTAAATACCAGCACTGCACGCTATGCCATGTGCGCATCCATGGGTCGAACGCCGATCCCAACTTTCTGCGATGAGACTCAGGGCGAATCATTCCATTCCTGAAGTCCGCGCGCGTATGCGCAACCGCTTGCTGACGCGCACGGCACGGCGCAAAGCCACAGCCGTTCATTACAAAGCCATCGCCGCTCGATTGGGACCATCGGTCATCGGATTTGCGCTGTTGCTGTTTCCGGTTCTGGCGCTGGCGCAGGATACCGTTGCGCCGACCACCGGCGAGTCAACGCTCCCACCGCGCGGCGAGAACGCGGGAAATTACAACGTGGTCCAGTCCTGGGAGTTCGGCTATCGGTTCGCTACCGTGGGCGGCGACGACGGTAAATACCGCAGCGACGTCAATTACGGCAACGGCGTCCGGTTGCTCAGCAGTTATCTCACGGTCAATTCGCGGAACGGACAGGGGCGCTACTTCGACGATCTCTCACTGACAACGCAAGGCCTGGGTAACGACCCCTATCAGGCTGTGACTTTTCGGATCGGGAAGAACCGGTTATACAGGTACGAGGCGCTCTGGCGCTCGAACGCTTACTTCAACCCCGGACTCACGGTCGCCGAAGGCGAGCATCTGGAAAACACGACTTATCAATGGCAGGATCATGATCTGACCCTGTTTCCGCAGGACTGGTTTCGGCTCCGCGCGGGATACAGCCGCACGGTACAGAACGGCCCCGCGCTGACTACCGAACAGGAGTTCGATCCGCTGGGCGGCGTGTTCCCGCTTTTTCGCGATACCCGGGAAGAGTTCAACGAATATCGGGTCGGTGCGGATATAGTCCTGAAGAGTTTTCATTTGTCGGTCCTTCACCGTTGGGAGTACTTCAAAGACGATACGACCGACAACCTTAACGAGACCGAGCAGGAGGCTGGCGCCTCGGGTATGACGGTCCTTAACGGATTTACGAGGGCGCAACCCTATCGCGGCAATACGCCCGGATGGCTGGTGAACCTTGGCGCCAATTATAAATGGATCGCCGTTAACGGCCGCTTTACCTGGGCGGGAGGCCGCGGCGATTTTGTCCAGAATCAAACCGCGTTCGGAGTCAACGCTGTCGGGAGCGCGCAGAACGTCCAGACCATCGTGACGGGCAACGGCGACAGGCCCGTTATTTCGGGAGATTTCAACTTTACGCTCTTCCCGTCGTCGCGGCTGAGCTTGACGAACAACACATCGGTTTCCAACACGCGGATGATCGGGAATAATTTTTACGAGCAGTTCGATACCGCTACGTCCGCTGTGCAGACGCTCAACTTTCAGTTCCTGGGCGTCCTCCTGATCACGAACTCGACGGACCTGAGATACCGGTTCTCGCCAAAGCTCGATGCATTCGTGGGATTCAGATATTCGGACCGGCAGATCCGTTCAACCGAGAACGCGGCCGTTCCGGGTGGTCCGTTTGAAGGCATTTCGGCGGAGCAGTCCAATCAGGTGAAGGCGGGCGTCGCAGGGGTGAGTTGGACGCCGATCGGCAATCTGAGAGTCCATCTGGAAACGGAGATCGGGCGCAACTCGAATCCCTTTACGCCGATCAGTTTGAGAAATTACAACGTAATCAGATCGCGAGTTGAGTACCGGAAAAGAAATTATTCCCTGGGCGGGGGATACCAGGAGAGTTACAACAACAATTCCATTCTGATTACGGCGTACAGCTCGCATTCCCGCACTTATACCGCGAACGGGTCGTGGACCGCGAAACCCTGGCTGTCGATAGACGGATCGTACTCGAAGCTGCACCTCGACACCGTCGGTGGCATCACCTACTTCGCGGGCAGCGCGACGCCGACTAACGGAGAATCGATTTACATCAGCAATATCCACGCGGCGAATCTCGGTCTGCGTTTTCCCCTGACGTCGCGCGCGGATCTGTACGTTGGCTACAACATCACTAAAGATACCGGCGACGGCAGGGCGTCTTCGGTCCTTCCGACGGCAACGCCGGCGGGGCAACTACTCTACAGTGTCCAGACATTTCCTCTGACTTATCAGACACCGCTGGTCCGGTTTTCGGTGAAGCTGACATCCAAAATCCGGTACAACATCGGTTATCAATACTACGGGTATCACGAAGAGTTCGGGTTGCTTTCCGTGGATCAGAGCTACCGGGCGCATACAGGCTACACGAGTCTGTTGTGGTCGTTTTAATCGCTCGAAATTCGTCGGTCCCTCGTGAGATAATCTGGGCAATTACGCGGAATTTAAACATGATGCGGATCGTCCATTTATTTGCGCTCTCATTTGTTCTTGTCTCATTCGTTCCTGTTGCTGCGCTCGATGCTCAGGATGCGGCGCGCCAGACCGTTCCCGGCGCTCCCGATCCGGGTACGAGTTCCAACCTGCCGATACAGCGGGTCGGTCCCGAGGACCTTCTCGGCCTGCAGGTGTATGACGCGCCGGAGTTCACTCGCACCGTTCGTATCGCAGCGGACGGCACCATTCGGCTGCCGATGCTGAAGTCCCCTCTCCGCGTGGAGGGCCTCCTGCCGGGTGAGATCGAGGCGCTTCTGACCGACGCTCTCGAACGGGAGAAGCTGTTTGTGGATCCTTATGTGACGGTGAACATAGTCGAGTATCACAGCCGCCCGATCAGCGTGACCGGCGCGGTGAGAACGCCTACTATCTTCCAGGCTGTCGGCAATGTGACTCTTCTCGACGCCCTGGCGCGGGCCGGGGGCCTGATACCCGACGTTTCCGGTAACGAAATTGTGGTTACTCGTCCGGAAGGCGATTCGGGTCCCGCCCCGGTTCAGCGCATTTCCGCCAAGGCGTTGATGGCTGGCGCCAATCCGGAATTAAACCTCAAACTGACCGGCGGCGAGGAAATTCGGGTGCCGGATGTGGGCAAGATCGTCGTGACCGGCAGCGTGACGAAGCCGGGCGTGTATCCTGTGCTGGATCCAATTCAAACCAATACGGTTAAGAGCGCAATCGGGCAGGCGCAAGGCCTCGCTCAGTACTGGGGCTCCACCGCCTACATTTATCGGACCGATGATCGGGGCATGACTCACGAAATCGTTATTCCGTTGCGGCAAATCATGGGTCGAAAAGCGCCGGACGTTACGCTGCAGGCGCGCGATGTCCTCTATATTCCGGACAGCTCGGGCCGGCGGATCACTCAGGAAACGGTCACCGCTCTGATGGGAATGGGCAACACCGCTGCGGCAGCGTTGATTTACACCAGCCGTTGAGCCGCGTGGATCGGGCCCTGTTTCTCGACCGCGACGGAACCATCATTGAGGATTGCGGCTATATGAGCGACCCCGCGCTTGTTCGCCTGATCCCGGGCGCGGCGGATGCGTTGGCTGCTCTGGCCATGGAAGGCTGGAAACTCATCGTTGTCAGCAATCAGTCGGGAGTCGGCCGTGGTTTGATCGGGCGGCAGCAGATGGAAGCTGTTCACAACCGCTTTCTGGAACTGATGGGATCCCACCGAGTTCAGATTACCGATTCCTTCTTCTGCACGCACGGGCCGGAGGAGGCATGCGAGTGCAGGAAGCCCTCAGCATTGCTGCTGAAGAGAGCTGCCCAGGCTCATTCGTTGGACTTGAGTGCATCCTGCATGATCGGCGATCGCGAATCCGACATTCTCTGCGGCCGAAATGCGGGATGTTTCACGATCTGGCTTCGCAACGATATATTTGCAGTCCCACGGGACCTCCCCACTTTCATCGCGAACGACTGGGATGAGATTTACCGGAAGCTCTCGGGAGAGCCCGGTCTGCCTATCCCCATGAATCACTAGCATTTATTCCATTCTATAAAAAGCGAGCCCTGCAAAGGGGAATTATTATGTAATATACGTTACATGCGCGTGTCCACCCGTGAAACAGGTATAAAATGCTACAATTGAGGAAAATTCGCGTAAATCGCTCTTGACCGAAGATCCGTCCATGCCGAATCGGGCAAAGTTCTACGTCGCGATCGTTCTCTCAGCGGGGATATTTGCGCTCGTTCTGCAGCTGATTCGGTTCCAGGCGCCAGACCCGCTTCTTTTCGGAATTTACTTCCTCCTGACCATCCTGGCCTCAGGCATAAGACTAAGACTACCAACGGTACTCACCACACTCTCAGTCAATTTCCTCCTGATCCTCGTCGGCCTTGTGGTGTTCAACCGTCCCGAAGCGGTTCTGCTGGCCGTCGCGGGAACCGTCGCGCAAAGCCTGTGGAGGCCGCGGACCCGGCCCGACCCCATCCACGTCGCTTTCAGTGCGTGCTCGGCCAGTTTCGCCGCGATGGCTGCGCATACTGTGTTTCACGGGTCGCTTACCAGGATCATGGGCCCGCAGAACCCCCTGCTTCTGGCCCTCACAGCCTCGGCATATGTTGCAACCAACAGCGTGCTAATAGCGGGTCTCCTGGCGCTGATGAGCCGCAAGCCTTTTTGTCCGACGTGGTATCGCACGTATTTCTGGGTTCTGCCCTACTACTTTGCGGCTGGTTCGACGGCATGGCTGCTCGTAGTTCTTGGTCGCCAGATCACGTGGCAAGCGGCGCTCGTCCTGCTTCCGCTCGTTTATTTTGTCTACCGATCTCACAGGATGTCCCTGGACCGGCTTGAGGCCGATAAGGCCCATGTTGAAGAAATCGCCGGGTTGCACCTGCGGACGATCGAGGCGCTCGCGCTCGCTATCGAAGCCAAGGACACTACCACCGCCGCACATCTGCAAAGGGTGCGCGTTTATGCGACCGAGATAGGCCGGGAGATGGGCATCAGCCAGAAAGAGCTCGATGCTTTGCAGGCCGCCTCGCTGCTTCATGACATCGGCAAACTGGCCGTTCCCGAGCACATCATTTCCAAGCCGGGCCGTCTGACTCCCGAAGAATTCGAGAAAATGAAGATCCATCCGCTGGTGGGCGCGGAGATTCTGGAGGAGGTCAAATTCCCGTACCCGGTCGTCCCGATTGTGCGAGCCCATCATGAGAAGTGGGATGGCTCGGGTTATCCATCCGGGCTTGCAGGCGCTGAGATTCCGATCGGCGCCCGCATTCTCGCCGTGGTGGATTGCCTGGATGCGCTCTCTTCGGACCGTCAGTACCGGCGAGCATTGCCCCTCGATCAGGCAATCGAGATCGTGGTTTCCGAGTCCGGCAAGAGTTTTGATCCCGTTGTTGTAGATATCATGCGGCGGCGCTACATCGAACTTGAGCGGCTGGCACTCAAAGCCGGAATGGAAAAGGAGAAGATCAAGCTGTCGATGGATGTAAAGGTCGCTCGGGGACGAGCGCCGGCCACCGGCTTCGCGGAGTCGGCCGATGAGGTCTCCGGCGCCGAGCTCGATTCAGCGATGGACCCGCTCTCATCTATCGCGGCGGCCACTCAGGAAGCCCAGATGCTCTATGAGCTGACCCAGGATCTGGGCAATTCGCTAAGCCTTCAGGAAGCGCTCGCTTTTGTCGGCGTGCGGATGAAACGGCTGATTCCTTATGAGACGATCGCGGTTTACATCCGCCGCGATGAGAAGCTGGTTCCGGAATACGTGAGCGGCGAAAACCTGCGTCTCTTTACCTCGCTCGAAATTCCCCTGGGCCAGGGGCTTTCCGGTTGGGTGGCGGAAAATAACAAGCCGCTGCTTAACGGGAATCCTTCAGTCGAAGCGGGCTATCTGAACGATCCATCGAAATACAGCACTTTGCGCTCGGCGCTTGCGGTCCCGCTCAACGGGATTAACGGGATGCTCGGTGTGATGGCGCTGTACCGCGCGGAGCGAGATGCGTTCAGCAAGGAAAATCTGCGCATTCTGCTCGCTATAAGCCCGAAGGTCGCGCTCGCGGTGGAGAACGCGCTGACCCACCGCCTGCTGGAGACCTCGATCACAACGGATTATCTGACAAACCTTCCCAACGCGCGCTCGCTTTTCCTGTCCCTCGATAACGAAGTGGCGCGAGCGCAGAGAACGGGCTCGTCGCTCGCAGTGGTGGTCTGCGATCTGGATGGTTTCAAGCAAGTGAACGATCGGTTTGGACACGTGACGGGAAACAAAGTGCTGCGGCTGATCGCAAACGGGCTGCGTGAGCACTGCGACCCGCTCGATTACGTAGCGCGTATGGGCGGCGACGAATTTGTGATGTTGATACCCGGAGGCAGCGGCGAGGCGCTGGATCTCAAGATCGAGCGTATGCGGACTGTCGCGCGACTGGCGGGCGATTCGACGCCGGAGCCCAGCCCTCTGTCGATGAGCGTAGGCGTAGCAATTTTCCCCGGCGACGGCAGAGATGCCGAAGATCTGCTCGCCGAGGCCGACCGCCGAATGTACAAGAGCAAACGTTTGCGCAAGAGGTCGACACCCGTCGCAGTCGAGTCGTCGCGCGTGCCCGCCGCGATGTTGTAAGCAGCAGCAGACCTGGCTTAGTCTTCTCTGTCTTCGAGTGTCTCTTTATCTATGCCGAAACCTTACCGTCCGTAAGGGGGGTTGCGGCGACATCGAAGATTCTGTTATAAACCACGTACCGGGTGACCTCAGGGTCATTGTCTATGACGAAGAAGAAGCCATCTGCAATGGGAACGAAAAGCAACGGCGCTTCACAGACCGAGCCGGCGCACAGGACGGTCAGCATCGAACCGCCGAGCGCGTATGAAGTGCAATTGAAAACTTACGAGCAAGGCGTTCAGCTTTTTTCGCAACGCAAGCTGCTTGAAGCATGCGCGTGTTTCAATGAGGCAGCCAAAGGACCGGCTCCGCATATCGCGGATAAGGCGCGGTCTTATGAGCGCGTTTGCGAACAGAGGACCGCAGCCGCGGAGACGCCGATATCGACGGCCGAGGATCATTTCAACTACGGCGTGGAACGGCTTAACGCTCGAGATGTAGAACGGGCCAGACAGCATTTCGACCACGCTCTGACGCTTCAACCCGACGCCGACCATGTGCTTTATACAATGGCCCTGTGCTGCGGGCTCGCGGGAGATGGGGCCGGCGCGTATGAGAATCTGAAACGTGCTATCGAGCTGGAGCCGAGAAACCGAATACTCGCCCGCCAGGACCCGGAATTCCTCGCTCTCTTCTCCCAGGTTCCGGCGCTCCGCACGCTGCTGGCGCCCGAGCATTCCGAAGGCTTCTGATCAGGGGTTCCGAGTAGCGCGGGCCGGCCGATCATGACGGGCCCATTGAGAGTGGTTTCGATCGGCGGGGGCCATGGTCTCTCGGCGCTGCTTGAAGGACTGAGAAAGTACACCCATCCGCAACACACTCCAAAGGGCGGGGATGAGCCGTTCATCGATATCACGGCAATCGTGACGGTGACCGACGACGGCGGCAGTTCCGGACGCCTTCGGCGCGAATTCGATGTACTGCCTCCAGGCGACATCCGCAATTGCATGGTGGCCCTTTCCGATGACGGCGCGCTGCTCTCCAGGCTCTTTCAATATCGCTTCAAGGCGGGCCGCGGGCTCAAGGGCCATAGCTTTGGAAATCTTTTCCTGACTGCACTTACCGATATTACGGGCGATTTCCCCGATGCCGTCCGCAGTTCGGCGGAAGTTTTAAAAATCGCCGGCCGCATTTTTCCTTCGACAGCCGCGAACGTTTCGCTGGAAGCCGTGCTCGACAACGGCGCCGTCGTTAGCGGAGAAACCCGCATCAGCCGGAGCCGCAGCCGCATCTGTGAAATTCGTTTGCGGCCGAGTCGCGCGCGTCCGCTTAAAGAAACGCTCGATGCCATTGCGCGCGCCGATCTGATCACTCTGGGACCGGGGTCACTGTTCACGAGCCTGATCCCGAATCTGCTGGTGACGGGGATTCCCACGGCGATCCGGCGATCAGCCGCTTTGAAAGCGTATTTCGTGAACATGATGTGGCAACCTGGCGAGACGACGAACTTCTCAGCTTCAGACCATCTGCAGGCGTTGCACGACCACGCGGGAGGCAAGCTGGTGGACTGCGCAGTCCTGAACAGTTCGCGTATCCCGCCCGCGACGCGCCGGCGCTATGCGGAACAGAACGCGGCGCCAGTGGAATGCGACATTCCCGAACTCGAGGGCATGGGAGTCGAAGTGCTGGCCGCGAATCTGCTGCAGAAAGGACCCAAGGTACGGCATAATCCGGACGCGGTGGCGCGCGTCGCGGTGGACCTCGCGTTGAGAGGTCGGGAGAAGCGGATGGCTGGATTGCGACACTGAGTGACAGAGATGTTCAACGATACAGAGCGGGACACCGCAGTCGTAATTCTCGCCGCGGGGCAGGGTACCCGCATGAAGTCCCGCATGGCTAAGGTGCTGCACCGGGCCGGGGGCAAACCGCTGGTGCGGCAGGCAATCGATACCGCGATGGAGATCGCCCCGCCCGAACGCATCTTCGTCGTTGTCGGCTATCAGGTGGATCGGGTTCGCGCCGAGGTGGAGGCCGCCGGCGCGCGCGCTATTCATCAGATCGAACAACTGGGCACCGGCCACGCGGTGATGTGCGGCGAAGCGGAACTGACCGGACTGGGCGGACGCCTGATTGTATTTGTCGGGGATTGCCCTTTGGTTCGTGCGGCTACCCTGACAGAACTGGCGGAAATGCAGAGATCGAGCGGGTCCGCGGCTACGGTCATAACGACTGAGGTAGAGGACCCCACGGGGTACGGCCGTATTATTCGGGACGCCGTCGGCGGAGTCGAGTCGATCGTGGAGCAGGCAGCGGCGACGCCCGAACAGCTTGCCGTCCGCGAGATTAACTCAGGCATCTTCTGTTTCGATTCCGCGGCGCTCTGGAAGCACATTCATGAAATCCGTCCGGACAATCCGGCGGGCGAATACTATCTGACCGACATGGTTTCGATATTGAAACAGGCGGGAAGGCATGTCTCAGCGCTGAAAGTTGCGGACGCGAGCGAGCTTCTGGGAATCAATAATCGGATCGAACTGGCGGCGGCGGATCGCATTCTGCGCGGGCGCAAGCTGCGGGAACTCATGCTTGACGGCGTCACGATCGAGCAGCCGGAGACCGTGACCGTGGACGCCAATGTGAGGGTCGGGATGGATAGCGTGATCGGCCCTTTCGCTCAGATTACCGGCGACACTGTGATCGGCGAGAACTGCCGCATTGGCGCGTCGTCGATTATCGACAACTCCGTCCTGGGCGAGGGCGTCGAGGTGCTTCCGTTCTCGGTAGTTACTTCATCGAAGCTTGACGCGCGAGCGCAGGTGGGACCTTACTCGCGTTTACGACCCGGCGCGCATCTGGAAGAAGGCGCCCATGTGGGGAACTTCGTCGAATTGAAGAATACGCGGCTGGGCGCGGGGTCGAAATCGATGCATCTCGCTTACCTGGGAGACTCGACGATCGGGAAAAAGGTCAACATCGGTGCGGGTACGATCACGTGCAATTACGACGGAAGCAAGAAGTATCCCACGGTGATCGGCGATGGCGTGTTTGTGGGCAGCAATTCAACTTTAATTGCTCCGGTGGAAATCGAGGAAAGCGCTTACATAGGGGCGGGAAGCGTGATCAACCATAAGGTGCCGGCGAAGGCGCTGGCGCTTGGCCGTTCGCGGCAGGTGAATAAAGAAGGCTGGCGCGGGCGGAAGTAAGTCTTACAGCCTGTTGATCAGACTGGCAACGTATCCTGCCCCGAAACCGTTATCGATATTCACCACGGTTACGTTACTCGCGCAACTGTTCAGCATTCCGAGAAGCGCCGCGAGCCCGTTGAAGCTTGCGCCATAACCGACGCTGGTCGGAACCGCGATGACCGGCACGGCCACGATGCCGCCGACAGCGCTGGGCAGCGCGCCTTCCATGCCTGCGCAGACGATCACGACGCGGGCTTCGCCCAGGCGTTCGCTGTTCGCCATAAGCCGGTGAATACCGGCCACTCCGACATCGTGAATCGAGTCGACCTGATTGCCCATCGTTTCAGCGGTGACTTGCGCTTCTTCGGCGACCGGGATGTCGCTCGTTCCGGCGCACACGACGGCGATCTTTCCCTTGCCGTGAAGCGCGCGGTCGCGCCAGTAACGAATGGCTCCGGAGAGCGGAAAATATTCACCGCCGGGCAGTTCGTGCAATACGCGCTCCGCCATGGCGGGGCTGGTCCGGGTAATCAGAACGTTTCCGCTTCGCTCAAGAAGGCTACCCGCTATGGCAATGACGTGGTCAATGGACTTGCCGAGCCCAAAGATCACTTCGGGAATGCCGTGGCGCAGGGCGCGATGATGATCCACTTTCGCGAAGCCCAGGTCTTCGAAGGGCATGTGCTTCAGGCGATGCATTGCAGCGTCGACATCCGCCGCGCCCGTACGCACGTCCTCAAGTAAACCGCGAAGAAGATCTTCCGTCATCCGATAAAATGGTAGCTTCACGAAACTTATGGCCCCGCGATGTTCCTGAAACGGCTTCGGCTGACGCTCGACATGATCAAGTTCGAGCACTCGGTTTTTGCGCTGCCCTTTGCGCTCACCGGTGCGCTGCTGGCACTTCGCGAAAGCGGACTCGACGTGCCCGGCGCTTGGGGGCCCGTTATGTGGAAAAAGCTGTTCTGGATTGTCGTCGCCATGGTTGGGGCGCGTTCGGCGGCGATGGCGTTCAACCGTCTGGCGGATGCCGAGATTGACGGCCGGAATCCGCGCACGAAGGTCCGTCATATTCCGGCGGGCCTGCTTTCCCGCACTTTCTGCTGGGGCTTCACGCTGGTCGCGAGCGCGGTTTTCTTCCTCGCGGCCTGGGAACTCAATACGCTTTGCTTCCGCCTCGCTCCCGTCGCGCTTGCGATTGTGTTGGGTTACTCATACACCAAGCGTTTTACGCAGTTCTCGCATCTCGTTCTCGGGTTTGCGCTCGGGATCGCTCCGGCGGCCGCGTGGATCGCAGTGCGCGGTACGCTCGATCCGCGCATCCTGTGGCTCACTGCCGCCGTGATGTTCTGGACAGCGGGCTTCGACATCATCTATTCCTGCCAGGACTACGAATTCGACAGCGCGCTTCAGCTTTACAGTGTGCCGCGCTTCTTCGGGATCCGCAGGGCGCTCCTGATCGCCCGCGCGCTGCACGTGCTGATGATCGTTTCGCTCGGGATGCTGGTTTGGGAGCTGAAGTTGGGAGTGCTGAGCGTCGCCGGCATCACGGCCGTGGCCTGCCTTCTGATTTACGAGCACGGAATCGTAAAAGCGAACGATCTTTCGCGCGTTAACGCAGCGTTCTTTACCATGAACGGCTGGGTAAGCGTGTTATTCTTCGTTTTCTGGGCAGCCGATATCCTGCTGATTCATCAACATATATGATCGTCACTTTTGAAGACAGGCGGCTTGAACGGGTTCGCGAAAAGGTGGAAGCCGGGGAACGGCTGTCCTACGAAGACGGCGTCTCGCTCTATCGATCGAGCGATCTGCTCGCTCTCGGATACATGGCGAATATCGTGCGCGAGCGGATGCACGGAGACGTTACTTACTTCAACGTCAACCGCCATATCAATCCGACGGACGTTTGCGTTGCCAGCTGCCGCCTGTGCGCCTTCGGCAAACAGAAGCGCGATCCAACTTCTTACACGATGTCGCTCGAGCAGGTTTGGGAGACCGCGGGTAAGGGCTGGAGCGAGGCGATTACCGAGTTCCATATTGTCGGCGGTTTGCATCCGGAATTGAATCTCGACTGGTTTTGCCAGATGCTGCGCGGTTTGAAGGAGCGGTTTCCGCAGATTCATCTGAAGGCCTTCACGATGGTGGAGATCGGTTACTTTGCGCGGCGCGAGAAGATACCGGTGCGTGAAGTTCTGATTCGGTTACGCGACGCGGGAATGGATTCGATGCCGGGCGGCGGCGCCGAAGTCTTCAGCGAGCGGGTTCGGCGCATCATTTGCGACCACAAGCTGACCGGCGACGAGTGGCTCGATACCGCGCGGACGGCGCACGAGCTCGGGCTGCACTCGAACTGCACGATGCTTTACGGGCATATCGAGAACGAAGAAGATCGTGTGGATCATCTGGTCCGGCTACGCGGATTGCAGGATGAGACGCGGGGGTTCGTTACGTTTATTCCGCTGGCGTTTCATCCCGATAACACGGCGCTCTCACATATCCCAAAGACGACTGGCTTCGACGATCTTAAGAACATCGCCGTCGCGCGGTTGATGCTTGACAACATTCCGCACATCAAAGCGTACTGGATCATGATGACCCCGAAGGTGGCGCAGGTGGCGTTACGCTTCGGGTCTAATGATATCGACGGTACTGTAGTGGAAGAGAAGATTTACCACGAGGCAGGCGCAACGACGTCACAGTCGATGCGCCGCGGAGAGCTGCTTCGCCTGATCAAGCTGGCAGGGCGCACGCCTGTAGAACGCGACACACTTTACCGGCCCGTCCAGAGAACGGAAAACGCCTTTACCGTTCTGGTTTGATGTTACGTCTGTCCGCTTAACCTGTTTTTTCGTTGTCTCTCCAACAAACGGATTGATCGATCTTTGGCAGCGTCCGCGAACACGACTCGGCATCGCGGTAACAGGCCTCTTTTCGATTGTGATTGCGGCGGAGGGAATTCAGCTCAATCTTGTGGGCCTTCAACAGACGAGGCTTTTGGTTGGTCGAGTAATTGATGCTATCGAAGGGGTGTGATCTCGCCCCAGACGGCGCCATTGAAGAGGCGTCCGGTTTGATGACGGTGCAGCCGCGCCTGCAGATCCCTGAAGGCGCATACACGATTAGCCCGGGCAGCAGTCCCGGGTATGGAATGTCGTAGACTTCTTCTCGGATAAGTTGCATCTCGTTCGCGTTAACCGAGGGTAGTCCTATCCGCGTCGCCCGTTGCGGCTATAACACCCAGTACTATACTTTCTTTCGAAAGTGGGATCCAAGGTCAGGTGCGGGATCCAGCTGCGATTTCGGTGAGGATGGGTGAGAACGTTCAAAACCAGAACGTTCATGCGTTTTGCCGACAAAGCTGATATTACGGATGCGGTGCAGGGCGGTGGCCGAGGCGAAACGGGGTTTGGTCGCGGCGGATCTCGGCGGCGGAGCGATCAAGCAGCGGATTGCGCGGCCTGGCCAAGGGAAATCGGGCGGATTTCGAACGCTGATCGTGTTCCGGGCGAGTACTCGAGCGGTCTTCGTCCATGGCTTCGCGAAGAACGAGAGAGACAAACATCGAGCGGGACGAACTGGTCGCGCTTAAGAAGCTTGCCCGTGAACTGCTGGAATATGACGAGAAGGCGATTGCGAGCGGTGACGTCGGGAGCGCTGGTGGAGATGACCTACGATGAGAAAACAATACCGTAGTCCCCTTATGGGGTCGATCCATGAGACCGCGGAAGGTCTGCATGCGGCCGGAGTGATGGACAAGCGGACGATGCGTGAATTCGATGAATTGTGCCTCACGCCGGTCCTTCCGCTGAAACCAAGCGAAATCCGCGCGCTGAGACTGCGGGAAGGCGCGAGTCAGGCGGTGTTCGCGCGAGATCTCAACGTGACCACCGGGCTGGTGAGCCAATGGGAGCGCGGAGAAAAGCGGCCACGGGGGGTTTCGCTGAAATTGCTTTCGATGGTGGCAAAGAAAGGCCTGCAGCCGGTCGCCTGACTGGACTCACGTTCCGTCCGTTCACGACGCCGAGCGTGCGTACCGTCGGCCGATACGAACAGCTGATCAGGCAGCTCGGCCGCCGGGCCATGTCTGGCGCGGGCTTCGCAATTTTCTTTGGAGGCAGGGTTACCAGCGGGTGTCCGCTCTCTCGCTCACTCCGCTTGAGGTCCTCGAAAATCGCGTCAATGTCTAATTGAAACGCGCCGCGTGTTCTTCGCGAATTTTTCGAATTTCTTCGACAATCGGATCGAGCATGGTTTCGGTCTCCCATCAATTGTTCGGGCGTGCAAAGTACCGGCAAATCATAGCCAAGCTCGGCGGCGGCGCCCACGGGCCTGCCCATGATCTGGGTTTCGTCAGTGTGGCGGCTATGTGCCGGCAATTCCACGTCAACAGGTAATCCATTCCGTGAACTGCGGCGACGGCGACATGGAACGCGTCCTGAACCGATTTCACTGGAATCATCCCGTTTCCGAGGAAACGACGTGCCAGTTCTGTGGCTTCCTTCGTGAACTCCCAGCAGGGGAATGTCCTGCAGTTCCGCGAGCCGCCGTGCAGCAGCCTCGGCATCGCCAGATCCCGCTTCGTCCAGCGCGAGCTCCGAAATATGCAAGTCGAATCGATTTCGATGGGCGCTCCACCATTCCGCGGTCAGTTCCTGATGGGCTGCGACCACGAGATCGCGGCTTGCGCGGGCGGTCAGATAACCTGGGATGGTGGTTTCGAGATTAGACCCTGGGCTTCAGGTAAACGCCTCCGTCTGTTTCGATATAGCCCAGGTCCTGGCAATGTGTTGCCGACGAAGGCCGTTAACTCGACGGTAATGGGTCCGCCGCCGGCTCACCGGTCGTATTTCGGATGATGTCGCAGGCCTTGTGGATCACTTTCCACTTGCGCTTCGTTTCGGCAGCCGTCGTCGAGGCCCATCACGATGAGGAGAGGATCGACGTTTGCCGCCCGCACCTGCTGTGCGCCTCGTCGCAAGCCCCCTTGTCTCAACCCAGCGCCGGTCGCCGGCGCGAAATGCAGGTGGTGCGGGTTCCACTGTTTCGATCAGCGCGAGAGTGGGGCCGACGCGGCGGGCCTGGACCAGTCGCGCCCGCGGGGACGGCGTCGCATGCGGAACCTTCCTGGAATCGTAGAGTGTAATTGTTCGCGGGATGCTCCGCACATGCCTGCACGCACCGCGAATCGCGGAGGCCGCGCCCGTGAGAATCAACGCCGATCTCAACCTGTGATATCAACACCTGTGATACCAACACTGACCTCAATGTAATAGCGTTCCTGCGCAACGCAAAGCCACCCAGACCCGTGAGCAACAACCGGGCGAAACGTACCATCGACCTCCGAACCGCGTGATTATATACTTGACCGCAACCGATATGAGACGCATACTCCTGCCCTTGTCCGTCGCTTTCGTGATGTTCATCGCCGGGACCACTCTCGCCACCAACGTGAAAGGACAGCCGGTCGGCAAAGCCAAAGGCCGCCCCACCCAGGTCAAAGTCGTTACGATGGCGACCGGCCTTAACCATCCCTGGAGCCTCGCCTTCCTCCCCGACGGTGACATGCTCGTGACCGAGCGCAGCGGCAAACTCCGCCTGATGCACGATGGCGCCCTCGATCCCGAACCCATCGCCGGAGTCCCCGCCGTCCACGCCTTACGCCTCTCCGGACTCATGGAAATCCTGCCCCATCCGAAATTCGCCGAGAACCACCTCGTATACCTCACCTATACAAAGGACGTCGGACCCGATATGGTCGCCACGACCCTCGCCCGCGGCCGCCTCGAAGCCCACAAACTCGTCGAGGTGAAAGACATCCTCATCTGCGACCCATGGGCGGGCGACGGAGGCTCCGGCTCCCGCCTCGCCTTCGGAACCGACAGCATGCTTTACATGACCACCGGCGCATCGAACGGTAACGCCGCACAGGAATCAGGCAGCCTCCGCGGCAAGATCCTCCGCCTGCGCGACGATGGCTCTCCCGCGCCCGGCAACCCATTCGAAGGCCGACCTGGGTATAAGGCCGAGATCTATTCCATGGGCCATCGTAACTCCCTTGGCCTCGCCTTCAACCCGGTCACCGGCGACTTATGGAACAACGAAAACGGCCCTTACGGTGGCGATGAGATCAATGTCATTAAACCCGGCGGCAATTATGGATGGCCCAAAGTAAGCTTCGGCCGCGAGTACACCGGCCCCAAAATTCCTAACTTCGCCGAGGGCATGATCGGACCTATCGTCTTCTGGGCCCCCTCAATTGCACCTTCCGGTATGGCCTTCTATACCGGCGACCGCTTCCCGGGCTGGAAGAATAACGTCCTTGTGGGAGCGCTGCTGGGTGGCGCCGTGCAGGGAGTAGGACACCTCGAGCGAATCACCTTCGATCAGAACTGGGACGAAACCGCCCGGCAGTCTCTACTTACAGACCTCAAGCAACGCATAAGAGACGTGCGCCAGGGACCCGACGGCCTGGTATATGTCCTGACCGACGAAGACAACGGAGCGTTGCTACGCCTCGAACCAGCTCAGTAACGCTCTTATTGCTGCTGGCACTTGCAGCGAGCGCACAGGAGCGAGACGGGGGTCCGCAAGTGGCACCCGGCCTGCCGGCCCCAAGAACCGCTGACGGGCACCCCGACTTCTCCGGCGTCTACCACGCGCCC
>Ga0206845_1062_pt1 | contig 36978 bp, 18 predicted proteins | sample Alteio_BWOrgCont_19_FD_152887 | JGI IMG/M metagenome (GOLD analysis project Ga0206845, IMG submission 152887) | Enriched cells from forest soil in Barre Woods Harvard Forest LTER site, Petersham, Massachusetts, United States -... | ecosystem: Environmental > Terrestrial > Soil > Temperate forest >...
ATCCTGCGTCGTCAATCGCCCGATCAACCATGATCAGCGACAGCAATTGCATGGGGTCGATCGAACTCAGAGCGGTCGGCGGAATTCCATATTTGAGCGGATCGAAAGGAACGTCGTCGATGAAGCCGCCCCATCGGGTATAAATCTTGTCTTTGGCCTTGCGGTCGGGATCGTAGTAGAGATCAATGTTGAACCGTTCCGCCGGGATCTCGGTGATCGCGTCGACTTTATTGAGCTGATTGGCCCAGAAGGTGCGAACATCGGGCGCTTTCGGCAGAACGCAGGACATCCCGACAATTGCGATGTCGCAGGGTGCTTCGGCGGGCGACTCGTCCTCTGCATTGCCGTGGTCGGGGATCGTAGCGGCCTGCAAATACGCGTCGCCGCCACCCGAAACCTCAACATGAAGGTCTCGTATGGAGCACACCCGGTCCCGCAGCGCGGCGACCTGGCCGATCATATACATGCCTTCGCGGTGTTGATCCTCGAGAGAGACCTCAACGTATCGCGATCCTGAAGCCGGGTCGCTGTTCCGGGTGATGCCCTTGCTGGCGACTCTGAGACGGCCGAGATTCAGTTGTTCGAGTTCTTCGCGGACTGTTTCGTGCGGCTTGTGCGCACTGGCGAGCATCCTCCGGGCTTCAAGGAACGTATCGTAGAAAGGCGTTTCCGCGCAACGAGTGGCATGGCCCGGACCGGTTTCAAGAACAACGGTCTGCGAGCAATTCATCGCCACTTCCTGGAACGACTGCACGATCGCGCCGGCTTCCACCGCCTCGCGGGTGAAGAGATACGCCGTGCCCATGAGTACTCCGACTCGGACGCCGCGCTCGACCAGTGGCCCGGCCATGGCAGCCACCATTGCCGTCGACATTGCATCGTGAATGCCACCGGCGAACGCGATGTGGAACTCCTCGCCAGGAATACCACTCTTGATCGCTCGGAGTAATACCTCGATCATGCTTTCCCAAAGCACGAAACTGGTGCGAGGACCGATGTGCCCGCCGCACTCCCGGCCCTCAAAAATAAATCGGCGAGCGCCGTCGCGAACGAAGAGCTCCAGCAGCGCTGGAGCGGGTACATGGAGATAGCACGTAGTTCCTTCACGCTCGAGACGCGCGGCCTGATCGGGGCGGCCGCCGGCGATGATCGCGAACGGTGGACGGAATTCGCGTGCGACTTCCAACTGCTCGGCCCGCAAATCGGAAGGAACGAACCCAAGAATGCCGATGCCCCAGGGACGGTCTCCAACGATGCGGCTGGTCTCGGCAAGCAAATCGCGCACCTGAGGACCTCGCAAAAGCGCCAGGGCCAGGAAGGGAAGGCCACCTCCCTCGGCAACGGAAGCCGCGAATCCCGCGGCGTCACTGACGCGAGTCATAGGGCCTTGCAGAACGGGGAACTCGGTCCCATGGGAACGTGCGAGAGCCGAACCCGGAGCGAGAGGAGAGTGTTGACGCGCCGAGGCCACATGATCCGCTATGGATTCCCTCAATCCGGTTAACAGAGCGGAAACGTTTCCAAAGCGCGCAGCCAGCGGGGCGGCAAATGCGCTATCCTGGCCGAGCGGCCACATCCAGTCCTCTGCTTTTTCCCAGTTAATCCGCTTGCGCAGCGCGTCGCGCCATTCCGGTCCGCCTTCGGAGAGCGGCTTTACGCTCAGTTCGCGTTCGAGTTCCAGCAGACCCTCGATTGAGACAAGCCCCGGCCGGCGATACAAACGAAAAAGCGAACCCAATTCGCGGCCCAGGGTGACCGTTTCGTCTCCCTCGATGCGCTCAACCGCCGTGCGGACCGCAGGCGGAAGTGAAGACTCCGTCAGCAGAAGTAACTGGTTGTCTAATACTACGCCGGCGGCTCCCGCCACGTAACATGCCGCCGAGGAGTGCAAGCCGATACCGCCATGCGCCCAGACCGGCATCGCAAACTCACGAAGTAAGCGCTGGAGAAGAATAAATGTGGTCTCTTCGCCGACGGCTCCGCCCGCCTCCTGGCCCTTGGCAATCAATCCATCGACAGGCCAGGCTGATGCGGCCCGCGCCTGATTTTCGCTCGTGACCTCAATGAGCAAACGCTTCGATTTCGCGCGGGCCGCCTTTATAACATCTTTGTATCGACCCTCATTCGACCCGGTTGAGACGAGAACTATACAATCCACGTCAGGCAGGTCAGTTAGTAACTCAGCAGTAACTGGAGAATCAATTTCAAGTTTTATTCCGAACGAGCCGCGAGCGTAGCGGAAGACTCGCTCAAGCGCCCTTCGAATTGCGGAAATATCGGAAATACACTCGCAATTCAGAATGCCCGTTGCGCCACAGCGGCTGGCGGCAATCGCAATTCCGCCATCCAGCAGGCCCACAACGTTGGAAAAAACAAAGCCAAACTCACCGCTCTCTCGGCTGTGTAGAATCGATTTCATATTTCCTCCGATCACTGCAGGCAGCCACACTCTTCCGGAGCGCGGCCTCCCGCCGGAAGAGATTGAGTGACACTTGTGGCTATATAGTTACATCGCTTCCGTTTAAAAGAAATGACCAGTTACGTTCTGGTTCTGTGCATAGCGAGGCACGAGGAGATGCGCGAAGTTCGCCCCGCTGCCTGGAAGAGCGTGCGCCCGGTTAAGAATCAGCGTAACCGGGAACACCTGATTTTAAAGTCCATCAGCGGTGCCTGTCAAGATTTCTAATGTTTGCGCCACTTTAAGACGCGTGGTGAAGGTAAGCGCGGAGCCTGTACTCAACGCTATAATTGTTCGAATGCGCTGGCGGCGGGCTCCTTATTCATGGGCCTTATGCCAGGCTCAAGCCGTATCGAAAGTCGACTTTATGAGCCGATTCCTGTTCACGACATGGCCGTTCCCCGGTCACGTAATTCCGCACGTGACGATCGCGCAGGCCTTGATCGGTAACGGCCATGAGTGCGCGTTTTACACGGGGTCCCGCGCCGGTAAGGTGCTGAATACAGTGGCAATTCGGCATTTCCCCTTCCAGCGGCTCAACGAAGACGAACTCTGGAAACTATTGTTCGAAGAGCAATCGGGATTCATACACTGGCGCGATTTCTCGCGTTTCCAAAGCTTGATGCGTTCGTGGCTGCTGGAGACTATTTCGAGTCAGGTCGAGGACCTGCTCCCGATCCTTGAAGACTGGAAACCAGACGCGATTGTTTGCGACCCGACCATGTGGGGGCCGATACTAGTACTGCACGAAAAATATAGAATTCCCGTAGCGGTTTCCTGTTATTTTGCGTGTAAAGTACCAGGACCCGATATGCCGCCATTCGGTCTGGGATTGCCCTTGCCGAAACACGCCTGGGATCGCTCGCTTTACCGGTTGATTACGAAATTTGTGGACTTTGCGTCGAGGGGTTTCCGGCAGAGGGCCAATGATATCCGGCAGAGCTTCGGCCTGCCGCCGATTCAGGTTCCGGTTTCGGCATTCGCCGGAACGATGCCCTTGTACATGGTGCCCTGTTCGCCGGAATTCGATTATAATCGCCGCAATTTACCAAAATCCGTCCACTATATCGGACCGTTGTTGTGGAAGGCTCGCGAGGAAAGTTCTGCCGCAGACTTTTCTACGCTCCGAAGCGACCGTCCCTGGATACACATTACAGAAGGAACGATCCACGTCCAGGCGCCCCTCGTGCTAAGCGCCGCGGCTCGCGGTTTAGGGGATCTGCCCATGGAAGTCATCATGACCACAGGTGGCAATCGCGAACCTTCGGAGCTCGAGATCGGCCCCATGGCTTCGAATGTTCATCTGTACCGCTGGGTCTCTCACAGCGACCTGCTCCCCCGGATCGCCGTCCTCGTTACCACCGGCGGGGCGGGCTCAGTTCTGGCGGCGCTCAATGCGGGTGTTCCTATGGTGGTGGTGCCGACCGAATGGGACAAGCCGGAAGTGGCGCAGCGGGTAGTCGAATCCGGCGCAGGTATTCGCCTTTCACCCCAAAAATGCACACCCGCAAATCTCAGGGACGCGGTCGAGAGGGTCCTGCGGGAAAGCTCGTTCCGGGAAAATGCCATGCGGCTACAGGCTTCTTTTTCGAGATTCGGAGGACCCTCTCAAGCGGTTGATTTACTTGAAGGGCTGGTCAGCGAGCAAAAACGCACTCAAGAGTACGTCAGTTTATAGCTTTAGAATCCAGATGCTCCCCGACGTTTCGTCCTTATCGGAGATCAGGTAGAGCGCCAGCGACTTTCCGTCCGGACTCCACGAACTGTCGGCCGGACCGATTCCCGGGCTGAACAGCAACGAACCGGGAGTATGGCAGTTGACGAGCATTCGAGGGTTCGAGCCGTCTAAATTCATAATCCAGAGGTTCAACGACCTGGCGTCCGTGTTTCGGGTGGATGCCCATACAACGTGGTTTCCATCAGGCGATAGTTGCGCGTGCTCATTCCAATCGTGCGGGGTTCGCGTAAGGTTGACTGTCTGTCCACTCGCAAGGTCCATCGCAAAAATGTCGCTCATCCCTGTCTCTACTTGAGCGGTGAAGATGATTTTCCTGTCATCAGGGGTGAAGCCGTGGCTTTCGTAAAATCTCCGTACTGGTCCTGGAGCATAGGTGCGAATATTCGTCAGGCGCGGTGTGCCCATGGCCACTTCGAAATCGGCGATTTTCATCTCCCAGATTCCTAATTTCCCCGAGGGTTTCACCAGTTGAGTCCAGAGCAGCTTACTTCCGTCGTGTGAAAAGTGCGGATGAAGGACGCCACCCGCGGGGAGTCTCGGCACGTCCACAAGTTTCCAGTAGCGGTTCCCCGAAGCGTCCATCAACCACAAATCATTCGCGACGCCTCTGCCTGGTGCGGCAAGATTGTTGAGAAACGGTAGCGCGCGGTCCTTCTCCGCCTGAAAAACTATGTATCGACCGGACGGGTGCCATGCCGGATTTCCTTTATGCTTTTGGGGCGCATCGGGTTTGCCGCAGGTCAGGCATAATTCCCCCCTGCCGTCCGGACCAATGACCCACACCTGGTAGTAGCCATCTCGGCCCTTACGGTCGAACGCGATGCGATTTTGGTTTGACCAGTCGACCCGTCCACCATCGGAGACAAGCAGTCGGGCATCGAGCCTGGCGGTCGGAGACGTTGCTCGCGAATCATCACGTCCGATTGCCGGCGCCTGCTGCGCCACCGCCCGTTGCCCTGAAACGTCAAAGACAATCGCGGTGATTGTCAACGTCGCGAGCAGGTAAAGTCGGCGCATACCGTGCATGAGCAAATCAGAAGCCACTCCAGGTTTCAGAAACCGGGAGATGTCAGATTAGAAATTTGTTTATTGAAACGCAAGCTGTACGGGGTTGGCGGGAACGCCATCCACCGAAAGGTTTATCGTTACAGTGCCACTGCCGGCAAACGTTTGAGGGACCAGCATATTTACCTGGTCGAGACCCAATAATGTGCTTTGCGCGCCTGAATACTGGACGATCAGGTTCTGCCCGCCGGCCGTTGCGGTCACGGTAGATGAATTGCCGTGACGGAGTCCCGTTCCATAGAGTTCAACGACCACGCTTGAATTCGCAGCCAGGGGTATCGGTGCGGGAACGCATGTGCCGGCACCCCCTGGGCACGCGAATACATATGCGGGAGGGGACACAGAGCCCCCGGTAACCGTCACATAGGTAGCAGCCGCCACGCCTGACCCAGTGCCATTCGCGGTGAATATCCCAGGGTTAACCGCAGCGACCTGCACGGATCCGCCGGCAACCATAAATCCGTCGCGGAATACGGAAACGGTCGCGGTTCCCGGCGCGGCTCCTGAGGGAACGTAATAATTCACCTGTCCGGCCGAGACGTAATACAGTTGCGTCGGAAAGCTTGTGTTGTTGGCATCCGTGAACGTCACATTCGTCGTTCCCAGCGCGTCCGGGACGGGCGTCAGCGTGGCAGGCACAGGCGTCACGCTCATATTCCGGCTGAATAAAGCGATGATTGCGTCGGGCGCGATTGCGCCGCCGGCGTAACTTGCTGTCGAAACCTGAGCTGCGGGCGCAACAATCTCGATACTAAGATCCGGGCCAGAGTTCCCGAAATTGTCAGTAACTACGTAACCGAGGAAGCGCGTCCCATCGGGACTCCATGCGGACGTAGCGGCCGCAACGGACGAACTCTGGGACTCAGGAAATCCGGGATTATTGAACCAGGTCAGCCGTCGCTTGTTGGAACCGTCGACATTCATTATCCAGTAGTCGCTCTTCTCATTGTTGGCAGCCAACTGTATTCCCGTGCTTGATATCCACACTATGTGGGCGCCATCCGGGGATAAATCGGCGTGCTCGTCCCAGTCATTGGGCGTATTCGTAAGGTCCACAAAAGCCCCGGTGGCGGGAGTAAACACATAAATATCGGCTCCATACCACTTCTGCGCCGGGTCCGGATTTGCGCACAGATATACCGACTGGTCGTCGAGCGAGAATCCGTGCGTCTCGTAAAAGCGAGGCATGATACCGGGCTGATATGTCTTGACGTTTTGCAGGGAAGGAACCCCACTGTTGTAGACGAGATCGGCAATCTGAACCTCCCACGTCCCAAGCGGCGAAGGTGCGGGATTCACGAACTGCGCCCAAGTCACCTGAGTTCCGGCATGATTGAAATGCGGGTGTAACACGCCGCTGTTCATTGCGGGAACATTGGTCAATGGGTAGAATACGGTCCCCTTTACATCCATTACCCAGACGTCGTTGAAAAGTCCGGATCCGGGAGATGCGAGCTGATTAAAAACGGATGAGGTGCCAGCCTTCTCAACCTGAAAAACAATCCATTTTCCACTGAAATCGAAACTGGGATTGCCTTTATGCAGACCGGGCAATACCGTCGAATTACAAGTGAGACACTGATCGTTTGAACCGTCCGGATTCATCGTATGGACGTCATAATATCCGTTTGCGGATATCGTGTCATATGCAACGAGATTCAGCTTCGCGGACCAGTCAATCCGGCCGCCCTGACCATTCGGACGAATCGGAGTTATACCCGGATAAGTAAACGCGGCGGTCTGCGCAAAACAACTGGTCGCAAGCAAAAAGATTCCCGGAACGCTCAGTTTCATCTCAATTACACCCTCCCGGGCGGATCATAAGCGTGCGTCCGTCCGGCAACCGGAAGCGGTTTTGAATCGATTGAACGAATGACGCGGAATGGTTATTCAGCGTTTCGCGGCCCCGGTCAGGATCGACGTCATCCTCGGGTCTTCAATGTTATTTTCTAATCGAATGGCGGACACAAACTCCTTCATCGCTGCCAGCGCCTGCATTCTGGAGGGCTCGCCGAGACCCAATGGTGAAGAGGCCCTTTCGATCAGATGGCTCCATAGCGGTGAAAGCTTGATGCTCATCAGAGACGGGTTATTGGTGGGAGCCCGTTTCCACGTCCAGTAGGCCCAGCCGACAACGTCATTGTCCGGGCGATCAAAAAGGCCCACGGTACTCTCAATCATCTCGTAGGTATTAACGCCGAATTCACCGCACCACAAGGGAATCCGCTGAGTTTTCGCAAGCCGGCGGTAGCTGTCCAGGCGCTGAGCGCGGTCGTCCCGTTTGAGGGTATACATGTGAAAACTGTAAGCCTCATTGCCGGAAAGCGATCCGGAGAACATTGAGAAGTCCGACGCAAACCTCCCGCCCTCGAGAAAAATCAAATGAGAGGAGTCTACTTCGCGGATGCCCGCAATAACCCTCCTGTACAAGCTGAGAAGCTGATCGCCGCCGGGAGCATCCGGCTCATTTAACACATCGTAGGCGGCGATGATGGCCCGGTTTCGATAACGTCCTGCGATCGTCTTCCACAACTCGACTGTACGGGCCTGGTTATTCGTCGAATTCCACAACTGCCCTCGACCCTGAGGATCGGATGTGAAGACCGCCGACTGACCGCCGGGCGCGGAATGAAGATCGAGAACCAGATATACGTGATACTTCTCAGCCCAGGAAATAAGCCCGTCCAGTATGCGCCACCCTGTATCGCCGTTGAAGATGGAACTGTTCATCGGCACGCGAACGACGTTAAATCCAAGCTCCCCGATTCTCCGGATATCCGCTTCGGTAATGAAATTGTCGTAAACGGCTTCGCGGAAGCGAGCCGCTTCGGCCGGCCCTACGATTCCTTCCAGACGCCCGGAAAGTTTGGACTCCGAAGCATCGAGGTGGCCGCCCCACATCCACGGCTCCCAGAGCAGCCACCCGCCAAGATTAACGCCTCGCAGTTTCAGGGGACGGCCGGATCCGTCGACGATCTGATCATCGACCCGATGAACCATTCGGTTTTGGCGTGGAGGTGTTTCAGCAGCCGGGCACAGTTGCCCAGAAACGGCAAAAATCAAAACTACGTGAGGCAAATATCGGAACGTCATGGATTATAGAAGCTGCTCATTCGAAAGCTCCGGTACGCCGCCGCCGGAATACTCTCCAGATTGAAGGCCACACCTGCAGCCGAGAGCTCGAGATCGATTGAGTACGGAAACAGACCAGGGTTAAGCCAGCCCGACATAAAATTGTAACCGCCATTCGCCAATAACTGTACAGAACCGAAGGCTGCCGAATAAACAGCCAAATCGACATTAACCACCAAAGACGCAGTGAAATTTGTCTCGTCGAGCTGCAGCACCTGTCCGCGACTGTTTTCCGTCAACCCGGGATTCTGTGCAACACGCGTGTTGCCATTGTCGTAAACAGAAAGCAAACTCGTCCCGCCGTTCTCGTAAGTTGCATCATGCTGGTGAGTAAACCAGGGATACGGGTCGGACGAGTTCATTTTGAAATCGCCTTGCATTCCGAGGCGCCAGAGGACATTACCGGTGCCATTTCCATTACTGTAATCGATCTTTACAACCCAATCCTGGTTCCGAAGAGAAACGATCAGATTACCGTCCGCGGGAATATAGTTGATCGAGTTCGCATGCAGCCAGTCGTTTGCGGTACTGGTGAGCGCCAGAGGCGGACAGCCCGGATCGGTGTTCGTACAGATTTCTCCGAGTATGGCGGTTCTCGAAACGTCAAGGTGGTCGAAGGCATTCCAAAACCACACCAGCTGCCAGTTCTGATCCAGGATCAGCACAATGTTCCCGAGGATGTCGACGGGAGCAGTAGATCCCTGTGTTCCCGCCGGGTAAACTCGTTCCAGACTGGCAAGAACCGCTGTATCTCCGTTCGGAAGGCGGACCGCCTCATGATTGAATGAGTCAATGGCTTGCGGTTCGCCCATTGCCGCGAGTTGCTCGGAGATTCGAGATGCCGTGGTTTCCCGCACCACGTTCCCCGCGAGGTCTATCTCACGAAGAAGTTGGCCACGACCGTTCATGGGGTCGCTTCCGTCTGAACCTGTAAGGAGCATGGTTCCGCCGGTCACTGGCCGCTGCAGGATGCCAACCGAAGGATTGTACCAGGTTACATTCCCCAGGAAGTCCGTCGCTACTGCTCTCGGGTAATACAGAGTATAGCTGTGAAGAAGAATATCCTGAGTCAGACTGCTCTGCCCAGTCGGTTGCGCTAATACATCGAAATTCGGGAGCTGGATGGAGGCGGGGATTGATCCCGTCGTAAATGACAACGTGCGGCTCACTGTAGTTTTCGATCCGGTAATTACTTCGTGATTCAACTGATATGTCGTACTCGCGCGCATCCCTGCCAGATAAAAATTCATGCTGGTGCCAGCCTGACACGGCACCACTGAAGTGTATTGCGAGTAAGCCTGAGCTGCCCGCCAGACCTCGACAAAGATTGAACTGCCGACCGGACATGGCGGGGCACTGTAAAGGGCGACAAGCGGGTGGGCAGTCGCGCTCACAACCGCCTGAGTCGCGGATGCGAGAGAAGTAACCTGATAACCAACGACGGACACCGCAGTGGCCTGTGTGGAGTTGTTCCTCGCGGTAACCTGAATTCGAAACCAGCCATCATATTGGGCGGGCGTCCACGCAAACGTGTTCGACGCCTCATAATCCCGAACAATCATTAATGGAGCGGCGGCCCTCGCCACGCTGAATCTGTAGCTAAAAGCGCCACTATTCGTATCTGTGGCGGTTGCCTGCCAGGTCACCGTTGTCCCGACCGGCTGCGGGGACGTGGGGCCTGCTGTTAACGTGACTTGAATCCTGGCCGAAAGGCTAAACGCGCAACTGAAAAAAAGGCAACCCGCCAACAGAGCGCGGTACGGTTTCATCGGAAGCAAAATGTCGAATGTCCCCCTCGGAGCCGTTACTGTAGCATGCGCGATTGGCGGGCGTCAAAGGACAACCGACTCATGATTGAAGGGCGCCGCCCTCCTTACGGCGGCACGCGCGAGGCCGGCTACTGCACGGTGATCAGTGCGGAACTCTGCGTGCTCTGACCTTTCGACGGTCGCGCTCAGGGGGTCGTCACCAGCGGCAACATTAGGGAAATTACGTTATGTTGATATAGTCCCGATTCCGTAAGTCCCGCAAACAAGGTCCGCACGACTACAGCTTCCACCGATATGCAATCTGATTGGCTGCCATTGCGGCCTGCAGTACCAGGTACCCGGTTGGCGAGGGCGGCGTCCTGAGCATCTGGTGGAAAGGGGATGCGCAAGGGTGACGCCATTGCCGCAAGCCCTTAATATCAGACGGTGTGAGCCAGGACGAGCGCCGTGTCTGCTGCAACTGGTGTGTCGCCGAGGAACCAAACCGCGTAGTCAGAACATTCCACAACCTGCTTCGTCCTGAATCTGCGGAAGACCACGTCGCGGCTTTGAGAGATTCCGCGATGACATCCGGGGCTCAGTCGTGTGCCCCTCCAAGGTTAACGCCCGGAGGGCGACGGTAGCGCCGCTGCTGTCGACTATTTTGGTGGTGGAAGAAGACAGTTGCGGAAGAGCGGCGGAGGCAGGGAAGGAAATCGTCGCGATTAATAAACTTTCACAATTGCTGATTTTGCGTGGATGCCGGTGGAATTTGGCGCCAGAAGCGGCAAGATCTGCGGGCGCGGAAGATTCACCCACGAATGGCCGTCTATGTTGCCGGCGAACCCGAAAATACGCGGTTTGATCTGCGGTAAGGGAAACGAAATTCCGATTTTCGTCTCAATCAGCGGCAGGTAGCCCTGTACTGGTTTGGTACGACGCGGTGACGGATTGCGGTCCGTCCTGGACGTTGTCAAACCGACGACAAGCGCGAATTCGAAACACGTTGAGCCTTATGAGGAAGATATGTCGGCGAGGCGCAATTCGAGACACAACTCACGCCACGCAGATTCATGCGGATCAGGCACCGCTCGCACACCAGTACCAGAATGCATAGCATTGCCAGAGATCGACGGCTGAGTTTCCCTGACCGTGTTAAATTCAAAACTTGAGGTGAGGGGTTAATGCGCGCAGTACTTAAAGGCAGTTTAATTTCACTCACGCTGATCCGTCTGGTGTGCGGCCAATCCGGCCCGGTCATCAGTCCGGCAAGCGTCATCAGCGCGGCTACCTATGCGCCGATGGGCGGTCCGAATGCTGGTTTGGCTGAGGGTTCGTTCATCAGCGTTTACGGCACAAACCTCGGGCCTGCGGCGCCGGTGACCGCTGCTACTCTCCCGCTACAGACCGCTTTGAGCGGGTCGAGCGTAACTATCACGCCGACAGCGGGGGCACCGGTGCAAGCATATATCGATTTCACGTCGAGTGGACAGATTAACGCCATTTTGCCATCGAATACACCCGCCGGACCCGCAAATGTCACAGCCACTTACAACGGCGCTACCAGCCCGCCGATCAAGATCAATGTCGTGGCGTCGAGCTTTGGAATTTTCACGCAGTTTTACGGCGGGGGACCGGCGGCAACCATAAACACAACCTCGGGGCCTCCGTATTTTAATTTAGCTAACAATTCCGCCAATCCTGGCGACGTTATCGAGCTTTACGGTACCGGGCTTGGACCAGTAAGTAGTCCGGATAACAACGCCCCTGGCGCTGTCGTTCCACCAAACGTCTCCGTGCAGGTCCTGTTGGGGAACCAGTTGATAACCCCGGCGTACGCCGGACGGTCCCCCTCGCTCGTTGGGGTGGATCAGATCAACTTTACCGTTCCATCAGATGGTAGTATTCCCGCGAGTTGCTTCGTGCCGATCGCGATTATCGTGAACGGCGTCGCAAGCAACTTTGGAACGCTGGGGGTGGCCGGCACGAATCGGATCTGTCCGCCTCCCTTCGGTTTGACGACATCAAACCTCGAGAGCCTGGAAAATGGCGGCACGATAAACACCGGGCTACTGAATCTGTCAAGCATAACGAGAGAGGCCAGTTCGGGATCCCTTACACTGGACCAGACATTCCAGCAAGCGGGGGGCATTTTTAGCAGCCAGGGAGGTTTAGGTCTTCTGAATCTTGAACAAACACTCGGTGGCGTGCCGCCGGTGAACCCTGCGGGGACGTGCATTGTCGAACAGATCAATGCGCCGGTGCCTCCCACATCCGCCACGCCACCGATTATGGCCCCCGCAACCGAGTTGAATGCCGGAACATCCCTCTCATTGAGCGGTCCCGGTGGCGCCACGGGCTCTCTCCCTTTCTCGGCGAACGGCTACGCTGCGATCCTTGGGCAGTCCAGCCTTGGACAACCCCCACCTACATTCATTAAGCCGGGTGTCTGGACTATGACTGGTCCAGGGGGTAGCGATGTGGGCGCGTTCACGGCGAGCATAACGGTTCCGACGCCGTTGACATGCACAAACTGCAGCACACTCAGCATAGTTAACCGGGCGCAACCGCTAACTATTAATTGGACGGGCGGCGGTGGCAGTCAGGATTGGGTAGAAGTCGCAGGCATTTCAACCGCGCCGCTTATCGCAGACACTACGAAGAATGTCGCTGGTGTCTTTCTGTGTGTCGCACATGCGAGCGACCAGACGCTTACGGTCCCGGCCAACATTTTGGCTCAGCTTCCCCCCTCCGCGAGTTCGCCGCTGGCAGCTAACCCAAGCGCAATCGCTGTCATCAACGTGTTGGGTTCGTCTAATTCATTCACGGGCTCACTAACGGCCGGTGGAAATCTGGATTTGGCGTTCTTCAATTACAGTTCCGTGTTGCTGAGAGTCGTCGGATTCAACTAGGGCCTGTTAACACTACTAAAGCCTGCAGCCGTCCCGGGTCCGCATTCGTGTGCGAGGAATCGCCCCGAGGGGATTGTTATGGCAGGTGAACAATTGGAAACAGGGCTCATCGGAGGAGTTGAAAAGCGCGACATCAGAATTGCCGAGTACGACCCGACATGGCCTGCTTTGTTTGCGAAGCACGCGAAAATCATCGGCGACGCGCTTGGCAGCGCCGCCTGGCGGATCGAGCACATTGGATCGACCTCAGTGCCAGGACTCGCGGCCAAATCAATCATCGACATTCTTGTCGTGGTCAAAGACTCCACGGACGAATCCGTTTATCTGCGCCAACTGGAAGCAGTTGGCTATGTACTACGGGTTCGTGAGCCGGATTGGAATGAACATCGGATGTTCCGCACTCCTGACAAAGACGTGCACATCCATATCTACTCAGATGGTTGTCCTGAAATTTCGCGCAACTTGACGTTTCGGGACCGCCTGCGTCGGAACGCCAGCGACCGAATTCGATATGAACAAACAAAACGCCAGCTTGCGACGCAAGACTGGTCTGACATGAACGCCTACGCCCAAGCGAAAACGGACGTGATCGAAGATGTGATCGCTGCATCGCAGGCGGCAGGTGAAATCTCACATTAGAACCGGGACGTGTCACACTACCCGAAGCGCTTCGACGATGAGTGCGAATGAGAGGAATCCCAGGAAGAAGGCGTCGAGCTTCTCGAAGCGCGAGAAGATACGACGGAAGCCTTTGAGCCGGCGGAACAGGCGTTCGATCTCGTTGCGCTTTTTGTAAACGGCGTGATCGTGCTCCCAGGGAAGAGCGCCCCGCAACCTGAGTAACTGTGAAGTGACAACTTGCGCGGAACTCGCGAGGGTTGTTGCTTGCCAGACCCGAAAAAAGACTCGCGTGTCCCTGGCGCCGGGGCACGCGAGCGCGCTGAACTGACTCCGTCTCCCCGGTACCTGGCCAAGACCTAATAGTTGATTTTCAGTCCTAACTGAAACTGTCGAGGATCGTAAGCCGACGTGAACGCTAACGGGTCCGTTGTTCCGCCGCGGAATCCGGTGATTGGAGTCGGTAACTGGGCCAGGGTCAGGTCGCCCACAATGTTGTTTATGCTCTTGAAGTTGGTGTGATTCAGGATGTTGAATACTTCGGCCGTCAACTCCAGGTTTCTCCGGGTGTCGGCTCCCAGCTGAAAGCGCCGTGCCAGCCGAAAGTCAGCAGAAAAGTACGCCGGACCGTGACCGATATTGCGACCGGCTCCGAATGGCCGGTGCGTGGTCGGATGATAATCCCCAACGTTGTCATAGCCGGTCAGGATGTTGAACGGCCTGCCCGAATTCGCCGAAACAATGGGAGCCATCGTGAAGTTCCGCAGCCAGCGGTTCTTGAAGCTCGATTGGATCACGGAAGTAAACACAAAGCGATGACTCTGATTGAAGGAGGAAAGCGCCCGCTCCGCGTCGGCGTTGAGCTGATCGTTCGGTTCGTAATCGCTATTGAAATCCGTGACCTCGTCGATCGATTTGCTGAACGTGTAGTTCGCATTCATTGAGAAATTGTGGGTGAGACGTTTCGAAACCTGCACAATCAAGGCATTGAAAGAAGAATCCGCAGTCGATTCCAGCACGTTGTTTTGAAGAATCGAAGGGTCGTAAAAGCCGTAGGTGGGCTGTCCATCGGCCAGGCGCCCGGTGTAATAGAGGTTGACGTCATGCATGCGCGGAAGCCTCGCGCCACGATCGAACGTATAGCCGACCGAGAACGCGTAACTGCCGATAGCGTGCTGGATCTCCAGACTGGCCTGTTCCGAGAGAGGATTCACGTAATCTTTCGTAATGCCGAACAGCACGCGGCCGGGCGCGTTCGGTCCGGGCTGTAGTCCAAATTGTGCGAGGTCCTGCTCGCTTATCGTGCGCGTGCCGATCACGCCTTGCGCCAGAAGCGTCTGATAAATATCGAAAGAAGTGAGCGGTTGTCCCGTAAGGGGATTATTGAGGCCGGGGAGGCCGTTCCCAGTCAGCCCCACCTGGCTGATCTGGATCCCGTTCAACGTTGCCGGCAGGTTCACGATCTGCGCGTTGACCGGTCCGTAGTAGATGCCTCCCCCCACGCGAACGATCGTGTTCGGCGTGACAGACCAGGCGATCCCAAGTCGCGGAGCGATATTGTGCCAATCGGTGTGGAGCGGCGGTGGTTCACCGTAAATCTCATACCTTAGTCCGTAATTCACCACCAGATTCGGCCGAATCTTCCAGGCGTCCTGAGCGAAGAAGCCCGCGTATTTGAACGTTGCGCTCCAATTGGGATTTCCGAAACCCTGTTGATATAGAACAGGAAGGCCCAGATTGAAGGCTTGTAATGCGGTGATCGACTGGTTCAGAAGCGGAACCAGTTGTGATTGACCGACCGAGTTCAGATATGCCGCAATATTCGACGCTTCATTCGGATCACCCGCCAAAGTGTTCAGAAGCGGGCTCAGCCCTATCCCCTCGCTGAACAGGAACCGGCCCGCAAAGAATGTCTCCGAATTCACGCGATCGCGCACAGGGTTAAAATCGCCGCCGAATTTGAGGCTGTGATTCCCCCGGGTATAGTCCACAATTTGTTGAACCTGGTAGTGATTCTCGATAGTGCGAGAGGGGAGAAAAAGCTCGCGACGGAAGGAGCCGTAACCTGATATTGTCGTGTCGGGCCCGTAGGGCTCTGTGGGCAGGACGTCGAGATTATCGTAGCTGAACATTAACCGGGTTTCACTGACCAGGTGATCATTGAAAATCGCGGTATTGTTCAACATGATCGTGCGGTCCTTCGTATCGATGTCCCGGCCGCGATCAAAGCCGACCAGCGCGCCAAGCTGCGCGTTCTGAGCGTTGTCTTCGGTTATATTTGCACGGAGAAAGATGCTGTCCTTCTCATTGAAATGGTGGTCGATCCGAAAGGAGCCCTGATTGGAAAGCTCTGCATAAGGGAAAGGGCCGCTGTTGGCGTCGAACAGCGCGATCGTCGAAGGAAAATTGTTGGTATTGAAAATCGTCTGCATCGTGGCCCCGATGAATTGGAGCTGCGGGTTCGGCGACGTCACGAAATAATTGGCTAGCTGCTGCTGTCCGGGAGTGAGCGTAAGAAGTTGCGGGTTGTTCGTTAAATTCGGGATCGTCACGAAGTCTGTCTCGTGGCGTATCAGACCTTCGTAGGAGAGAAAAACGAACGTATTGTCCTTGACGAGCGGGGCGCTGAACGTGCCACCGTACTGCCCGCGAGTGTAAGCCGATTTTTCGGGATCGAAGTAATTTCGCGCCTGAAGATCACGCTGGCGAAGGAAACCGAAAAGGTCGCCATGGATTCCGTTGGCTCCCGCCTTGGTAATCACGTTGATCGTTCCGCCCAGAGCGTTTCCGAATTCTGCGGTAAAGCTGCTCCGGTTGACCTGAAACTCCTGGACTGCTTCCTGACTGACCGACGGACGCACACCGCCTGAGTTCGAATAATTTTCAACCCCATCGACGGTGAGGTTGTTTCCGCGTCCGCCGCCGACGCCGAAACTCAATCCGGATTGAGGCGTCTGCGCAACGCGAAAATCGTTGCTGTCGACCAGATCGTTTGTCTCGACCACGCCCGGAGTCAGGAGCGCGAGATCAAGATAATTTCGCCTGTTAATCGGGAGATTCTCGATGTGATCGCTCGAAAGCGTATTGGCCTGCTGCGTTCGCTCGGTCTCAATCGCGGCGGCGTTCGCTTCAACGGTTACGGAAGCGGACGCCGCGCCCACCTGCAACACGGAAGCCGGCGTGGCGGCTTCGCCAACGCGTACCTCAACGCCGGTCACCACCAGGGGACTGAACCCCGCAGCTTCGATTCGTAAGTCATATTTTCCGGGAGGAAGCAGGTTGAACCGGTATTCGCCGCTTTGTTGCGTGGTAGCCTGGCGCGAGAAGCCGCGATCGGGCGCAGATGCTGTCACTTTGGCGCCGGGAACCGAGGCGCCCGCCGAGTCCTTAACCGTACCGTTGATATCTCCCGAATTCACGGAGCTTTGCCCGAAGGCAAGGCTGGCCACCGAGAACAGTGCTGCCAGCAACCGAATATTTTTCATAGATGTCCTCGATGTTAGTGATTCTACCCGCGTTTCCGTTTCTGCCACGCGAAACGCGCCCACGCGAGCTGCGACTTGCCGAGACCCTGTAACAAAGTGACTGCGTTTACCGCATCGGGAGGCGCAAGTGTTCCCTGAAGATACTGTTGTAAGGCGTCAGACCGCCGCATTTTCCCCGACGACGTTCGGGGCAAGGTGCCGGAAGGCAACAATACAACGTCATGAACATTTAAAGAAAGCGCCTTAAGAATTCGGGATTCGATTTCTTCCGCTATCTCTTCTTCGGGCCTGGCGGTTCGCGCATCCTTTTCGGCAAGAATGATCAATTGTTCTCCGACGCCGTCGACAAACGCTCCCACCGCGATGGCGCAACCCGTCCTCACGCCGTCGAGATCCAGAAGGAGTTCCTCGAACTCCTGCGGCGCGTAATTCCTGCCGCGAATGATGATCAGATCCTTGGCGCGCCCGGCGATGTAGATTTCTTCCTCGAAGATGAACCCCAGATCGCCGGTATCCAGCCAGCCATTTCGGATTATGCCCGCGGTCAATTCGGGATCGCCGAAGTAGCCGCGAGTGATCGACGGACCCTTCGCAACAATGCGCCCGACGCGTCCCGGCGGCAGGACCTCATCATCCGCGCTTCGGATTTCAACCGTAAGCCCCGGCATGGGCTTGCCCACTGAAGGGGACTTGCGCCCGACTCCACGGACCGCAATGCCGTCCTTTGTCAGAGCTTCCCGATCGAACTCGACCACTTTAGGCGGCGAGTTGGGATTTGAAAAGCTTACGCCCAAACCCGCTTCGGCGAGGCCATAGACCGGCGTCAGAGCTTCCGGACGAAATCCCCATCGCGCGAAGCGTTCCGTGAAACGTTCCAGCGTTTCTACGTCAATCGGCTCAGCCCCGTTCAGGGCAAACCGCCAACTGGAGAGATCGACGTTGGCCAGTTCTTCGTCACGCACTTTTTTCAGGCAGAGCCCGTATGCAAAATGAGGAGCCGGGGAGATCACGCCGCGATAGCGGGAGATCGTTTGCATCCAGAGAGCGGGCCTGGCGATGAACATTTCCGGGCTCAGATAGGTAACGGTGGCAGGGCAGAAGAGTCCGAGATAAAGACACCCGACCAAACCCATGTCGTGGTACAGCGGCAGCCAGGTGACAGCCCCATTAGCCGCCTCTTCGGCTGTATATTCGCCGAAAGATTTCAGCATCATCCCGAGGTTGATGAGCAGGTTTGTGTGCGACACCATCACGGCTTTAGGTTCGACCGTGCTGCCCGATGAAAACTGCAGAAAAGCGATGGACTCCGGATCTACCTCGACCGGCGATCCCGCTGGACCAGAGTCGAGAGTCGCCACGTCGATTACATCGCGAAGCGTTTCCGTGCCTTCCGTCGCGGGCCCGAGGATGCGCTTCAATCGGGTATCGGTAATCAGATACCGAGCCCCAATCTTGTTCAACATGCGGCGCAGACGCGCGAAATACTCATCCAGCCTGCCCAGCCGGAACGGGGGATACAGCGCGGCGGGAATCCCCCCTGCCATTTGCGTGCCGATAAAAGCATCGAAGAAATGAATCGAGGTCGGCAGAATTATAGCTACGCGCTCGCCCGGCTTCAATCCCGCAAGTTGTAATGCCCCAGCCGCACGGGACGTGCGCGCGGCTACCCTTTCGTAAGGAAAGAACTCCTCATGCCCCGACATGTTCACAAACCTCGCGCCCGCACGCGACTCGCCGCCGAGGGCGTGGATCAAATCGGGGATGGTCTTAATTCCGGCGTGGACGCTCATCTCTTCAGTCAGGCGGGCCCTTCATTGCCTGCGCGCGTCTGAATCATATGCACAAGATCGTTGACGGTTTGTAACTGCTGCCAGTCTTCCGGTTCGAAGACACAGCCAAAGTCGGCCTCAATCTGCGTGACCAGAACGACCTGGCCCAGCGAATCGAGCCGTAACGTTTCCATCAAGGGCGCATCTTTCTCGATCGCGTTCAACTGCTCGGGGGGCATGCTGAGCCCGTCACGGGCGATTTCTTTGAGGCGGACGAGGATCGCTTCCTCACTCCAGTCGATTGATGTAGTTTCAGACATCGGATTGTCGTTAATCCTCCTCGTGAGAATACATTCTGTCAATGCAATCGGCGTAGCGTCGTTCCAGAACTGCCCGGCGAACCTTCTGCGTCGGGGTCACCAATTCCGGGTCGAGAAGCGCCTCTTCGTTCAGGAATGCAAATCGTTTCGCTCGCTCGAACGCTGCCAGTTCTTTCTGGTGCAGCGTCAGCTCCTCGCGGAACAGCGTCAGGATTTCGGGCGTCTTGAGAAGCGCATCAAAGCTGCCCGAAGTAACGTTTCGGCTCCTCGCAAGGGTTTCCAGGTTCGCCCGGTGAGGGACAATCAGGGCCGTCAGAAACTTTCGGCCATCGCCCACCCCGAAAACGCTCTGTACGAACTTGCTGCGCGACAGAGCCTCTTCGGCGGCCGCGGGGCTCACGTTTTTGCCGGTGGAAAGAACGAGAATATCTTTCAGCCGTCCTGTGATCTTCAGATTGCCTTCATCGTCGAACCGGCCGAAGTCGCCGGTACAGAACCATCCGTCGCGAAACGCTCTGGCGGTACCCTCCTCATTTCGGTAATAGCCCTTCATTACGTTCGCCCCTCGCGTAAGGATTTCGCCGTTGGCTTCAATCCTGACCTCAACTCCATCGAGCGGCGGTCCTACTGTGCCGGTTTTTTCGTCTCCCAGCCTGGTGAGGCAGATCACTGGAGCGGTCTCGGTGAGGCCGTAACCCTGAAGCAGTTGGATGCCGATTGCGCGAAAGAAGTCCTCCACTGCCGGATTCAGCCACGCCCCACCACAGACCACGTACTCAATGCCGCCGAGTTGTTCGCGAATTCGGGCAAACAGCAACTTCTCGGCAACACGGTACAGCATCCTTTGTCGAAAGGAAACCGGCTCTCGGCTGCCGTCACGCCGTGTGCAGGCGAGTCCGCTGTTCAGGAACGACCGGAAAATCTTTTGCTTCCGCGGAGATTGGGTATGCACCTGCGAGTCAACCGCTTCGTAAACCTTCTCAAGCACACGGGGAACACAACCCATCACCGACGGCCGGTGCTGGTTCAGGAGTTCCTTGAGCGCGTGTGGGTCGCCATACGCGATCGGGATCCCCATCCGGAAGTAGCCGTAACACATAACGCGCTCGAATGCGTGGGACAAAGGCAGAACAGAGAGGGACTGCGTCGCCGTGCGGAATTGCAACCGGTCCACGCATCGCTCGAGATCGAACATGATGTTGCCATGCGAAAGCATGACCCCTTTCGGCGTGCCTGTTGTTCCCGATGTGTACACGATACTCGCGAGCGCCTTCGGGTCGGCTGAAAGCGCTTCCGTCCGGATCTTCTGTTTGTCGCTGTTACTGAAAGGCGCCGTACCTTCACTTATTTCGGTAAATCTCGCGGTAACGTATTTCTCGCCGCCATCACCGTCGATTGCGATCACGTGTCGCAGTTGCGGCCCGGCGGCCATGATCAGACGAAAGAGTGCCCACGCCTTCGTGCCCGCAACTACGATCGCACGGCACTCACTGTGTGATAAGAGTATGCAAGCCTGCTCAGGGGAAAGGTCCGTATAAATCGGTACCACAACCATACCTGCGAGCAGGATTGCGAAATCCGCAATGCTCCACTCCGGGCAGTTCTCACCGAGAATCGCAACGCGATCCCCATCAAGAAGTCCCGAGCTTCTCAAAAAGAGCCGGAGCGACAGAACCGAGTGGAAAAACTGGTCAGAAGAATAAACCGTTGTTCTGCCGGGAGAAGCGAATGTCAGGAGACGGCCGTGCCGGAATGTCTCCACATTGTAAAAAAAGAGATGGTTTAAGGTAACCAGGCTCTCCTGCTGCTGGGTTTGTGGTTGCGTGCCGGAGCCCGCGTTCCGGGAAAACTTCACAGCACGATCCCCTCCGCGGCGAAGCCGCAATCGCCTCTTCCTCCAGAGAAAAAGATGCAGGCAAACGAGTAAGCTAGCACACGCAAAGACATCAAATCAAATCGCTGGGGATAAATATCATTTATTACACCCATATGTCTGACGGGTGTAACACCCGTCAGGCTCGTGTAACTATCATAAAGTGGCTATTTAGGCTACAATCGGGTCTTCATCCCAAAAAATATTGTTTACCAGAATTTCGTCGGGAGCGAGGTATGGCGCTATCTGAAAGTCCGGTTTTCGAGGCGAACGGAGGAGTTTTGGGTTCAATGGCAGAAGAAAGACTCAACGGATCGCGTGAGCCGATAGCCATCGTAGGAATCGGATGCCGTTTCCCGGGCGGCGCCGACCGTCCGGCCAAATTCTGGAAGCTTCTGATTGAAGGAACGGACGCTATTGTAGATGTTCCGCCCGACCGCTGGAACCCGGACCGCTTCTACCACAGCGACAACGCTAAACCCGGGAAGATGTATATCCGCAAGGGGGGATTTCTGCGCGAGCCGGTCGACCATTTCGACCCTCGTTTTTTTGGAATCGCGCCCCGCGATGCCGAGCACATGGACCCCCAGCAGCGTTTGCTGCTTGAAGTGGCCTGGGAAGCTCTCGAAGACGCCGGGCTTCCTTCAAGAAATCTGGCCGGATCCGATACCGGGGTTTATATCGGTGGCTTTACTCTTGACAGCCTGACGCTGCAGTTCAGCCCGCTTAATCACGAGAGTTGCAGTTCTCATCATCTTGCGACCGCCGCCACGATGACGATGCTCGCAAATCGCATCTCGTACATGTTCGACTTCCGAGGTCCGAGCATCAACGTGGATACGGCGTGCTCGTCGTCGCTTGTCGCGTTGCATTACGCGTGTCAGGGAATCTGGAATGGAGAGTGTTCGCTCGCGCTGTCCGGCGGGGTGAACATCATGCTGGTTCCGGAGCTTCCTCTCAGCATGTCCAAAGGCCACTTCCTTTCTCCGGACGGACACAGCAAGAGCTTCGACGAGAGGGCTGACGGCTATGCGCGCGGCGAAGGCTGCGGCATTATCATCCTGAAGCGGCTGTCGGCCGCATTGCGGGACGAGGACGACATCTACGCTTTGATCCGTAACACCGGAGTCAATCAGGATGGACGCACGGATGGCATCACCGTTCCAAGCGCCGAGTCACAGGAAGCTCTGATTCGCAAGGTATACAGTCAGGCGAACGTAGCGCTCAATCGCGTACGTTATGTGGAAGCCCACGGTACCGGTACGCCTGTTGGTGATCCGATCGAAGCTACGGTAATAGGCCGAACTGTGGGAGCCAGCCGTCTTGCAGCGGGCGATGGTCCTTGTCTCCTGGGTTCCGTAAAGGCGAATGTCGGCCACCTTGAGGCGGCCGCGGGCGTAGCTGGAGTTATCAAGGCTGCGTTGTGCCTGCGCCACGGACAAATCCCGCCGCTCGCCGGTCTGGTCAATGAGAACCCGAATATTCCGTTCAGCGAACTGGGTCTGAGTTTGCCGCGCCAGACGGAACCGATGCCGGCCGGTGAAGGCCCTTCTTTCGTCGGCGTGAACTCCTTCGGTTATGGCGGTACAAACGCGCATGCTCTCCTCGAAGAACCGCCGGTTGTCATTAAGAGACAGCATGGCAAGCCGGCTGCTGATCACACAGACCCGCGCTGGTACGTTCTCCCTCTTTCCGCCCGCAGCGAAGATGCGCTGAAAGCACTTACCCGCTCTTATGTCGACATGCTCTCCGCCCCCAACGCCCCGACCTTGGGCGATGTTTGTTTCTCCGCGGGCGCACGGCGTGGACATCTCGAATTCCGCATGGCGGCAACAGGCAGAACATCGGCGGAAATCGTCGAGCAACTTGAGGCTTATCTCCGGGAAAGCCGCTCCGAGAACTTCGCCGTCGGAAAGCCGGCCGCGCGCACCGAGACCAGGCCGGTGTTCGTGTTTTCCGGAATGGGTCCGCAGTGGTGGGCAATGGGCCATGAGTTATTGCGCACCGAACCGGTGTTCCGGCGGATAGCGGAAGCCTGCGATGAAATCTTTCGTTCAGTGGCAGGCTGGTCGATTCTCGATGCGATGACCGTGCCAGAGAACGACTCGCGGATGCACGAAACCGAAATCGCGCAGCCGGCCAACTTCGTTTTGCAGGTTGCGTTGGCGGAGCTTTGGCGAAGCTGGGGTGTTGAACCCTCGGCTGTTGTGGGCCACAGTGTGGGTGAAGTTTCCGCGGCGTACATCAGCGGCGCCTTGAGCCTCGATGACGCCGTCCGCGTTATTTACCATCGCAGCCGGGTCCAGCAGACGACATCCGGTTTAGGCAAAATGCTTGCGGTCGGTTTGCGGCCGGCCGAGGCGCGGGAACTACTGGGAGATCGCGAGGGCATCTGCATCGCGGCTATCAATAGTCCGACTGCGGTAACGCTGTCCGGCGATCCGCAGCCGCTTCAGGAACTGGCGGTCGAGCTTGAGCGTGGTAACACCTTCAACACCTTCCTGCGTGTCACAGTGGCGTACCACAGCCACCAGATGGAACCGCTGAAGGACGATCTCGAAACTTCGCTCGAAAGCATTCGCCCCCTGAGTCCCTCACTGCCGATCTATTCGACCGTTACCGGTTTGATCGCCGAGGGCGAGTACTGCGACGGCCCCTACTGGTACCGAAACATTCGCAATGCCGTGCTTTTCAGCGACGCTATGGATAGCCTCGTTGCCGATGGCTACAAGCTCTTCCTCGAGGTGGGACCACATCCGGTTCTTTCGCCGTCGATGAGCGAATGCCTGACGCGGAATGGGATCGAAGGTCAGGTGCTGATTTCTCTTCGGCGCAAAGAGTCCGAAGGTCTCAATCTGGCGCGCACTGCGGCGCGTCTCTACGCCGCGGGATACAAGTTCGACTGGCGGCAACTGAACCCTTCTGCAAACTACACCAGGCTCCCGTCCTATCCGTGGCAAAGAGACCGTTACTGGATCGAGTCGGAGAGAAATGCTTACGACCGCAAGGGAGCTATCGTTCATCCGCTGCTGGGGATCGTGGCATGGGTTGCGGGGAAGGCTTGGGAATGCGATCTGAACTTCTATCCGCTGGCGTACCTGTCTGACCACATCATCGATGGCGTTCCGCTGCTGCCCGCTGCGGCTTATATCGAGGGTGGTCTTGCCATCCACGCGGCTTTGGGAGATGGCGGCACGGCCGTCATCGAAGATCTCCGCCTGCTCGAAGCTCTATCGCTGCAAACGACGAACGAAATTCGTCTCCAGTGGGTTTATTCCGAAAGGAGCGGAGACTATCGGGTTTACAGTCGCGAGCTGACGGATGGCTCCAGGTGGACCCTCCACAGTTCGGGCCACATCTCGACCGGCGCGCCGATTTCGCAGCGCCTCGACGTCGAGGCGATCGGAAAACGGTGCGGTCGGCAGATCACCGGCGAAGATCTATACCCCGGCATGCGAAGCCACGGCGCGCATTATGCGGGCTCGTTCCAGACCATTCGGGATATCTGGGTCGGCAAGAATGAAGTGCTGGCGCGGCTCACGCTCAGACCCGAATTCCACGACAAAACGCCTTACGACGCCGCCTATTATCTTCATCCCTCGATTCTTGACGGATCTTTCCAGTCGCTGATCGCCTGTCTGCTGGATGCCGAGAAATCCAGTTTCTATGTGCCCGTTCGCATCAAGCGGATTCGTTACCAGGCAGGTCTCGGAACGCCATGCTGGGCATATGGAAGATTGACCCGAATTTCCGAGAAGTCCATCGAAGGGAACGTTCTTCTCTGCAACGAAGACGGTGCGGTGGTGGCCGAGGTCGAAGGCTTGCGTTGCGCAGCGCTTCAGTCCATGAAAATGGATAAGACGCGGCAGCTCCAGCCCTGGACCTATTCCCTGAACTGGGAACCCGCCGAGCCCGCGACCGTTTCGAGTGACCGCTCGCGGTGGCTCGTTTTCTCTGACGCAACCGGAATTGGACCCGCCCTTGTGGCCGAACTGTACGCACAAGGCGCTTCTGAAGTGATTCAGGTATCCGCGATTCGACCGGACGACGGGGTGGATACAGCGATCGCTATCGAAGACGCCCTCTGCCAGGCGGATCTGGAAAACTGCCGGGGTATTGTTTACCTGAAGGCCCTCGATATCTCGAAGGATCCGGCCGATCCCCTCGGCTCTGCCGGAGCTGCTCAGGCGCTGACCCTAATTCAGAAAGTAGCCACGCTCGCCGGTTCCGCAACGCCGCGGCTGTATATTGTTACGCGGGGCGCGCAGAAGGTTCACGTCGAGGAACTCGTCAGCGGCCTCGCGCAGTCACCGGTGGCCGGCCTTGCGCGTGTCGCAGCTTCCGAGCAGCCTTCTCTGCACTGCACCCTGATCGATATCGATCCTTCGGGCGGAACTGCAATCAGCCGCCAGCTTGCGACGGAGTTGCTCGCTGGCAGCCCCGAGGACGATATCGCATTACGCGGCGAAGCTCGCCTCGTTCATCGCATGATTCGGGTCTCAACCAGCGAGCTCGAAGAGACTGCGGCGAGCAGCCGTCTTCTTTCCCCGGCCGATGGACATGGTTTCACTCTCGAAGTCGGCAAGCTAGGCAGTCTGGACAGTCTGCGTTTCCGCGCCTTTGAAAGGCGCGAGCCGGAGCCCGGGGAGGTCGAGCTCACGATTCAGATGGCGTCCCTGAACTTCAAGGACGTTCTCAAAGTGATGGGCGTACTTCCCGAAGAGGCCTACGAGGATACGTTCTTTGGCTTGGCGCTCGGCATGGAGGCCGCCGGCGTGGTTACGAAAGTGGGCAGGGATGTAACGGGATATAAGGTGGGGGACGAAGTCGTAGCGGCTCTGGGCTCGACCTTCAGTTCGCACGTCTACGTCTCGGCTACGAAGCTCATGGCGCGTCTGCAATCGGGCCGGCTGACGCCCTCCGAGTGGGCCGCGAGCCCGGTGGTCTTCATCACCGCATGGTACGCGTTGAAGGAGATTGGACGATTGGCGCCCGGCGAAAAGGTTCTGATCCACGCCGGCGCCGGTGGCGTTGGACTCGCCGCGATACAAGTCGCCCAATGGCTCCGCGCGGAGATCTATGCCACAGCCGGAAATCCCGATAAACGCGACTATCTCCGCAATCTGGGCGTTAAGCACATCTTCGATTCCCGCAACCTGAGCTTTGCAGATGAGATTCTTGCTGTAACCAACGGTTACGGGGTCGATGTAGTCCTCAACTCCATCGCGGGTGAGGCTCTGATGAAGAGCGTCTCACTGCTCGCGCCCTTCGGCCGCTTCGTTGAAATCGGCAAACGCGACATTGTCGAGAACAATCGTCTGCCGATGCTTCCTTTCAATCGCAATTTGACCTTCTGCGCCTTCGATCTCGACCGCATGATGGCCGACCGACCGCAACTGTGCCAGCAAATGATGGACGCAGTTCTGGAGAGGCTCGCGGTGGGCGATTTCAAGCCGCTGCCGGTACAGACGTTCGGAGCCGGCGAGATCGCCGAAGCCTTCCGCTTCATGGCGCAGTCAAAACAGATCGGCAAAGTCGTCATCGATATGACCGATTTTTCCGGTGTTTCGCTGCAACCGCCGATCGAAACCGAAAAGCCGTTCCGCGCGGATGGGACTTATCTCATCACAGGTGCTTTCGGTGGCGTCGGACTCGAAGTCGCCAAATGGGCGGTGTCTCAGGGTGCCCGACATCTGGTGCTTGTTGGTCGCAGCGGAGCCGCATCGCCTCTGGCGAAGCGCACCGTCGAGGAACTTGAACAAAAGGGGGTGTCTGTCATGTCGGCAGCCTCCGACGTCTCGCGAGAGGACGACGTAACCCGGCTTCTCAGCGAGGTCTCCGCCACGATGCCGCCGCTGAAGGGCGTGTTCCATGCCGCCGCGGTTCTCGACGACAGATTCCTGGGCGATCTCGACGCCGCTTCCATCGACAAGGTGATGGCGCCGAAGGCGCTCGGCGCGTGGTATCTCGACCGCCACACCCGTGCGCTGGCGCTCGACTGGTTTGTGCTTTTCTCATCTGTGTCGGCGTGGGTCGGTAATCCGGGCCAGGGAAACTATGTCGCGGCCAATGCCTATCTCGATGCGCTGGCGCAGCACCGAAGGGCGGAGGGCCTTCCGGGAATCAGCATCAGTTGGGGAGCCATAGCGGACGTCGGCATGCTCGCCGAAAATCAACTTGCGGCGGCAACTCTCAGCCGCGCGGGAATCCGCGGGCTTCCCGTCGCCGCCGTAACAGGTTCACTGGCGAGCCTTATGCGGTGGAACGCCGGAAACCTCTGTGTTGCAGACATCGATTGGGCCAGGTGGCGCCAGTTCCAGCCGGGTATTAAGGACCGTCCGCTCTTCTCGCACCTTCTCGCGGAGTTGGAGGGCGGCGGCGACGGCCTCGACTCCCACGGGATTCTTGTGGCTCTTGCCGCCCTGCCGCCGGAGAAGCGCATCGACAGACTTTGTTCCGGCATAGCAGCCATCGTGGCGGAGTCGTTGCATCTCTCGGCTGACACGCTGGACTTTCATCAGCCCTTCAACGAAATGGGAATTGATTCGCTTCTGGGGCTCGAATTGCAATCGGCGATGAGCGTCAAGCTCGGAATCGAAGTCTCCCTGATGGAGTTGATGAAGAGCAAAGGAATCGCTGGTCTCGCCGCAGACCTGCTGGCCAAAATGCGGATTTCGGATACGGACGAGCCCGAGCCGGAACCCGGCGCCGAAAGTCCGGCCGAAACAAAAACGGGAAAACCAGGCGCGCGGGACGCCGTACGTTGATTCGGCGAATATACCAATTGAGGATAAAAGATTCCAGGTGAAAACTCTCGTTATCGGTCTCGACTGCGCCGCTCCGGAGATTTTGTTTGGGCATCCGGATCTCCCCAATATCAGGGAGTTGATGCGCCGCGGCTGTTACGGCCGGCTGGAGAGCGTAATCCCGCCCATCACGGTTCCGGCGTGGATGTGTATGGCGACCAGCCAGGATCCCGGTTCGCTCGGCGTCTACGGCTTTCGTAATCGCACGGATTATTCATATAGCGGGCTCGGCGTGGTGAACTCCACATCGATCACCGAACAGCCTATCTGGGAAATCCTTGCAAGCCACGGCAAGACCTGCGTCGTCATCGGAGTTCCACCAAGCTACCCGACCAAACCGATCCATGGCGTGCGCATCGGCTGCTTCCTGACGCCCGACACCACCAAAAGCGAATATACTTATCCGCCTTCGCTGAAGCAGGATATCGCGCGCCTGGTCGGCGAATATCCGGTGGACGTCAGAGGTTTTCGCACCGAGAACAAGGCGTGGCTGCGCGACCAGATCTATGACATGACCCGCAAACACTTCGAGGTCATTCGCTATCTCATGGAAACCGTGGACTGGGATTACTTCCAGTTCGTCGAGATCGGGCTCGATCGCGTTCATCACGGCTTCTGGAAGCATCACGATCCGCTGCACCGCCAGCATGATCCCGATAGCCCCTTCAAGACGGTCGTTTGGGACTATTACAAGTATCTCGACGAGGAGATCGGCAGCATTCTTGAGCTGATCGAAGAGGATACCGCGGTGCTCGTCGTATCGGATCACGGAGCCCAGCGTCTCGATGGCGGTTTTTGCGTGAATGAATGGCTGCGTCGCGAGGGGCTTCTGGTTCTGAGGGACGCGGCCCCCGCGACCGTAACGCCATTCTCGCCCTCCCTGGTAGACTGGAGCCGCACAAAGGCATGGAGCGAGGGCGGGTACTACGCGAGGGTCTTCTTCAACGTTGAGGGTAGGGAGCCTGAGGGCATCATCCCGCCGTCCCAATACGAATCATTCCTCAAAGAGATGACCGAGCGTTTTGAAGCGCTGCCGGACGATCGCGGCAATCCGATGAATAGCCTCGTCTTCCGCCCCAGCGAAACGTACCGGCACACGCGCAAGGTCCCCCCGGATCTCATCGTGCACTTCGGTGCTCTCTACTGGCGCTCCATCGGAGGTCTCGGATACGAAAACCTCTACATCGAAGAAAACGATACCGGGCCGGACGATTGCAACCACGCGCAGTTCGGAGCGTTCCTCCTCGCGGCGCCGGGAATGGATCGGCAGGGAGAAGTACAAGGTATGCATCTGCTCGACATTGCGCCAACACTTCTCGACGTAATGGGAGTCGCGCCGGGATCCGCGATGCAGGGAAGCAGCCTGCTGGCACGGCAGACAACCTCTTAAGCGTTGCTGAAACTTTGAATTCGGAGCGTCAGCCCGAGTGGCTGACGCTCTTGCGGTCTGTCTGGCTTTCGCCTTGCAGAACCATCACCGGATTTTTCGGCCGCGTCACCATTTTCCGCACAATTGCCCAATAGATCCGCTCGAACAGTTCACCTGGAAGATGTCTTCGCAGCCCGAGAATGCGTTTTGCGTTTCGTCCGACCACATACCGCAACCGTGGATTTCGCGAGCTCAGAATACGCTCCACAGTCTCGGCGACATCGCGGCTGGTGATTTTGTTGCTCTCGAGAATCCCATCGACGATGTGTTCGTGCTGACAGAACCACGGATAATAGGGGCTGTCCGGGAGCACCGCCTTGCGCGCGCGGTTTCGATTCACGGTGAAATGGGGCGTGTGGATCAGTCCCGGCTCCAATAGCGAAACGAAAATTCCGAGCGGGTACAATTCCTGGCGGAGGCATTCGCCGAAGCCCTCTCCCGCGAACTTACTCGAGGCATAACCGCTGATCGTCATCGATCCCATGCGGCCGCCGATTGACGTGGTAAGAATAATCCGGCCCGCGCGTGCGCGCCGCATGTGAGGCAGCACGGCCTGGGTCACGGCCATCATGCCGAAGACGTTAACGTCGAACACCCGCCTTACTTCATCGAGACCCAGATCTTCGAAGAAGCCCCTCAAGCCCATCCCCGCAAATTGCGCGACCGCGTCAATCCGTCCGGTCTCCGCCACGAGCGCATCCACCTTCTCGTGAACGTCTCGTTCTTTCGTAACGTCCATCTGCAGGAGAGCCAGCTCGACATTACGACGCGCCGCTTCCTCCATTGCCGAAACACGCTCCGCTGAAGTAAGAACCGACGCGTACACCCGATATCCGCGCGAAGCAAGCAGAAGCGCGGTCTCCAGACCGAGTCCGGAGCCGGCGCCAGTGACCAGGGCAATCTGGCGCTTATCGGTCCCGGAGTCAGCCACGAGGAACTTTCCTCATTTTCCTGCAGCTGCCCTCGCCGCAATACGACGCAGGTATTCGCCGAAATAGAGCCGCTCAAAAAGGTCACCCGGCAGGTGCCGCCGGAGTGAAAGAACCAGAGCGGCCCGTTTTCCCACGACATACCTGAGTTTGGGCCGGGCCGCGGTCATTGCGCGCACCACCTCGCGCGCAACGTCAACAGCCGTCAACCGGGATGATTTGAGCGCCTCTTCGACCAGCTTTTCGCCCGCCCAGAAATACTTGTAATATGGACTCGATTCGTCCCGGGCGACCGGCAGGATACGGCTCCCCTCGTCCCAAATCCCGGTCTTGACGATTCCCGGCTCGATGATCGATACATCGATTCCGAGAGGGTGAAGCTCGAGGAACAGAGCCTCACCGAAGCCCTCGAGGGCGAACTTGCTCGCATTGTAAGGCGCCACCGAAGGAGCTCCGATTTTGCCTCCGATAGAGGAAAGCAGGATGATCCGTCCGGTTTGTGCCCGCCGCATGGAAGAAAGGGCCTGTCGCGTCGCCCGCAGGGTGCCGAACACGTTGACTTCGAAGATCCGCCTGAGTTCCTCTTCCGGAAATTCCTCGAAGGCAGCTCGGGCAGTAACCCCGGCGTTGTTCACCAGGCCATACAATCCGCCGGCCTTCACCTCAATTGTGCGAATCGCTTCTTCGACCGACTGATCGCTCGTTACGTCGATCTGGATAATGTTCAAGCGAAGCTTGCGAGCGGAGGCCTCCGCATTCATCCGGTCGGAGTCGTTGAGATTTCTTACTCCGGCCCAGATGTCGAAACCCGCGGCGGCCAGTGCCAACGCGGTTTCCAGACCGATGCCTCTCGATGCGCCAGTGACCAGCACGGCGCGTTGGCTTCGCTCAGTCGCCACTGGTGGCCCCGGGCGTAACGGTGGTGGAACTGCCCGCCGGCGCGGGAACGTGCGCTGACGGCGTGCTCAGAAATCCTCGAATCAATTCAACCAGTTCTTCGGGCTGCTCAAGCGGTCCGAAATGCTCCCCTCCGGGAAGCAGCACGGGATCACAATTTGGCAACGCGTCTCGCAAATAATGGTACGAGTTCAGGAAGTGCGATTTATCTCCGTAAACCAGCAGGATGGGTGTCTGTATGGTACGTACCGCCTCCAGGGTGAGTTCGCCAATGAACTCGTAATCCTGGATCAAAGTGGTGTTCTGTATCAGATTGATGAGCGGCTCGCGATTTCGAGGCAAACCTCGCGCGGGACCGAACACTTTCGGCGTCTCGAGGCTAAGCTGGAGGAGATAAGAAAGATCGGATTTCTTTTCCTCCGGAACCTCAAGCCCGATCTCCCGGAGTTTCTCGACCCAATACGACCAGCCTTCCCAATTCTTGTCTTTGCGGTTATGGACGAGCGCAGCCAACCCGGGCTCGATCGCGACCAATTTGCTGACACGCTCAGGGTACAGGAGGGCAAAATAAAGGCAAACGTCCGCGCCATAGCTGTGTCCGACCAGCGCCACCTTCCGCAATCCAAGGGTGTCCAGCAGCCCTTTCAGATCGTTTGCCATGTCGGCCGCGGTGTATCCGGATGGAGTGACCTGGCTGTAGCCGTGTCCCCGAAGATCGGGAGTGGTGATCGAATAAGAGTTTCGAAGCTGCGGCACGATCTGCAGATGCCAGACCGCAAGGTTCCCCAAAAATCCATGGACCATCACCATGTCGGAACCCTGACCGACGGCAATGTAGTGGATATCGATTCCGTTGACTTTGACTTTAGGCATGTATTCGTGTCCAATCAGGCTTCCGGAAATCCGACCTCGTCATCCCGGTCCGTTAACCTCCGCTTTTCGTCCGCCGCCTTCCCCAGGCGTCGATTGTCATCTGGGTCGAAGTTCTTGCCATCTTCCTCAGAATAGACCGCTCCGAGCGGGCGCGAAAATTAGCGCCAAATCCGGGTTGCCAAGGCGATTTCCTTTGGCTCGGAACTCGGTGCGATATTGAAGTGCGACCGGAATCAAGAGATTCAGGCCAAAGGCGAACTTGAGACACGGGTACAATGGCAGGATCTCGAAATCGGTATCGAAAGAATCGTGTCGGCAGCCCCTGTCAGTCGTCCCCGGGCAGCCTGCGGCACGGCGAGAAACGTATGGCGAATTAAATTCTGCTAAAGCGCGAACGGTTTCCGAAATATAAGGCCACTAATGCCATCAGGCTCGGGAGGAACATGTATGGTTCCGGCGTTTCGCCGGCTTTAATATACGCCGTGGCCAGAGACGATGGCGTCAACGGATTGCCCAAGGCGTCACCCAGCACCGGGCCGCTGCCAAAAGAAAATGTCCCCAATCCATCGGTATTCAGGGCCTGAAACTCCAGGGTTACCAGCACAAACGTCGATGCCTGCAGGGTATCAAGGGTATCAGGGTCGTCGAGAGATACCTCGCTGAAGTTGATGGAATCCGCTCCAGGTGTGTCGGAGGTGATCGTTCCGAACCCCGACAAATTCAATTGGTCTCCAATTGTCGGATCGCCGTAGGTTATCCCCACAAACGAGAACAGCGTGGGGTCGTAATTGACCGTTAAATCGTACGTCGACAGCGACGGCGGGTCGCCCAATCCATTGATGCCAACGAAAAGATCCGTCGTGTCGCCCAGCGGAATCTGTGGAGACTCCGGAACCAGCGACAGCTGGATTCCGGCTTTGGCAGTTGGGACTATGGCGCCACTAAATATGATCGGAAGGATAGCAAAAAGTAAGGAAACGCACCGTTTTCGTGGTTGCCCAACCACAACCCACGTTTTGCGTTTGAACACCATTTAAGCAGCCTCCGCCCGGCGAAACCTGAATTTCTACCCTAAACGCAACGACAAAAACCAGTAGGTCGCAATGACGCCGATACGATCGAAACTGGACTTAAGCGCCGTAATTTAAAGATTCTAGCTCAAGAGGTCGGGTTTATCAATGCGCTATAAAAAAACGAAAGCACTGGTACTACTTCACCGCGCTGTAACTCGACATGACAGTGCGCCCGTGGTTAACTAGCTTAATACTGCTCGAGGGATCTATGTTTCGGCCGAGAATGCGAAAAATGACAGAACACCGAGCTGCGTTTCTGCCGCTCGTCAAGGCATTAATAATGGCCGCCGCGGGGGCATTTGCCGCGTCAGCCCAGACTCCGCCGAACCCCATGCCAGCCGCAGGCGGCCCGGCGAATATTTTCTACGGTTCAGTCCTTCCCACTGCAGCCGGCGGACCGATTCTGGTCTTCGTTCATGGATTAAACGGAACCGCTGCGGACTGGTGGCTCAATCAGGTACCCAATACTCCTAATCTGATGTACAGCCTGGCGTATACAGCTGGTTACCGTACCGTCTTCGTCAGCTTGAATGCGGATAACTCCCGCAACAATCTGAGTTGGGAGGCAAATGGCGCCACTCTCAAGGGTTATCTGCAAACGATTTCGCAACACTTCAACGGTGCACGTTTTTACCTGGTCGGACATTCGGAAGGCGGTCTTGATATTCAGGCGGCGTTGTTGAACGCGCAGTATACCGCTCTCGATCCAGTGATTGCTCCTATGGTCAAAGGCGTTTTCACGATCGCAACTCCGAATCAGGGCACTGCTCTTGCGGATTGGGCTTTTGGTCCTGGCTTTGCGATCTCGAGTGCGCTCGGATTAACCACGCCTGCCGTACAATCGCTCGAGGTGGCAACCGTCGGCCCCTTCCGCACGCAGGCAGACCCGATCTTCGCGAGTGCCGGAATTCAATTTTATACTCTCGGTGGCAACATCCCGGGGCCCGGGACGAATATCCTGCTCGACGTCACCAGCCTGATCCTGAGGGGGCTGACGCCAGGTCCCAACGACGGACTAGTGCCGCTGTCGTCTGTCTCGCTCCCCTACAGTTACGCGATGAACGTGGGACAAAACGGATTTAATCATTATCTGATGCTCGAAGGCACAAGCAGCTTTTTCGCTATAGACAGTCAGGTTCAGGGCCTCGAAAAAGAGTCTCAGATTTCTCAGGTACCGAATACGTCGTTCACCCAGTCGGCTCCGGGCTTCAAGAAAATTGCGACTGGGGGTTTCGGTGACAACAGCAACACGTTCGCGTGGTCCCAGGCCTGGTTCAATCACAAGTTTTATGTGGGCACGGGCCGCGAGGTCCGCTGCGTGAGCAGCGCTTCCGCCGATGTTCAGAACGGCACGCACAATTATCCGCCGAAAGATGGAAGCTGTCCGACGGACCCGAAGGATTTGCGGCTTCAGGCCGAAATCTGGCAGTACACCCCGGAAACCCACAGTTGGGTTCGTGTCTATCAGTCGCCTGCAACGGTTCCCATCGGCAACGACACCGCGGGCAATCCCATTTTGGCGGCCCTGGATATCGCTTATCGCGGCATGACCGTCTTCACCGAGCCCGACGGAACCCAGGCGTTGTACGCCGCCGGCGTTACCGCCGGGGAAATCTACGGCAATATACCACCGTACACGTTCCAAACCTATCCGCCCCCGCGGATCCTTCGGACGACCGACGGCGTCAATTGGGCACCTTTGCCGCAGCCGTCTGGCAGTTTTCTGGCGAACATCAGTTCGTCTGCTCCGGCTGATGCCAACGTCTTCGGTTTTCGCTCTCTCACCGGATATCACGGGATGCTCTTTGCGACGGCTGGTAATTATTTCGGCAACGGCATGATCATAGCCTCAGCGAATCCAGCCGCCGGCGGCGATGCATGGTTCGCCGCAGGCCCGTCATTCGACCAACTTCCCGCTTGGGATATGACGGTATTCAACGATCAGCTTTACGTGGTGGGCGGAACGATCACCAACGCCGACGGATATTTCGTCGCCGAGACAAACGCCACCGGGACTCCCCCCTATACCTTTAATACAGTCGTCAGCCAGGGTGGCACGAGTGCTCCGGGAACAAAAGAAGCGCTGAGTATGGCTGTCTTCAACAACGCTCTGTATGTCGGCACGGACGGTCCCACTGAATTGATTCGGATCAACACGGATAACAGTTGGGACCTGATCATCGGTACTCCGCGCAGTACTCCGCAGGGCCAGAAGAACCCGCTTTCGGGCATCGGGGAGTATTTCGACAACCAGTTTAATCGCCATTTCTGGCGGCTCGGAGTCGTACCCTCGGGTGCTCATGCGGGACTCTATTTCACCACTTACGACTACAGCATTCAGCTGGAACAGTTGTGGGAAGTAGCAAACCTCATCGCCAGCGACTATGGCACTGACATTTACACAAGCCCGGACGGAATCAACTGGACCGCCGTCACTACCACGGGGTTCGGCGATGGGTATAACTACGGCGGTCGGACGATCGAGACCACTCCTTTTGGAACATCCATTGGGATGGCTCGGTATATTGGCGGAACTCAGATCTGGCTGGACCAGACCGTGCTCGACTACAACGGAGACGGGGAGATCGACCAGAATGACGTCAACTTGCTGATGGCACGAGCTGGGCAAAGCGCCACAGGTCCCAATGATCCGATGGATCTGGACCAGGACGGGCAGATTACCGTACTGGACGCTCGCAAGCTCGCGACACAGTGCACAAACAACGGTTGTGCCGTTCCGACTTCCATGGCGGCGATACTGCCGGCTCCTTCGGGCCTTGCCTCAGCGAACACGGTGAGCACGTCCAATGTCCAATTGACATGGAATGCGGTCCCGGGAGCTGTTCAGTATCATGTGTACCGCCAGACTCAGACCGGTTTGCTGGATCTCTTTCCTCCCGGCGGCGTCGTGATCAGTTTCGACGGGTTCATCAAGGTTACTATTCCCGAAGATATCCTTAACGGCGATTTCGACAAGCTGTGTCCCTCTTCGGGAAGCACGAATCCACTTTGCGACTTGATCTATGTGATCGAATCGGCGGCCCTGCCGAGTAACACAATTGCCTATCCTTCTTCGCTCGTGGAAGTCGGCGTTACTTCTTCGACATCCTATTCCGAGGTGTCGCCGACTCAGTTCCAATCTGTTTACTTCGTCAGAGCGGAGGACGCCGCGGGAAATCGTTCCGGGCCCTCGAACTATATTGGTGCGCCATCAATGGCGCCGGTGCCCTGACCAGCCCGCCCTGCGAGAGTTAGCCGGGGCATTCGCTCTGGCTAACTCTTTGCGGGTTCTCTTATTGAGTAACGGCTGGTATTCGCCTTGAAAGCCTACTCCGAAACGATCGCTTCGGGGACTTCTTCGGCCCGTGCCGTCACATCCGGATGCTGCTGCAGGAACCGTACACACGTGTTCCACCGCAACAAGGCATCGTCGTTACCCGCCGGCCGCAGACGTTCCGCTTTCTCAAAACAACTCAACGATTTGACAATCCACTCGTATACCGAATGGTTCGTGCCCATGCCGCCCTCGTTGTGCAGCGCCCGCGCCCGGCGCTCCCACGCGATGCCCGTGTAATAAGCACGATCATACGCGCCGGACAACCTGGCCGCCGTCGCGATCGAGTTCTGAAACGCCCTCTTGTCCCAGGCGATCTGATCCGTTTGCGCCAGCACGAAACAGATCAGCGCCTCCTGATTGTCCGGGTCGATTTCCAGAATGTCGCAACAGATACTCTCCGCCTGTGTCGGTTCATGGAGCAACCGGTACCGCTCCGCCTTTGCCAGAGCGCTGGCGATGCCGCCGTGGGAAAGAGACTTGAGAGCAAACATAGCTATAACCTTGTGTTTTAGAGAA